>Ga0208919_1002216_pt1 | contig 10386 bp, 5 predicted proteins | sample 4_EtaG_FD_184076 | JGI IMG/M metagenome (GOLD analysis project Ga0208919, IMG submission 184076) | Marine viral communities from the Subarctic Pacific Ocean - 4_ETSP_OMZ_AT15127 metaG (SPAdes) (version 3) | ecosystem: Environmental > Aquatic > Marine > Oceanic | place: Pacific Ocean | collected... | reverse complement strand
TTCATCTATACCTGCTTTACGTCTGTTTTCTGCTATTCTTCTACTTCTGACAGAACCAAGTGGCATATCCTCCGTTCCCTGTTCAGATATAGACCCATAAAGTTTATTTCTTTCTGCAACAAATTTTAATGCCATATTTATTACGTTAGAATCTACCTCTTGAATAGTTCCATCGAACCTTCCTTTCTTAATTATAGGATTGCCCATAGCCTCCATAGTTGCACTAAGAGCATCTCTATCTATCTTAGGTAATTCTCTTTTTGGTCTTTTTAGTTGGGTTATAAAGTCGTTGTACGCTCTTATCTTTGTTTTATCTTGTGTCTCATAGAATGGGTTTCCAGTAATTCTATTGTAGAATCTCTGCCACCATCTATCCATCGTAAGGCTCTCGTAATTACCTCGTAGGTTCTGATAGAAACCATTTCCTATTTTAGCTCCTATTAATCCAGACACACTAACCACTGTATCTACAGTTTCTTGAGCTAGGTTTTTAGTTAGATTTAGTCCGTAATCTTCTTCTATTTGTTTTATAAACTCATTATTTTTTATGTCTCTTACTGACAGTTTTTCATTTAGAAGCTCTGCAATACCTATAGTGTTTCCTTGATACCTTTCTAACAAAGCATTGTAGAACTCAAATGCTTTCTTCATAGCATCTATTTGCTTTCCATATTTTATTCCTTGAGTCTCAAATCTACCTGTATCAAGCCATGATCTATATGCTTGCATTGCGTACTTAGCGTTATCTACAACTGATGTTCCGTTAGATGTAACAGCTAGAGCGTAATCGAATACTGCTTCACTTTTTTTAGCCTCAAGAAGTTCTATTGGTGACATAGTTTCTGGGTCAGGCATCAACTCTGGATGAGCTAGTGCAAATAGTTTCTTAGCTAGTTTTAGCTTATTGTCATACCAACCTATAGCGTTTCCATCTCTAGCTAACGCTAGTTCTGCCTCTGCTGCCATTATGGTTGCTATCTGCTCAAACGTCTCTGGATTAGTATCAGTGTATTCTAATCTAAAGTCTTGACCTGTTCTTGCTATTCTTTCTTCTAAGTAAGCACGAACTGCTTGAACCAAGGTTCTTTCAACATCATCTTGACCAAGCTTGGTTTTAAATTTTAGCGTCTGAGGGTCTACATCTGGTATAGAGGACATATTATAAAGAACTCGATTCTTCATAAGTCTACCGATTGACTTTCTCTTAAACTCTTCTTTGGGTGCTGTTTTTATTCTTAATTGGGATGCATCAGCAAGATTTTTTAGACTTTTTTGTATGTCAGATTGTTCTAGATTTCTTTCTTGTTCTAGAATGCTTTCTCTCGCATAATCATAGTTACCAAGTGAAATTAAAGCTATAGTCTCAATATAATTATAATCATCAAGCATACCCTTCATGGTGTACTCTTCACTCTCGTATTTTTTAGATTTAACTTTCTGTACAGGAAAATCTTCATTATAAAACCCTAAGTCAGCCCAACTATCTCTTATGTTCTCATGCATATTTTCTAAGCCAACTAAAAATGCAGTACCAGCATTCTGTGAGATATATTTATTTCCCTCCACGCCATTCTCAATATATTCTGCATAGCCCTCAAGTTGCTCTTGACCTCTCTCTATGTCATGCTGACTATACATCTTTCTACCAACAGACTTTCGTAGGCTTACATCTGACTTGCCGTAGACATTTTCATACTCTGCTATGTCAACTCTCATAACATCACTAGGTCTAACAACAACCTCTTGCTCTGGGTCATTGTTAAATATATCTCCATATCCTAGATTAGGAGCGACAACTATATCTTCTTTATCAACCAGATAACCCTGTATCTCTGGCTCTACTTGACCTCGACCAAATAAACCAATCTCTCTCTTTCTTTGCTTTATGTGTTCTCTATAGGCAAAGCTTCTCTTGTTCTTAAACAAACCCATTGATCTTGGGTTTGGAGTGAGAGAGTAAGAATGCATCTCGCCTTTATACAGGTTCTTAGAGTCTACAGGTCCTATCCTGAAGATAGGGATTCTATTTGGTAAATGAACCAACTGAGCCTGTGTGATCTTCCATAGATCGAATCTAATCTTCTCTAGAGCCTCTAGGTTAGGCTCAAAACTCATGTCATTTTCTTGGGGCTGTCTGTCTATTTCTTGCTGTCTCAAGCCAATTTTATCTTGAAACAACGTAGCCACATTTCTACGTCTATTACCTGAGTGTCTAGCTTGTAAGAACTCTAGACCCCTATCAGTGAATAGATTTGCTACATATTGCTCTCTGGGTGCGCCTATATCCATGCCTTCTTTTAGACCCAGGAACTCTATTGTTATAGGATCGAACTTGTATCCATCTTTCTCCATACTTGCTATGGTTTCTTTGAATAGTTTGTTCTTATATTTATAGCTTTCGTAGTTATTCTCTGCATCTTCTAGAACTCTACTAATAGACAATCTCTTCCCACGTTTACCTTCTTTTTGTCTAGCTTCTCTAGTATCTCCTATTTTACCAGACCGAACGTCTTCAAATATCTGCTCAACAGAGACTATGCCATTGTCTTGATGTGCTAAGAATATAGATCGGAACAACTCTATAATTCTGTTTAGTATTGTCTTTGGCTTGCCTGTCATAGGTAGCTTATCATCAAGTACATCCCTAAACATTTCAGCCACTGACTCTTCCTGCACCATGTCATTAAACTCTTGATCTGACATATTTGGGAACATCTCTTTCTTATAAAGATGCTTCGCATGGTCTAAGTAGGTGTAATTCCTCGTGACTTTCTTGCCGTCAACAAAAACAACTCTGTTCCTAGTAGCCGCAGCCTTCACTAGTTGTTGGTACTCTGCCTCTGTAATAAGTTGTAGCTCTCTGAGAGAGTGCAATATCTCATGGTTTAAAGTGCTTTTTAGCCTTTTATAGACAGTCTTTGCCCCCTCTTCGTCCATGACAGTATCAGGGTCAAACAAGTCCATAGCTATGCTTATTATTCTTTTGCCGTCAGCACCCTTACCCTCTTCAGCGTATGTAACGAAATCTTGATCTGGGTCTATTATGTTTTCTGATTTTATAATAATGTCGTTAGCTAAGTTCATCTTGTTAAGATATTTAACCAAGCTTGACCTCATAGACTTTAACGTGCTTCTATATCTAGGCTTTAATCTTTTCTTAGCATTGACCTTTGCTGTCTCTCTAATGGAGTTACCATCGTTCTTAGCCTGATCTTTTTGAACACTATCTGGAGGATTAGCTATTATGTCTTTTAATTCTTTTATATCTTTTCTTAATTTTTGAACCTCTTGTGTAGCCGCTTTTTTCTCCTCATTGGTTCTATCTGGAGCTTTTCTTTTGTTTGTTGCTACTTTTTCTCTAAGAACTCTTTGTTTAAATCTTAGTCTATCTTGCAATACCTCTGGATTAGTATCGTCTTTGTTAACGCCCTCTTTCCCATACTTCAGGTTCTCAACACTAAAATCACTAGTGTTCATAGACTTTAATGAATTTTCGTTATTCTCTATAAATCCTACAAATTTATCTTCTTCTTCTTTAGAGTTTTTAAGAGCTTTCCTAAGACCTGTAGGCTCTTCTTTTAATGAACCTTTTTTGCCTAACAGCCTATTAATTCTAGCTGACACACTAGCAACTTTCTTCCTATTTAAATTCTGTGGGGTTATCTTTGTAAACTTTTCCCCTTCTTCTGCTTTTAAATATTGATTTACTAGCTTTATATTTTCTGGATCATATAGGTCTAAGTTTCTTAATTGCTCAAATCTAAGAACTCTAGCCTCTAGTGATTCTGTTTCTTTCTTTTGATTGTCTAGGTCTACTTTAGCTTTGTTGGTTTCTGTCTCTAGCCTGTCGGCTTCTTTACCAATATCACCTTCTAAATCAAATGTTGTTTTAAACTCAGCTTTACCGATTGGCTTTAATGCTTTTGTATCAGTGTTAAATTCACCTCTTCTTGTAACCCTTATCTTATTTAACTCAATGAGTTCATTTTTAACTGCCTCTATAAGGTCAAATGATTCGGTCTTAATTGCTCTTCTTATTAGATTATCAATTTCTATTTCTGAAAGATTCTCTTTCTTTGTTCCTCTAATAGCCGTAAGAACTTTGTTAATTTGATTTTGACTGTACGGCTTTTTCTTTTTTAACTTATTAAATCGTGACTCTGTTGCTGCAGGTCCTGCTAAACCTTGTTCTGATGCTAGTCTTTCTGCTGTCTTAACACCTAAAACAGAGTTTACTTCTGATAGTGTTATGGGTTTTGTTGGGTTTATATCGTTTCGTACTCTAAAAAGTCTTATCTGTTCTTTTTCTTTTTCTGTTAACTCATCAGGCTCTACGTTTCTCTGCGCTTTTGTTCTTCTAGTAGCCTCTCTTGCAATTTCTGCTTCTGATAGCTTCTGATTTGTTAGACCACCTTGATCTGCCTGTATCTTTAACTGCTCTTCGTTTAACTGCTCTTTTACTTTGTTAAATGCTTCTTGGTCATCAATACTCTCTATAGCATCGTCTTCATCTAGTTCATTTCTCTTTCTAAGTTCTTTCTGTGCTTCTATAGCTTCTGGTGACTTAGATATGGCAGTAACACCACCTTTTAATGTACCACCAACTATACCACCTGCTACTCCTGCCTCTAAATACTCTGCCAGAGCATCATCGCTAAATATGTCTAGACCTGCTTGCGCTCTTTCCAAAAGCTGTTGCCCAACCTCTGTAGCACTTTCTAAACTAGCTCCTGTTCCGACTGCCCCTGCTACTCTAGCTGTTCTAGGAGCTTTCTTTGATAGCTTTGTAAATAAACCTGCAACCTCTATAGGATTACCTGCTTCATCTACTTTTTGAAAAAAGTTAGCGTTAACTTTTAGACCTGACTTATTAGCTAATGTCAGAAATCTAAGACTCAAGCTTTCTAAAGCTGACTGACCAAGACCTGTTATAAAAGCCGCCCCTTCGTCTACTTCTACAGGTCTGTTTGCCGATATGTCTGCTTCTTTTTGTCTTTCTCTGTTAGCACCATATAACAAAGGCAGTGTAACAGCTATACCACCTACAATTGCGGCAAAAGGCAACGCAGGTGCGGCAAGTGCTAAAGCAGTTCCTGCGGCTATTGCTGTTCCTATCTGTGGAGCTGCCTGACCTAGTGTTTCACCAACAAACTTTGCTCCTGAACCTACGCCTTCTACTTCATTTAATCTTGTTAGTCCTTCGGCTTTTTGCGATCCTGACTCAGCATAGGATTCAGCCATCTCACCACCATAATTCTCTAGTGACTCTATGCCTAATGATTTACCAATACCCTGTAGTGTAGAACCAATCTGATTACCCATGTAGTCAGTGCCAACGTCAATAGCACCCAAAATACCTGATCTAGCCTCGTATTCTGGGGTCTCTTCTACTGGTGTTAGGGGTTTTTCTCTTTGGAATAGGTATTCAGCTATTCTTCTCTTTTCGTCTTCAGTAGGAGTTTCTCCTGCAATGTTAACTGGATAATATTTTCCAGTTGTAGGGCTTTGTATTAGCTTAAATGCCATTTACCACCTACTTGTCTTCTTTTGTAGGTGACGTAGTTTTGTATAACTCCTTTAACATATCTGTTAGATCAGTATCTAGAATATTATCTCCCATAAGACCTTTTGCCTGACCCTGCAAAATATCTCTTACCTCTTCCATCTCTTTTAGTTCTTCCATTAACGATGCTCTCTCTGCATCATCCATAGATACATCTTCTGTTCTTAGTTTTGTTTTTAGAGTTATAATATCTGTTGATAATTTTGTGTACCTAGCTAAAGCATCTTTTGCTGATAGTCCTGCTTTGTTTGCCGCTTTCGTAATAGCCGCTTGCACTGCTCTATCTTTCTGAGCTAGTGTCGCTCCTGCTATGCCTATTTTTGCTTCCAGACCTTGCATTTGTGCTAGTCTATCTTGTACTTTTTGTGTCTGCTGACCCATAAACTTTAGACCTTCACCTGCTTTCTCGCCAGGAACACCTCTATCTTTATATAAATTAATACCTTCTAGCATAATCCCTAGAGCTTGATTTTTTGCCATCTGCTCTTTCTGATCTTCTCTCATCTTATCTAAGCTTGCTGTAAGATCGCTTAAAAAACCTCTTGGTGCAGGATCATCTGTGCCTGGTGGAGGCGTTTCTTCATCTTTCTTTTCTGGTGATTCAGGTATCTCGTTAATATCGATCATTCTTTGTGCATCACGCATAGAATCAGGTTGCCCACCAGTATTAGTTGCAGGTGACCCTGTAGTATTCTTAAACTCGTCTTTAAGTGTTCCGTCTATATTATAAAACTTACCTTCGTTCTTATCCCATTCAGCTTGTTCATTTATAACTGTTCCTTTGTCCACATATATACTTGAACTTGGGGGTCTAGGCTTAACTTTTGGTATAAAATTACCACCATAATCTTTAAATTGATTCAAGCCACCACCAAACATATTAACAACACCACCCTCATTCATAGCTCTAATCATTCTTGGGTCATCATATGGCATCATCCTAGGTACTTGACCTTTGCCACTCATACCTCGCTGTTGTTGACCTAGCTCTATGTCGAACCTATCTTCTGCCATACCTTCTACTTCACCGAGAAAATTATCTACATCTCCTCTGCTTCTTTCGCTAACTCTTCCCATTATGTCACGACCAAAGCCACCCAAACCTCCTCCGTAGCCTTGTCTAGCAATCTGCGATTGCTGAATGTGATTACTTGGGGGGTAGTCCTCAAGTGGGCTACTCAAAAAAGGGCTTCCTGCTATTTTCTCTGCTAACCTTGGCACACCCATCATAGGTCTGCCAAACTGCATAAATCCACCACTACTAGCCCTTATAGGTTCTTCCATAATATCTATCTCATCTTCTTCTGAGGGCAACTCAGCCATTTGTTTCATTGCCATGAGACCTTGATCCACGCCTGTGTTACCTGCTATATCTGATTTAGGAGACATAGCCATAGCCATCTGTGATGATTCTTGCATAGGCATCCCTGCTGACGCAACAACATCTTCTGCTACAGTAGTTTGATTCTGAGCTTTTCTCATAGCTACATCTTTTTTGTCGTCATCTCTTCTTTTTAACTCTCCTAAAATCATAAAATCAGGAACACGAGGATCACCACCTAGCAAATTTTTAACTTGCTCATCCTGAAGCCCTTTTAGGGCATCTTGTAATTCTATAAGATTATACATTACTTAACCAAAATATTTAGCACCACCAAGTGCTGTTAAACCTAGCCCTATAGCCCTTCCGAATGGATCATAAGGCATTCTTGTTGAAGTAGTCTGTGAAGGTTGTACAGGAATACCTCTAAGAACAGATGAAAATAATCCTAGCTTTTCACCAGGATATGCTTGCTGTCTCATAAAATCTTGATAACCCATATCTAAAGAAGCTTGGTCTCTAGCCATACCTGCCTTACCTATCTGCTCTAGCATACGAGCCGCATCTACATCACCTGCTCTGGCTCTTTCTGATAAATTAGCATATTGATTTGCCGCCCCTAAACCTAACTGCTGACCTTGGAAGTCAGCCGCTCTGTCTGCTTGAAATAGTCCTGCGGCTTGCTCATATGCTTTTTGTCTTCCTGTAGCCTCTATATCACCTAGTCTATCTAGATATTTACTTCTAGCTATTCCTTGCTCTACACCTTGCCTAGAACCACCAAACGCACCTGCTCCTATAGCTTGAGATGCTTGACCAGGCATCGATGCAAGGTAATCCTCTGTAGCGGCATCCTTCTGTCTTCTAATAACAGAATCCATATACGGTGACATATACTTGTCTACTTCTTCTCCAGTAAATTGCCGAGGCTCATAGTCTAAAGATTGACCGACTCTAGTCATCGCCTTGTCTAAACCAGGCAATCCTGCTCCTGCAATGTCTCTAACCATACCTTCAGATGTCAATAAATCTTGACTAGGGTCAGCTATTCGCTGTCCTCCGTAAGGCTCGTATTCTCTTTTTGACTCTGCTTCTGTTCTTCCTAAAAGCCTTTCAAAATACGGTCTTACATACTCAGGCAGATTAGTCTGAGTAACTGTTGATTTGGTTTCTGTTGAGCCTCCACCACCACCCATTTTATAACTCCATCTTATATGCTATGTAATCTTGCTTCCAACCATGCTGTCTTCCCCATCTAATCCACGCTTTTCTTCCGTATCCTTCTAGATGTCTACAGCCATTGTCTCTAGCAAATCTTGTAATAATTCCTTGTGCTTCTGGCAACCATTCTTTCATTTTTCTGCCACCAATAAAATCTAGTGCTAATGCTCTACTTTCTGGATATTGTATCACACGAGTTGTAACACAAGCTACTATTTTTGTATCTTCCATAACAACCCATAAGTTATAAAAGTCATTCTTTATATATTGATAGACATCTTTAATCGTCATTTTTCCTTTAGCTGTCTCTACAGCAGGTTCTAACAATTTCTTAACATCTTTCCATACTACATCTAAAACTTGCTTTGGCACTGCACTAAACATCATGCGATTGCCCTCTTCATAACAGCCATCATATCTTTTTCTGGAGGTTGCTTCCCAGTGCCATGTCTAGCCATTCTTACTTTCTTCATTAAGTCATCTAGCTTCTTAGCACCTGCATCTGTAGAGCCATTCCCTATATCAGCAACAGCATCAGCCGCTACAATGTACTCTCCATCAGCAATCTTCATAGGTTGCTTCCTGCCACCTTCTCTACCTCTTTCCTCAACAAGTTCAGCATCTATGCTGTCACTCATCCCGTCTCCTTCTCCTTCTATCAAACCAGGCAATCCTTCTTTTTTTCCACCCATCTTACCTGTAGCGATTGCCATTTGTAATACTTTTAAGGCTTGCATTCCGAATGTTTCTATAAATAATTGTATTGCTTCATCAGGATTTTCTAATTTACCCATAAGAGCATTGGCTGCATCCATAAAAATTTTGTCTTCATCTTCTGTCATGCCTGTGTCTTCAGCCATGCCACCTTCTCTCATACCTTGCATCTCTGGAGTGTACTCTCCTGTTTGCATATAGTTGTACTCATCTCTAGCTTGAGGAGTGGCTAAAGCACTAGCCAAACCAAAACCCATTCCTGTCTTGCCCATCTGACCAATAAAGTTTCTAAATTTTTCGTTTCCTAGCAACCCTACTAAGCCACCTATGTTCTTGCCTTGACCTGCCATAGATTTCTCTATAGCTTCTCCTCTCTTTTTTTCATAAGAGGAAAGTTTACCATCATTGTCTAAATCAGCTTTTTCTACATTTTGCAGACCACCTTCTGCCATATACCTGACATTGTAGTTTGGAGCTACACCATAGTCTAACTCACCCATGTATCCTGCTCTAAAACCAGGTGGTGGCTGTCGTCTTCTCATTCTTGGTGGAGACATAGCCTCTCTATTTTCAAAAGGTATGTCTTCATCCTCTGGCATAGCAGGTGGTTTTGACATAGCCTGTCCTATAGTAGCCTGTCCTATAGTTATTGGGTTTGAGGCTGCGGCTTGCAGTCCACCCATAAGATTTGACTGACCTAAATAATCTACTGGATTTGCACCTACACCAGATGAAAACAATGTTGGGTCAATGTTGGCAGCTTCAGCATATGTAGGTGTTCCTGCTATGTTTTTCGCTGCGTCAGCAGCTTTTCCACCCATACCACCAAGTACGCTTCCCAAGACTTTACCCCCTAGGAAGCTTGTTGCACCTGTTTTTAACCCTTCCTCAAAGTCTCCAGTCTCTAAGAACCTACCTAAACCTGAACCTAAAGCTCCTGCTCCCAAAGCTCCTATAGCTGATCCAGTGCCGAGTGTTGATCCTAGTAATCCTAGTATTAAAGGAAGTGCCATCAATAACCTTTCAAAAAAGTTCTATGTAACTTTTACCACACTATTTCGTAAGCCAAAAGCTCAAAATAACATAAATTAAACATTAAAAAGAATTTTATACCTTTTACCATTTTACTTTGTCTGCCCAATATGCCGCTGACATCTTGCCTTTAGCAATATTTTTACCATGCCTTGCCTTAAAGCTTTTTCTTTTCATCTTCATTGTTCTTGATTCTCCTGCTTTTGGCTTTCCTGCTGTGCCTTTTACAGCCCCAACTTTCTTGCCTTGCTGACCAAAACGTATTGTTTTAATTTTGTCGCCCTCTTTAGCCACAACAATATGTGACTTTTTAGGGTGATTAGGTGTTCTCTTTGGTTTATTAAACCCTGATACACCTGCTCTAGCTAGTCTTGGGTCTTTACTCATTAATTTCCATCATCTTTATAGCTTTTTCAGTAGTCTCTTTGTTTCTTCGTGTCCAACCTTTACCAAAGGTATCAAATGTTTTTAATGACTCATAGAAGTTCTGACGTATCTTGCCAAACTCTTCTATAACATATTCTGTATTTTGTAA
>Ga0208919_1002215_pt1 | contig 10388 bp, 24 predicted proteins | sample 4_EtaG_FD_184076 | JGI IMG/M metagenome (GOLD analysis project Ga0208919, IMG submission 184076) | Marine viral communities from the Subarctic Pacific Ocean - 4_ETSP_OMZ_AT15127 metaG (SPAdes) (version 3) | ecosystem: Environmental > Aquatic > Marine > Oceanic | place: Pacific Ocean | collected... | reverse complement strand
AGGCGAGATATTCGAGGTATATAAATTTATTGACATAGATATGTCCAAAGGATCTTGGTTAGTTTTAGCGAGAACAAATCCATTACTCAAACCCATACCAAAAATATTAAAACAAAAAGGTTTATTTTTTAAAACTGTAGATGGAAACAGTATAGCAAAAAATTTATACGAGGATATAGAACATTGGAACAAAATAAGAAAAGGAGAAAGTATACCAGAGATACAAGAGCAACGAGTATTAGAAAAAATAAAAGGTAAGCCTAATTACAGTTTAGAATGGTATGATGCATTTGATAATGTTGCATCTTCTAAAATAGATTATTTAAGAACCATGATATCAAATGGTGAAAAAATAAATAAAGAGCCAAGAATAACAGTATCAACTATTCATGGAGCTAAAGGAGGAGAGGCAGCTAATGTTATTTTGTTTTTAAATCAAACTACAAATACTATGAAGGCTTCTAAAAAATCTGTGTACAAACAAGATGAAGAGTATCGTGTCTGGTACGTAGGTGTAACAAGAACGATACAAAATTTATATCTAGTAAAATGTAACAACAAACGAAAGGAGTTTATTATATGAGTGCGTACAAAAAACAAATTGGAGGATCACATTATAAATCGATGGTCATGCAGCCTAGTGAGTTTATAAATAAGAACAGGTTGCAATTTGCGGAAGGGTCGGCTATAAAATATATATGCAGACACTCTGCCAAAGGAAAGGAAGAAGATATCAAGAAGGCAATACATTATTTGGAAATGATTTTAGAACGAGATTATTCAGACAAAAAAGAATCTTGGACTGAAGGTTATAAAGAATGGAAAAAACAAAATGATATTTAAAGCACAAACAGAATGGGTAAAACCTACAGAGTTTCCAGACCTACGTCATGCAGATGAGATAGCAATTGACTTAGAAACATATGATCCTGATTTAAAAAAATTAGGAACAGGTTCTGTTGTAGGTAGAGGTAAGGTCGTGGGTATAGCTGTAGCTACAGATGGATATTCTGGATATTTCCCATTTGATCACGAGGGTGGTGGTAATCTTAATAAAGATTTAGTTATGAAATGGTTTAAAGATATCTGTGAGTCAACAGCAGATAAAATATTTCACAACGCAATGTATGATGTTTGTTGGATTAGATCTATGGGTTTTAAAATAAATGGTAGGATTTATGACACAATGATTGCAGCATCATTAGTAAATGAGAATAGATATAGATACGATCTTAATAGTTTGGGTTGGGACTTTGTTGGCCAAGGTAAAAATGAAACAGAATTAAACAACGCAGCAAAAGAATGGGGTGTAGATCCCAAGGCAGATATGTGGAAATTACCCGCATTATATGTAGGTAATTACGCAGAAAGGGATGCAGAGCTTACCTATGCGTTGTGGAGAGTTATGCAAAAAGAAATAAGCAACCAAGATCTAGGGTCTATATTTGATTTAGAAACAGATTTGTTTCCGTGTTTAGTTGATATGAGATTTAAAGGGGTGCGTGTCGATACCGAATCCGCTCATAAATTGAAACAACAGTTAAGTGAACAAGAAAAACAATTATTACAAGAAGTAACAAAAGAGACAGGAGAAGAATGTCAAATATGGGCTGCACGAAGCATTGCCAAAGTTTTTGACAAACTGAAATTACCTTATGAAAGAACTGCGAAAACACAGGCACCATCATTTACTAAAAACTTTTTGTCTAATCATGAACATCCTTTAGTTAAGAAGATAGCAAAAGCTAGAGAAATAAACAAGGCACATACAACATTTATAGACACAATTATAAGATACGAACATAAAGGTAGAATACACGCTGATATTAACCAGATAAGATCTGACCAAGGTGGTACAGTTACTGGTAGATTTTCATATTCTAATCCTAACCTACAACAAATTCCTGCTCGTAATAAAGACTTAGGTCCACTGATTCGATCCCTATTTATACCAGAATCAGGTTGCGAGTGGGGATGCTTTGACTACTCACAGCAAGAACCAAGACTAGTAGTTCATTATGCATCCTTAGACCAAGACACAAGCGTGTTTGGTGTTAAAGAAGCATACGATGATGGAGATGCAGACTTCCATACTATCGTTGCAAAGATGGCAGATATACCAAGAACTGCAGCAAAAACAATTAATCTTGGATTATTTTATGGTATGGGTAAGGCAAAACTACAAGCAGAGCTAGGTGTTAGTAAAGATAAAGCTGAAGAATTATTTAATATCTATCATAGTAGAGTTCCGTTTGTTAAATCATTAATGAACTCTGTATCTAATAGAGCACAACAACGAGGACAGATAAGAACTTTACTTGGAAGATTATGTAGGTTTCATTTATGGGAGCCAAATACTTTTGGTATGCACAAAGCATTACCATTTGAACAAGCTGTCCAAGAACATGGACCAGGCATCAAGCGTGCTTATACTTACAAAGCATTAAATAAATTAATACAAGGTTCAGCTGCTGACATGACAAAAAAATCTATGTTGGATTTATACAAAGAAGGCATTGTAGCGCACATACAAATACATGATGAATTAGATGTTTCTGTAGAGTCTCCAGAGCAAGCTAAAAAAATTGTTGAGATTATGGAGAATGCTGTTAAATTAGAAATCCCAAACAAAGTAGACTACGAATCTGGTAAAAATTGGGGAACAATAAATGACTAATTATGGCTTACTTAAATGCAAATATTCCTGTAACATACTCTCAAATAAGGAGAGAATATTTATATGACCTTAAAAAACATCACGGCGAAGTTGAAGATTGCATTATCTTTGGTATTACCTGTATTACAGGCCGTCCGATCTTATTCCATTGTATTATGGAAAACGGTGCGATCTTTTACAGACTTCCAATTTCTGCGTTTATTCAAAGAGGATTTAAACCAGAAGATGTTCCTAGGTATAGACTGGACGAATTGGAGTTATGGAATTCTTTTAGTTACTATCCTGCTGTTACTTCTTGGGATATCTTAGACGGACAATCTGGTAAATATATAGGTAAAGATAAAAAATGGCACGCAGGTGCTTATCTTTTCACAGTTGACTTTGCACACCCAGAGAGTAATATAATAGATACAGATCATTCTGAAATTCCGCACGAACATAAGTGCGCTCACATACTTGCTTTAGACGATGGCAACTATGCGGCTCAGCCAAACAATAGACTAATATGGGATATACCATCTTTTACAGTTAAAGATGAAATTCCAGATTGGAAAGTCCAAACATCCGAATGGAATGTAGAGGACACTCGTAAATGGAAAACGGAAGATACTGACAAGTTCTTCTATGAAATTGAGGAGAAAAAACATGATTAAAAAAATTTGGAATAAAATTAAAAGTTTATGGAACAAATGGGTTGAATGGACTTTTAAAGGTTTTTATAAATAATGATTAAGACCTGTAAAAAATGTAATCACAAATGCCATTGTTTAGGAGATCTTCATGCTGATGAATATGGCGTTTGTACTTGTGAGAACTGTGAGTGCTAATGAACAAAATAAGTTTGCTTTTAGCATTAATCATCATATTCATAGGTGTAACTAACCAAGCACATAGTGCAAATTCACAAACAAACGTAAGTGGGTCTAACACAAGTATTGAAGGCGGATACACAGGTGGTGCAACAACGTACGAATCTGGGTCTTCTTCTAGTACAACTACAAATAGCACTAGTAATAGTAATATAAGATCAGCACCCCCAACATCTAGTGCGCCCTCTTTTAATTCTATGACACAAGATGTTTGTGCCGTAGGTGCATCAGCAGGTGTGCAAACGTTTGGTGTAGGTATATCTGGTGGCAAACATTTTATTGATAAAAATTGTGAAAGATTAAAGTTATCCAGAATACTAAATGATTTTGGTATGAAGGTTGCAGCTGTAGCTATTTTATGTCAAGATGAACGTGTGTTTGAATCTATGATACAAGCAGGAACACCTTGTCCTATCGACGGTAAGATAGGTAAAGACGCATTAGCATTGTGGAGTAAATACGACCACGAAAGACCAGACTATAAAACATATGTTAAGCGTATGAAGAAAAGAGAAAAAGTAGATAAAGAAAAAGAAATTAAAATTGAGAAGTTAAAACCGATCAATGTGGAAAAAAATTAAACCAGCCATAATAGCATTTTTTATATTTTATTTTGTACTACAATGTACAATATCTAAAGCAGATAATGATACAGCGACTTCAACAAACATATTACCTAACGCAGGCACAACGTCATCTAACATGGATAACTTTAATTTAGATGGTGTCAACTCAGGAACAGGTAGTCTTAATCATAACTCTACACATAATGGATTTACTATAACATGTGGCACACAAATAAACGGTGCATGTGGTAAGGCATTTAATGGTGAGTTAGAGTCAAGCAGAGATATGAAAGTAGCAGCTGATGGCACATTAGTTGATGTGACAGGTGTCGAGGGTGGTGTAAATTACACTGCAACACAAAATAAATTAGATGGTGGAATACATTTAAACTCATATTTTTCAGTACAAAACTGTGAGGATGGATCAAGTTCTTTTAGTTGTGGTGCATCAAGCGGTGCAGACGATAGTTATAATTTACATATAAAAATAAAAGATTCTAATGGTAATACGCTAGCTGAGATGACGACAACAAGATTAAATGATGCAGGTTATTATAGTAATAGCGCAAAATTTAATGATAATTTAGTTTGGAATGGTACAGGTGCATCACACTACGAATGGTATTGGGAGGGTCTCGATGGTTCATTAAGCACCTCAGAACTTAGAGGACCTAACTTATTAGGTGCAGAACTATTATTAGATTTTCCAATACATGATCACGAACCATTAACACTACAAGAAAGAACAGTTATTAACGAAGCATTAAATACTACCGAACTTACAGAAAATGAAATTTATGATATTATATCCGGACTAGAATCTATGATTGAAGAAGAGTTTTTTGCATCAGGTAGTTTAGAAGAAGGTTCTAGATTAGAATTAAGTATAGAAGAAACAGGTTTAACATTTGAAATAGCATCTAAGGAAACAGGCGCTATTGTAATGGAGGCACCGATGGCACAACAAATGTTTGCTCCTGTTATGGAAGAGATGCCTATTGAAACATTAAAAGAAGAGATGGTTGCAATGGTGCAAGAAGAAGTTCCTTTTATGGAAATGATAGAAGAGTTAGCACCACCTCCACCAGCGTCAGCTATGGAAGAAATGGAAGAGGAACCAAAAGAAATAATTAGTTTACCATCAGGTCCGGCACAGCAAGAGGAAGAACCAATAGCAAAAGAAGAAATGACAAGTGCACCACCTATGGAAACAGCACCAGCAAAAGAGGAGATGACAAATGAACCTAGAAAAGAACCAAAAGAGAGGGAAGCGATTACAGAAAAGCCTAAAGAAACGATTACAAAGGAGGCACCTAAAAAAAATGCTCCAAGAAAAACGCTTAAAGCAGAGAAGAAACCCAGTAGCAAAGGCACTGTTAAGTCTACCCGAACTCAGGCAGCAGGTGACAAGGAGCAAGAAACTGTACAAGAGGGTAAAGCTAAGATTGCAAACGTTGCTAGAGTAATGGAGAAAATAGACCAGAATATTAAAGACAAATCTAAAAATTTGCAACTAAAAAATTTAATTAAATTAGATGCTATGACTAGTGACCAAGCGTCATTAAACATATATAATGTTCCGTTTTATAAACCAAAAGATATCTACCTAGATCAACTAAATATGCAAGATAACAGGCAAATATACGTTAATGTAAATCTTGCAACGTATGTTGAAAATGATAAGATCACCGTCAACAAGAAAAAACTTAATGAGGTTCAGTTTAAGAAACAACAAATCTTATTAGAGTTGGAGAGGTTACGTAATGGATAAATTAAAAAATAATCTAGCTTCTGTTGCTGCGCTTATTGCAGCCGTGGTTGCAATCGGTGGTGGCTTTGCAAAGTTTGGTGAAATGCAAACTAAAATAGATGCATTATCTAGCGCAAAAGGTGTAGATATATCTGGTTTAGAAATGCAAGTGCAGGACTTAGAAAAAAACATGGCTATTTTACAAACAGAAAACAAACTGTTTAAAACTATGTTAGAAGAAATGAAACTTCAATCAGGCAACCCACTATCACAATAATGAAAAAATTTATAAAACGATTGATCGAAAAGATCTTTGGTAAAAGATGTAAGTGTAATGAAAATATCAGATAACACAGCAATTAGTATGCCTGTAAGAAATCTTATAGCAATACTATTAGCTGTAGCAGCTGGAGTGTGGAGTTATAGTGAGATAACTACGAGACTTATAACATTGGAGACGCAAAGTAAATTAATAGCCAAAGATTTAGATTCTGCTAACGAATTTATTATTGGTGTGCCTAAAGGTAAAATGGTTTCGCCACAAATACAGGAACTTTTTATGTTAACAGAAGATCTTTATGGTACTGTAGAAAAATTAGAAAAGAATCAAGAACAAAATATGACAAACAAAGTTAACATAGAATTTTTAAAAGATCAGTTAGAAAAAGCTTTAACTGATATTGAGAGATTAAAAGATAAACAAAGAGAATTTGCAAACGGGAACGGTCATTAATGGATAGAAACACTAAAAAAGTATTACAATATATTTCTGACATGGAAAAACAGGCTAAACAAATGAGTTATGTTAAACATCTTAAAAAAGAAGTTGAAATTAATGCCACAGGTACACATAAATATAGAATTAAATACGGATCAAACAAAGGACTTGTAACAAAATGATTGCAGAAATTGTAGCCCTTTTAATGTTTGTAGGACCTGATATCAAGGAGCACAGAATACAACCATCTATGTCTGTGTGTTTAAAAGGCAAACGTGAAGCTACTAGAGTACCTCAAGAAAATATAGATTATAAATGTATTAAATCTAAAGCAGAATTAGAAACAAATATAGATGGATCTCAATCAATTAAAGCATTAATATTGGAGTAATTATGAAATTAACGGCTAATATAACCTTAGACGAACTTACCAAGTCACAAACGGCTGAACGTAAGGGCATCAATAACAACCCATCACCAGAGCAAATAGAAAATTTAAAAGCTCTTGCAGTAAATATATTACAACCTATACGTTCACATTTTGACAAACCATTGATTATATCATCAGGATTTCGATGTGCTCAACTGTGTGTAGAAATTGGTAGCAGTGTAAACAGCCAACATGTAGCAGACGACGAAGCGGCTGCAGCAGACTTTGAGATACCTGGTGTAGATAACAGGGAACTCGCAAGATGGATTAGAGATAATTTAGAAGTAGATCAAGGAATTTTAGAATTTTACAAAGACGGCGAACCAACATCGGGCTGGATACATTGCTCGTACTCTCGTAACAAAAACAGGCAACAGTGGTTGCGTGCTATGAGAGAAGATGGTAAAGTTAACTATAAGCCGTGGCTGGAATGAAGAAAGACGAAACAGGATTATTTCATACAGAAATTGTAACTGGTGATTGTCCAGAGTGTAAATGTAAAAGTATGTTGGTAAAGATATATGATAATCTTTACAGATGTGTTAACTGTGGTGAAGATACAGAACAAAAAGTTAATGGTGTTATTAAGTATATGAAAGTAGATAGTGAAACTAAAATGGCTATAAGAGAGTTTATGGATGGCTAAAAAGAAAGCTCTGTTTGGAGTATCTAATTACCATAAACGCACACCAAAGAAAAGACCAGGAAGGATAAGAAAGAAACATGGACCAAGAGCAAATAAGCGTAAGAAGTATCGTGGCCAAGGACGGTAGTTTAGAATTATTCTAATATGAAACCTATAATGATTACATTAATGTACTTAACTTTTGGTGGAGACATCAAGTTAGATACGTTTGAGATACAAGATAGTTGTAGTAGTTGGTTTCATTCTAATATTACTGCTGTTGAGAAACAAAAGAAAACTTTTATGAGCAATCATTACTATCATATGTATAAAGGTAAAAGAGTTATAGGTTATGTTTGTGGAGGAGATGAACCAAAATGAAATATAAACCACTACCTTTTTATTTAACTATTAAAGAATCTGAAATACATGGATTAGGTTTATATAGTCTTACAGAAATACCAAAAGATACCACAATAGGTATGACACACATAGAAATTGAAAATGATCTTATCAGAACTCCGTTAGGGGGATTTATAAATCACTCAGAAAAACCTAATTGTGAAAGAAAAAAACATAACAACAGATGGTTTTTAAAAACAATAAAAAATATAGATAAAGATGAAGAACTAACTCTAGAATATAGTATGTATAAACCCTAGGTTGTATTTACCTGACGGCAATAAAATTTTACATATAATCTATTTGCATTCATTTGATCATCACCTAACATATCAATAGTAGCCAATGTATTAATTGTGCCTTGTCTAGAACACTCAGTCCAAGTGTCATGTTCAAGAAAATGTTGTTCAGGCATACAATTACCATATAAGCCCGAGCATATTTGCATTACTAATAAAAATTTTATCATTGACAATCCCACAAAAATAGTCCTATATAATGACTTAAAACAGAAAAGGAAAGAAATGACTGATATATCAAAATATAGAAACGTGTCTTTACCACATTCAGTTTATAACAATTTGATTAAGATATCAAAAGTTAAAGTGGATGGGGCGACATTATCGATAAGTAAGACAATAGAAATACTTACAAATGTAGAAGTAAAAAAACTAAACGGAAAAATAAAGGAAAAAAAATAATGCTTGAATTAACTGTAGAACAAAGAAAACTATTAGTAGACTATATGGCAAGGAGACCGTATGCAGAAGTGTATATGTTAATGGCAATGTTAATGGATCTAAAACCAACTAAACAAGATAAGAAAGATGACAAAAAAAATCTGTCCTAGATGTACAGGAAATGGGTATATAAGAATACCTAATGAAGCTGTGGGCATATCAAAAGAAGTTGTAACACAGTGTACAATGTGTGATAGTCAAGGAGAATTAGATTATGAAGAACCTAATTATGATTATAATGGGATTAACACTGACAAGTTGCAGTGAGATACTAATAATATCTAGTGGAGCTAGTGTTGCTGTATCCCATAACGCATATGTAAAAGCATATAATGGCGTGGATATGCTGACAATTATGCAAACAGAAAAAGGTATAAAACAACACGCATATGAAAGGATGAAACATGAAACACAAAAGTTTAAGTCAGATGAATAAAGAAAAGAAAATGAAACCTATGACACTTCAAGAAGAATATAGAAATGCAGATGTGCCTATGCCTAATGAATTATTACATGCGTCTAACACTGAAGAATTTAAAGCCGATGATATAGAAGCTATGGATAATGCAGGGGTAGAGTACGCTCAATTTTTAAAACACTTTTTTAAAGGAGAGAAAAAATGAGAATAGTAATAATACTTATAGCGTTAATGTTAACTTCTTGTACAAAATATACCTTACATTTTGGTAAAGCTTGCACTCCAGATAACAGAGAGTGGTCTTATGTTTGGTTTATGGAAAAAGATGGAACAGTTAATGTAGCTAAAGAAAATTGTATTAAATGAGTGATAGAGGATATAATGATCTAGAGGCTACCATAGAAAGACTAAAATTTAGAAACGAGAAACTACACCAACACAACGAGAAGATAGAACAAGAAATTATAGAGTTAAGAAAAGATAACAAAAGCCTTGCTAAACAAGTAGAGGATCAGATAAAACAGTTTAGAAATACAGGCGCTTTATGATCATAAAATTTATAGTAAGATTAAGAATGTGGTATGCAGATATCAGAGGTCATCACGGTAAACGTTGGGATTATGAACCTGGTGATTGGTACATGGGAAGACATAAAAAGAAGAAAAAATAGTTTATGAATAAAAATAAACGTGGTTGTTGGGCTGAGAAATTAGCAATAGCCTACCTTATGAATAAAGGCTTTGATGTGTTCGATTCGTGTCAAACTAATGGTCCTGTGGATCTTGTTGCGTTTGATAGAAAGCTACAAACCGTTGCTTTGTTTGAAGTTAAATCAGAAAACTATAGACTAACAGGACCAAAAAAAGGCACACGCATAGCAAGAGCTAGGAGAGATAAAACTTTAAGACATGTTATTAATATGTTATATGTAGATAAAGACGGAAAGATACGAGAAGGATTTGTAAGAGAATGAAAAAATTATTAGAAAGATTAGAAGTGTGGTCGTTATATTATAGACAAGAAATACTTTGGTTTATAGCTGGATTTATACTTGGAGCTATAATCTTGTGACATTGAAAATATTAGATCTGTTTAGTGGATTAGGTGGATTTAGTTTAGGTCTTGAACGAACAGGACATTTTAAAACAATAGCATTTTGCGATAATGATAAATATTGTAATTTAGTGCTGCAA
>Ga0208919_1002214_pt1 | contig 10390 bp, 6 predicted proteins | sample 4_EtaG_FD_184076 | JGI IMG/M metagenome (GOLD analysis project Ga0208919, IMG submission 184076) | Marine viral communities from the Subarctic Pacific Ocean - 4_ETSP_OMZ_AT15127 metaG (SPAdes) (version 3) | ecosystem: Environmental > Aquatic > Marine > Oceanic | place: Pacific Ocean | collected... | reverse complement strand
TCCCAATGTTGGTTGTTGGTGATGGTGCTTTCACTACTATTGGTTTCCAAACTGATGGAAAAAGCGTTAAATTTACCATTAACCATAAGAAGCCTGGTAAAGAAATAGCTTCTTTGGATGATCCATACGGTGAAGTAGGGTTCTACTCCATCAAATGGTATTATGGTTTTATGGCGCTTCGCCCAGAACGTCTAGGAATTATTTGGACCTGTAAAACAGCAGTATGATTAATACTGTTTAATCGTCCCTCCGAGCGCTTTCGCGCTCGGGGGACATCTTTTAAAGAGGAGTTAATATGGAATTGCCGAATATTAAAGATATGACAGACGAAGAAATTAAACAAGAGTTAAAAGATAATGGTGTGGTAGTACACCATAAAACTGGGTCTGAGAAATTGGCCGCTACTCTTCAAGATGTTCGTACTAATGAATACAAGGAAGAAGCAAAAGAAGAGATTAAAATACCTGAAGGTGTTAAACATACATCTCTTTCTGGGTCAACACCGGCATCAAGAGCTGCAAAAGCTAAAAGATTAAAAGAAATTTATGAAGATTTAACCCCGGAACAACGAGCTTTAAAACTTACTCGCGTAGTAGTTAGTCCTAATGACCCTCTTATGGTTAACTATCCTGGGTTAATTTTTACTGTAGGAGCTTCTGGTGTTAATAATGGTGAAATGATTAAAAAGTTTGTACCTTTTAATAACGAAGCAGGTTGGTATGTTCCTAAAATTATTTTAAATCAAATTGAACATGCAGAAATGCAAAAATTTAAAACAGTAAAAGCTCCCAATGGAGAAAAAGTTTTAGAACCATATATAACAAAAAAATTTAATGTTCGTATATTACCTGATTTAACTGTTGATGAATTAGAAAAACTCGCTGCAGCACAACAGGCAGCAGGATTTGGAGTAGGAGCTAACTAATGCCTTTAACTATTGCTGATTTAACTGCTGGTGTTTCTACAGATGCTAATTATGTAGTAACAGGCACTGGTATATTTGATGATATGATGGAAACTGTTAATGCTCATTTAGCGGCTCAGTTTAATTTAGGTCGAATTACTGGTAGTGACTATGCAACAGTGTACTTAACAGCAATGCAAGCAACTGTACAACAAGCTGTAGCATATACTATTGGTCAAGCTAAAACTAACGCAGAAACTAGTTTGTTATTTCAAAAAGAAGTTACTGAATTTGCGCAAACTGATAAATCAACAAAAGTAGCGCCTAGTGCTACTAGTATTATGGGTGCAGCTGCATCTTTATCTGTAGAACAAGCTAAAGGTTTTAAATGGAATGCAGATCAAAAATATCTTAAAACTATTCTTGACGCGTGGAGTGTTAATATCTCTACTGCCGGTGTAGCTGCTACAGGAGTAACTGCAATTAATGAAACTGGTACAGGAAATGTTAATACTCAAATAGCTAATGCTGAACCAACTGGGTAAAGCCCATGGGATTTGTTGCTAGTGTTTTTACAGCAGTTGTTGATGTAGTTGTATCAATAGTAGAAACAATTGTACAAGTAGTAGAAGTAGCTATACAAGCAGTTATGGTACTCCTTGGTTTTGATGGAGGTAGTACTCAAGTTATAGAATATTTTGAAGTTTTTAATGTTCCTTTATTTACAGATGTAGATCATAAAAATCCCCTCCAACAGTCTCTCCTAAAAAGTATTCTTCAAGATAAAGATCTTGCCGGCGATTTAATTTATCATCTTGCATTCCGTACTCTTAAAGGGAATGTTAAAGAGTTTATGGATTATATCGATGAAGGAAACTACTTTGAGGGGTTTCCAACTGTAGAATCTCATATTTTAGTTATAGATTATGATGAAGTTACTGATGTATTAGATACTATTAATAGCGCTGCCTGCACTATAGAAACAGCTTTTTTGAGAGCATTATCTAAATCAGACTGGGTTAAATACTGGCTACAAGAAAATAAAGGGTATGATGTAGGAATTAATAGATTAGGCGTAGGCAACGCTACTGTTACTACTTCTCCTATTACACCTGCTAGCACAAGTACTCAAGGTATAAATTTCAATATTACAATTACGGACGAAATCGCTACTTCAGATTCAGTAGTTATTGATTCAGGAAGTGCTATTGAAACTTCTCCTGGTACGCCTACTTCTACATACGCATTAAGCAGGGAATTTATAGTTACTATTACAGATGAAGTAGCTACTAGTGACTCTGTAACTGTGGATCAACGTTGGTATGTAAATCTTAATACTATTAGCTACAATTCTAGCGCGGATACTTACACAATATCAGCCTACCAGAATAATGGTATTACGATAACTCTCCCATATACTGCTCCCACTAAACCTACACAAATACACTATGTAGTTAAGTATTATATAAATACAGTTCCAGCTAGAATTTATATTTTTATATATCAAGCTGGATCTGGGACTTATACGGCATTAGATACTATAGAGAATCCAATTGATATAGATGGCGCTACCCTTGAAACTCTTCCCGCTGTTCCATTAAGAATTAGTAATTCTAATTACACTACATTCGGCGCAACTAAAAAAGCAGCAATTGAGCATATACTAAAAATAATTCATTTAGATGCTGAGGAAGTATTAGATGCTGTATTAACTGACCCAGGAGTTGCTAGTAATCTAGGGGATGTAGATAATGTTTATGTAAATTTTGGCGTAAGAATGTGGGATACATCTCAGGCTGGTATGGGATATTTATTTAAAATGTTTGAAAATTTATATCCATCACAAGCAATTACACAGGGCATTTATAACAATACTTCATCAACTGATGAACAACCTCAAAATAATATCCTTACATCAACTGACGATAATAATACAGCATTTCAGTGGTCCTATATTACATACACACATACTTCATTAGCTACAATTAATGCAAATAGTGGAAGTCCTGAAAATGGCATTTACTACTCAGACATGTCGAAATTTGATGATAATGATATTTTAAAATATTCTTATTATAGTTCGTCTGGTAAAGGTACTTATAATGTTGGGTATAAAGCAGATGATTTAGATGAAGTACAAGACTTTTTAGATGGCAATGGAGTAACTAATCCCGGTACAACATCAGGTGAAGCAGCTAATTGGCTACAAGTAACTACACGGTTATCTTACAATAATCCTACTCCTAATCTCTTAGAAGCAGATAATTCTGCTTGTACATTAATTTATTTAACTCCTGATGCTGTTTATGAAAATAATGGTTCTGGAACGTTAAGATTAGTTGAGCAAGCTGCACCTGAAACAACTATAGGACAATCAATCACTTACTATTGTATTAAACCTTCAGGATTAGATGCTTACACAGTAACTGCTCCAATTGGAGCTCTACGAGTTGTTGATGGAGATAGCGGCAAATTTAAAATGGTTAAATTTAACCTTGGATCTAAAAAAGATTTAATGGTTCCATTTATCCATACATTTATCAAAGACTTATCCAATACTGATGTTAGTAAATTATTTCTGGCAGGAGCGCATGTAACTATCTACATAGCTAAATATGAAGTAATTCATCATGCTGGCATGAGTTTCTTAGAAGCTCTTGTAATTATTGTAATTATTGTTGTTATCGTTGTTTGGGTAATGAGTACAGGTGATCCAAATGCACCTACTGCATTAATGCAAATGATGGCTGCTATAGGAGCTGGTAAGTTTGCTTTAGCATGGACCCTCTTTTTAAAGATGATTCCAACTTTGTTGGTAAAAATGGCTGTTCAAATGGTGATTCAGCTTATTATTTCAGTTCTTCCAATTAGTGATGAGCTTAAATTAATACTAAATGTATTAGCAGCTGTAGCGGTTGCAAAGTGGGATCCTGGAATTACTGTCGGAACTCCAACTTATGGGCATACTGGAGGTACAACTATAGGAACTAGCACTCCAGGAGCTAGTATTGAGTTTGCAGGCCCTTCACTACAACATGGTATCCATTTTAATGATGTAACTAGATTTTCAACTCTTACTGGTACTGATTTTCTAAGTATAGCTGCTAGTGCTTTAAAATCATTAAGTTATCTTGTTTGGGAAGATGTGAAAATAGAAGCAGCATCATTAGAACAAGATATAGCAGATTGGAGGACGGAAAATGCTTTAAAATCGGCAGAAATTAATGAAGTAATAGAAGATGTCTTTAGAATGCCAAATCTAACAGCTTTAGTATCAACTGTTGGTTCAAGACGTTCTAGACCATCACAGGTATCTGCTGAAGCTTATTATCATATACAGGATAGTACACATATGATGCAGTGTCATTTACCTTATGCCTATACTGAAATTATAGAAACTAAATTAGAGTCTAAGTTTATATAGAAATAGACAATTTAAGTAAATAAAGGTAAGATATTTATAATACATTACGGAGAGTATAGCTATGCCAAATCAAACTAATAGACCAACTTGGGGGGACATTTTAGCAGCACAAAGAGCTCAAGAAGCGATGGATCAACGTCCACCTACACAGATGTACGATTCAGGACATCAAAGAGTTAATGTACCAGGGCCTATTCAATACTGGCCTCAAGGTAGTGTAAGAACTCAAAGAGATCAGGCAAAATATAATAATCGTGAATTAGCAGCAACAGGTTGGCCTGAACGTGCACCTAATTGGGAGGATTTACCACAACGACAACAACAAATGTATATGGAACATGCAGCACCCGGTAGAGCTAAAGATATGTATAACCTAGTGAAAGATGGTTTTAATAACCCATTTTCTAGAGCATTAGATAATGCTGGCAATTGGCTAGAAAATACTTTAGATTTTGCGCCAAATATACCTCCAAGTGGTGAACAACAACGTATGGAAATGCTACGACGATTAGAACTAGCAGATCAGGCAAGAAGGAGATAAATTATGGCTAATGAAACTTATAATGTTAATTTAAAAAGAGATAGACAAAATAATCAATTTCCTTGGCTTAAAGACTACTCAGGTAGTTGGGACCAGGGACAAGACTCTATTGCTCAACAAAGCGCATTACAGAATGCATTAGGATGGACTCCAGGAACTGGTCAATGGTTTACTAATGATGAAATAAGCCAAATGGGAGCGGCCATTGAACAGGCTAATACTCCCGGTGGTTTTGATCTTGGAAGCTTAATACCTGGTGCAGACATGGTCAAAGGTATAGGTGCAGGAATTCAGGGTATTGGTAACTTAGCTAGAGGCTGGGCTGCACTTAAAAATGTAGGATTAGGAAAAGACACACTTAATTTTCAAAAGAGTGCATACTTAGATAATGCTTCTAAACAAGCAATTACTCTTAATAATCGGCTTAGAGATAGAAATATGTATAAACAGAAAACTATGAAACCTGGTGGTTACCAATTAGATAAATTGTTACCTGTTGACTCAAAATATTTAGGTTAAAGGAGAATATCCATGGCTACGCCAATTACTTGGAAAACAATAGCAGCTCCTGATCTGGGATCAGAATTACGAGCTATACAGGCGTCTGGAGATGCATTAGGTGATGCAATTGCTGGCTTTGGTACAAGTGTACAGGATGTTGCAAATATTGCTCAAAAGAGTGAAACTGATGAGTTTATTGCAGCTTTAAATGCCGCTAATACTGATGAAGAACGTACTGCTATGGTCGAAGCTGCTGATAAAGCATGGCTTAATATGGAAAGAGTCAATACAGCTGTAACAGACGCTGAACTCCAAGATTTTAAAGTAGCTGCAGAAGATAGAGCAAAAACATTATCTGCGGATCAACACGCGCAAGCTGAACGACAATTAAAACAAGATTTATTGATGGATCCTTTAAAAGTAGCAGCAAAAGAACTAGATATTGATGTAGCACAGCAAACTTTAGATACTGCTAAAGCAATAGATCCTTATAGAATACGGGAACAACAAACAAAAACTGAGGAAGCAGAAGAACTAAAGCCATTTAAAATTGAAGAAGCAAGACTAAAAAATGAAGAAACTGATTATCGTATAGACAAGATTAACCGGGATATTATTAATGCTGAAAATACTAATCAGCAATCTGTCCAAAGATTTAAACATGAGCAAAAGCTGTGGGCAGTAAATGATGAAAATGCTAAGCAAATACTTGCAAATTCTAAATTAGCGCATAAAGAAGCTTTACGAAAATATAATCTTGCATTAACAAATGAACCTCTAGAAGCTAAAAAATTAAAAAATGATTTGGCTAAAAGTGCAGCTACTTTAAAAATAGCTGAAATGCAGTTGCAAGAGAGCCAAAGAGTATTAAAAAATCATAGTATAGTTTCTGGGCAATTAAATGCTGTTTCTGCTCAACCTGATAACGCTAGTAAAGAAAAATACCTACGTGACACAATCGAAACAAATAAACGAAATCGTGTTGATAATACATTATTAACGGCAGAATACTCACGTATGGTAAATGAGGATCGAGATGTAACTCTTTATGGTGATGCTGCATTAACAAAAATGTATGAAGATGCTGGTGTTTTAAACCCTGATGGTACATTCAAAAAAGGAGGCCTTTCTCTTAAAGCTCAATCTAGATTTAAAAATAGAATACGTGCTCAAGTTAAAAAACTTTGGCCAAATGCTACTAGTGATGAAAAAAATGGACATGTAAATAGAATTTGGTCTGAATCTAAATATAGAGAGCAATTTGCTGAACAAGCTACACTGGAAGCTAGAACGCCTAAACAAAAATTAGCAGACAGGCATACACGACAAGTTAGCGAATTAATACGGAATATAGAAAACGCTCAAAGTCCACAAGATATGCAGAATATTTTAGATGCTGGAATTCAAAAATTAAAAGGACAGGATAAACCGGTCCCAGAAAAAGAAATGATGAGGCTAGGTCTCTATCAAAAACGAGTTCTAGAAACTTTATGGCCACAAGGTGTTATGGAAGAATTTGCTACAATGTTAGGTTATGGAGGAGATACTACAAAAATTGTGGCTAAGGATTATACAGCAGCCAATAAACTTCAATTTCAGAACTATCTTGATGACATACTAAGAAAAGAGTTTAAATATGTTGACGAAAAATCACGAGATAGTATGCGATTGAATCGTATGAACATAACTCCAACTATGAATTATTTCTTTAATCTTGCCGCTGAAGGAACTAAACGAGCTAAATTAATGGAGGAGGAGATCTTTAAAGGAGAGTATGGAGTAGAACAAGAAAACACAAAGAAAGTAAAGGAGCAAGGACGTAATCGATATCAAAATACCATGGATCGAATTCTAGCTAGAATTGGTGGAGATAAAAGAACAAATTTTGGAATAAATTTAACTGATCCTCAAAAATTAGGTCAATCAGTAGCAGATACATATAGAAAAGTAGATTCTATGTTTGGAGGTAAGTTAGATGCCGAGGGAAATCGTGTTCTAAAAATCGCAATGCATGAATTAATGACTACTACTGAAGTAGAATGGGCAATGGGTTCTGAAGGAGAATTGGGCGTATCTAATATTTATTATTGGCCTGAAGTAACTGATGGTGACGAGACTGATATAAGTAAGTATAAAGGTTATCAGATAATTGAAGGCATTCTACAGCATATACCTGAAAAGCCAACTAGTAAGCTAAGTAAAAAAGGAATTGCTAAGTTTAGAAAAGATCTTAATGAACTATTAAAAGAAGACGGTAAAATAATTAGTAAAGACGGAACTAAAGTTGTTGATTTTGATACAGTTTTAACTAAGAAAGCTGAAGAAACAGTTAAAGAAAAAGATAAGCCAGGTAAAACTAATGATGCTGGAATGGATTTTTTAGACAGTATGTTTGGAGGATCTAAAAAATCAGGAAGTACTACAAAAACAGCTCCTGCTCCTGGTTCATATCCTCGAAGAGAAGATTATCCCCCAGGTAAAGAAGGAGATATAGCTTTTTCAGAAGCTTACAAGCGATTTGCTGAAAAATCATTCGCGCCTAGATAATTTCTGTTAAACCTTCTTTAAAATAAAAATGAATGGCTTCCTCTAAAGATACTTTAGCTAGAGACTTAAATGAAACGGCAAATCTACTATCATCTGAGCAACCTCAAATTGATAGTATTTTGTCTACCTCTCCCACCGATTCTCCCTCAATTTTAGATCCGCTTAGTAATTTTAATGATGATTTTGATAGCATATTACTAAATAAAAAAGCTGCTATTCAAGAATCTAAAAAACAATCTGCTAAAAGTATTCTTAATAAAAAAAGAATAGAAGAAGAGCAGAGAAATAGAATAGAAACAGAACTCAGAGAAAGGGCAGCAGCTGCCTTTACTCCTGGGTTAACTCGTGCAGAATCCTCTCCTGTTGTTGAAGTCCGCAACGAAGGACGACTACGTAAACATGAAGACGGTACCTACACCGTAACCACATTAGATGGTAGAACTGTTCCTGGTTTATCTGAATACGATGCTAGAACTTTTTCTGCATGGTCTGATGCTAATATACAAGGACTACGACAAGATGCCCCAGAAGGATTCTTTGAAAGAAAAGCTACTGGTATTGCAAGAACTACTGTTGATATTGGTTTACAAGGAAGTCTTGCATTCTTAGGAGGAACTACTTTAGCAGAAAGAGTTGATTCATATAATAAAGCATTAAAAAATAGAGAATTTAAAGATGACGATACAAATCTAAAACGACGTTTAACAGCAGGTATTAGAGATAAGGAAACTGAGGATTTATTAAATAAAGCTAAAGCACCTGCTCAGGGAGCAATAACTCAAGAAGAGATTAATCAATATCGTAGTGGTAATATTCCTCCAGATAATCCAAAATATGCAATTCTTCAGCAGTTAGATGCAGACGCGATAAAATCTAAAGAAAGTTTTGATAAATTTAGTAAAATTGCAGCTGGTATTAAAGAAAAATTACCATATAACATGCGGGATCAAGCTGTAGCTAGAGAAGCTTATCAAGTTATTGCAGAAAATGAAGGTAATTGGGCTGCTATGTGGCATGCAGCTACTAACTATACAGGTGCTTTATTATCTCAAGGCATTGATAGTGTTCCATGGATGGTTGCGTTTACAATTGGTGGGCCCTTTGCTCAGACAATGATCATGATGGACTTGGCTAAAGGAAGAGGTCGAGAAGCTATAGAAGAATTTAGAACTAAATATGATAGAGAGCCTACCATGGAAGAGGCTTCTAGAATTAAAATGTGGTCTGCTATTGGTACTGTTGCTGAGAAATTTGGTGATTTAGCTGCCATAAGAGCAATGCCTGGAAAACTTTCATGGATTAAACGTATTCAAACTACCGCTGCAAAATCAACTCCCATTGCTGTATTAGGTTTAGCTACATTACGTATACCAGGAGCACTAATTGGAGAAGGTATATCAGGAGCGGCTACTGCAGTTTCTGAACAAATGGCATCAGAAGGAGAGATTACTGATACTGCTGCTATTGGGTATGATGCACTTGCAGAAGCATTTGGAACTCCTGGAGGTGTAGCTTCTATGTATGCAGGTAAAGCTGCTATTAGAGCTGCTAAAATACCGTTTAAACCGTCTAAACTAGAACAGCAACTTGCTACTATAGAAGAAAATCTCGCTAATGCAGATTCTGCAACATATGGAGACCTATATGGCAATGCAGGCATAGCTAGAGTAGAAGAACTAAATACACAATTAGAGGAAGCTTTAAAACCAGATGTAAAAGCTAAAATTATAGAAGAAGAAAATGAACAAATTTTAGCAGAATCTGAAGGTAAGACTGATCCAAAATCTAGGTTCAGTCAAAAACATTCTAAATCGCAAGCAGAAGCTGCGTATGATAAAGCAATAAAAGATGCTAGAGAAGAGATAGCTAAACTTGAAAAGAAATTAGAAACTAAATTATCAGAAGAAGATGTAAAAAGTTATAAAGAAAGCCAAGAAAAAGATAAAGCAGACCTATTAAAGAAAGAAGAACAAAAAGTAGCTGCAAAAACTGAAGAAGGTAGAGAAGCACGAATAAAAGAAATAGATGAAGAAATTAATGAAATATTAGATGAAGAAGGATTTCCTAATCAAGCTAAATTACGTGGGTTAACTGAAGAAAAAGAAAAACTCCTACGTAAATCACAACCACTTACTACTAGAGTAAAGCAAGTATTCAAAGATACTTCTCCTAAAGAAGCTGTAGAAGATAGAGAGTATATTCCAATAGAAGATGACGAATTTGCTAAAATTGTAGATTCTATAGATATTAAAAAACTTAGTGATCCTAATGCAAATCCTGACGACATTATTGCAGCGATTAATGAAATAGCTGATATACAAAAGAAGAGGGAAGTAACTGCTTCTCAAGAAGATGTATTAGAACGAATTAAAGACGAACTTTCTGGATATGCTCCTGAGCAAAAAGAAACATTAAATAGTATTAAAGGAATAACTAATGCTAATGATGAAACATTAGAAAGACTTCAAAGAAT
>Ga0208919_1002213_pt1 | contig 10390 bp, 11 predicted proteins | sample 4_EtaG_FD_184076 | JGI IMG/M metagenome (GOLD analysis project Ga0208919, IMG submission 184076) | Marine viral communities from the Subarctic Pacific Ocean - 4_ETSP_OMZ_AT15127 metaG (SPAdes) (version 3) | ecosystem: Environmental > Aquatic > Marine > Oceanic | place: Pacific Ocean | collected... | reverse complement strand
TTAAAGTTTTCTTTTAAAGTATCCATTAAAATATTTTCAGGAATAGGTTGGTCTAAAGCTTCTTCCATGCTACCCGATTTAACTGACTCGTCATCAGGTTTAACTGACTCGTCATCAGGTTTAACTGACTCGTCATCAGGTTTAACTATGGTTTTATCTTCTTGACCCGTGGGCACTGAACTATCAACAGAAGGAGTTAAACCTACGGCTGTTGGATATTTTTTTGCCATAAATTTTTGTATGTCAGTTAAATTACCGTTTGTTATAAGTTGATTGTAAGGATATGGGAAAATAGGTTCTCCGTATATAGGTTGTTGTGTTGCTGTCATACCTGTAATAGGTGGGTTCTGTGCGTACTCCGTTAAATATATGAAAACTTTACTAGCTTCATCTGGGTCTAATGTTCCCTCAAAAAATGCTTTTGCTCGGTTTGTATTACTCATAAAGGATAATTTGTGGGATTTATAAGAACCTTCTCCTTTTTTAATTTCACTAACATTGTATCGAGGATTACTTAAATAAGTATTAAGCTCTTTAATACCTAAAGGATCATTTAGATTAAAAGGTTTAACCATAATTGTTTTGTTTTCTTTTGTGTCAAAAATTTCATATTCAGTTAAATCTCCTTTTCTAAACTTACCTGTGCTTTGTCGTAGCACGGTTTGTTTTCCGTCAGGACCTATAGCAATTAAATCTTTTTCAGGGTCTTGTTGAATAATTTCAGGTTTAGACGCTTGATACAAAGAAGATCCTATCTGGAACGCTTGTTGTTTTTGTGCCTGTTCTTGTGCTTGTTTTGCTTGAGCTAAAGACATAGCTGATTTAGTAATTTGTGGAAAAATTTCCGTTCCTATTTGTGCTACTTTACTAATAACATTACCACCTAAAGGTTGACCAGACGGTGATCTACCAGACGCTAAACCTAATCCAGTTGTTACACCAAGATTAGATAAATTCAGTAACGCCATTTTTTTAAAGTAATCGTCTTGAGAGGGATATAGAGATTTGGCAATTTGCTCACCTTGTGTTATATAGTCTTGAAAACTAACTGGGTCGCCTTTTGCAAACTTTTGTACTATACCCCCATTCCTAAAATTTTGGACGGGCGGCTGCCCAACCCCCATCAGTGAAGCCACACCACCACCTACGTCTGTGGGCTCACCTTCCATTGTTTCCATGTCTATATCAGCAACGCCTTCCATTAATTCACCCACACCAGAATCCATTGCTCCACGTTCCGTGAGCATTATAGTGGGTTGCACCATTGCTAATACTGTTTCAGGGGTTTGTTCTGCGTCTTCCTCGCCAACAAATTCTGCTAATTCAGTTCTTCGTTCATCAACCGATCTGTCGTTTCCACGAATTGAATCCATAAGGTCTTTTGGTGTTTCAGCACTATCCAAGCCTTGCATCATACGATTAACAAGTTCTTGTCCAATACCGACACCCATTGCACCTGCATCAGATTCAACTTGTGCCATCTGCTCCCCAATTTGTTCTGGAGACACCATAGGCTCTGGCATAGGCATTGGTTGTTGCATTGCCATTTGCTCTTGAGGGCTTGGCATAGCCATGCCACCCATTTGCCTAAACAGTGGTCTATTATATATAGTATCCATTTAAAATAACCCCATTTAAAATAAATTCATTGCTTTTGCACCACCTAAAGCTGAAAGACCAGCAATACCAAGACCAGCAATTTGCTGTAATGGTGAAGGTGATGGATATTGTTGCATTGTCATAGTTCCTTGTGAACTAGGTATACCTCTTAAAACATCAGAAATAAAACCATACTGTTGATAAGGGAACTGCTCTCTTTGTAAATTACTTTGTCTTGCTGCATCAAGCTGTGCTTGTTGAATTTGTCTTTGCAATGCACCTGCTTGACCCAATTGAGAAATGTCTTGACCCATGAGCCGTTGTTGTAGTTCTCCGAGTCCTGCTTCTTGAGCTGCAAACTTACCAACACCTTCTCCGAGTGCACCAGTTAATTGTGCTTGTTGTTGAGCAAGTTGTGCTGCTTGACCAAAACCACTTTGTCTAAGTTGCCCTGCAATTCTTGCTTGAGCGTCCAATAAATTTCTTTCTCTTTCTAAATCTTGTAGTGTTGCACGAGAACCACCATAGGCTCCACTGCCAATAGCTTGAGCAGCTTGTTGTTGAGCTGCAATGTCACTTTGCCTTTGCAAGTCTTGCATGGTTTGTTGCACCACTTGAGCTTCATAAGGATTCATAAACTGAGCAATACCCACATCTGGTCTTCTTACATCTTGCATTGCACCAAGTAGAGCTTCTCTACCTACACCTAATGTTCCCCCTGCTTTTTCTAAATACGGTTGATACTGACCCGCACTTTGTCGAGCTAATGCTAATGCTTCATCTTCTAAACCACCTAAACCTGCAACGCTATAATCTAAATCTTCTGGATAACCTTCTTGTAATCTTTTTGTTGCAAAATCATACGCTGATTTAGCTAAATTTTTTCGATACGCTTCTAATATCGGGTCTTCAATTACTTTTTGAATCGTGGTTTCTGTTGCCATTACGCTACCTTACTTTCAAAGTTTCTCATCATATCGTACATCTTTCGTACCCCTGCGTCTCTGCTCCCGTTTCCAGCACCTCGAACAGCTCTTGCGTTCATTACAAACTCTCCGTCAGATAGCATCGCTGGGATACTATCAGAAGTCTCTGTTCCCGGACCACTTATTCGTCCTGTTCTTCTAGGAAACTTACTAACATCTAAATTCGTTACTGCCATTTCTCCACCACCTTTTGCCATGGTAATTCCTGTATTCAGTGTTGGATTATTTAAGAAATAACCACCTTGGTAAAGAGGATTTAAATAAGAATAGTTTGGAGCACCTGCTAGTGTTTGTTGACCAGTAATATAATCAATAGCTGCGGGGTCTCCCATTTGTGGAATAGTTTGTGCATAAGCTAAATCGTCAGCAAATTTTTGTCTTGCAGCCGCAACTTCTGCACTTTCTTTAGGTTGTTTCTCGTCAAAAGCTCCACTTGCATAAAGACCACCTGTTATTAAACCTGTTGTTGGTCCAAATTGTCTTAAAGCACTATATCCTGTTTCTTTATTAGCTAAAAACTTAGCAGCGTCTACGCTTCTACCTTTTTCAATTAGCTTTGCCATTAATTCATCTCTAGCTCTTTTAGAACCCTCTCCTGTTGGGTATATAAAGTCTTTTGCTTTACCTAGCCCACTCTTTGTAGCGTCATATGCCGTACCTAACGCTTCTTTTGTAGCGTCATATGCTGCCGTAAGTCTATCTCCAAAATCAATTGTTTGTGGTGAAATTTGAGATGGAACTGAAGTTGGAACAGGTTGGTTTGGAAGAGGAATCTGTTCTGTTAAATTTCCATAAACAGGTCCACTTGGTGGAGGTACGGCTCTTGGAGCACTTTTATCAATTATTTGTTGAGCAAGTTTCTTTACTCTTTCTTGTTCTGCTAATTTATTTGCTGTTAATTGAGTTCCTTGTGGATATTGCACCGATGGATTAATAGTTGGATTTACTGTTGGAATAGCCGCTTTGTTTTTGATAACGTTATCTACAGCGGTATTAATGTCGGTAGGATTAACTAAATCAATTCCTCTATCTACGGTAGGTGCAGAAACTTGGTCTACAGGAACTTTAGATAAGTCTGGTCCGCCACCTAAATCTGGACTACCCGATAATTCTTTTGGTGCAAAAGCTTTTTGAGTTCCACTTATAGCTCCTGTTATAGCAGCAGATATTGCTGCATTTTTTAAAGCATCATTTAAATCACCACCTGCAAGTAAAGTTGAAATACCAGAACCTCCTCCAGAAAGTAACATTTGTTGTACTATACCTGCATTTGGACCCGCTAATAAAGTTAAAGCAATTGGTAAAACAACTGGTGCTGCTCTTTTTAATTCTCTTGCAACTTTTTTAATAGGTTTGCGAACTGCTTTTTCTAGTTTCCTACCCGCTTTTTTAACAGGTTTTCGAACAGCTCTTTCAACTTTTCTACCTACTTTTTTAATTTCATCAAAAAGACCAAACTCAGGTAGTCCTGTTTCAGGATTAATTGAGTTTTCATCACTACCCACTACATATTGTGTGTAGTCCATGCCTTCTGCTTCAAAGGCATTACGAATGACATCTTCTAATTCAGGAGATGCTTGTAAAAGAGATAAAGGAATAACGATCTCATCTTGTGCTAAGTGACCTAAGAAGGTATCTTGTGCTCTTCCTAATTGAGCAAGTTGTTGAGCAGCTTGTGGTAAGTCTGCAATACCAGAATCACCTTGTTCTGGTAAACTAGCTATACCTTCGCCCATATCTTCATCCATACCCTGTGGGGGTATCATCATTGTTGTTTCTTCTTCCATTGCATACGCCATTACCCTGACTCTCCTTGTATTGGTTGTGGAGCGGTCACTGTAATTTTCGTATGTTTAACTTCAGAGCCAGTCCACGGATTATTGCACTGGGGACATTGACCTGAAGGATAGGAAGAAACTTCCGCAGGTGTATCGACCAAATTGTCGCATGTTGCACACTTAATTGTATCAGAACTTGTCGCTGGTTTCCAACGACTTCCGTCATTCATTGTTATAATAGTTTCATCACTCATGGCGTACTCACTGTAACAGTTCCTACCGCACCCGTAGCTTGTGAACCTCTTACAAATGCAACATTTAATCTACTAATTCTAATATATCCGTCCTTTTTAAACAAATCATTTTCTCTTAATCCTACATCATCATCTTGTAAATTGCTTAGATTTAATGCTGTAAGTCTCCCATCACCCGGGTTTTGCATTTGTTGTAAGTATACACTAAACGATCTTACAATTTCTGCCAAGTATCTTGAGTCATATTCTTCTGGTGGTACAGGAAATTGTGGGAGCGTTAGTTTTCGGGTCATTACCTACGCCCGTCTGGTCTTATATCTACTCTTGGTGAGCCTAATCTCCATTGTACCGACTCAGTATCACTTTCAATTCTGAAAGCAAAAGACCTACCTCGTAGTCTAACATGAGCCTGATTCGTGAATTGTTCAACAGGTACAGTGGCTGATCGTGTAACTGCTGCTGTTTGAGGTGTGCCATAATTTGCACCCGGAAAGTTTCTTGCCTTCAGAATAAAGTTAGCACTTGGTGAATCTGACTCTGACCCACCAAAGGTAACATCGGGTATTAATCGTCTAATAAATGCGTATTGTTCACCATCTGCTAAATCAACTTGACTCGATTCAATGTAAGAAGTAATAGCTGATTCAGGAGATGTTGAGCCATCATTTAAACCAAACTCATGGTCATATAAATAATAATCAGGTGATGCACTAACAGGGTACTCGTTAATACCTCGGTCAACCCAAGCTGTTCTTGGTAAGTTACCATGTGCCCATGTGTTTTCTGCATAGTTGTAAATAACATATCGATCATTTTCTTGAGAACTACTTGATGGATAGAACCACCATACTTCACTAAATGATGAATTAAGGGCTGCAATTGTTTTTTCTTTCTGTGTCAGATTAAAATCATTAAACACAAAAGAGCGTAGTGTGCACGGTAGTTTTTGAATACGTCCATCATACACATAAAAATCTTCTAGTCCCATCCAATACACTCTATCATCAGATGCTTTTGCTGCCATCGGACCAATAATAGTAATGTTCTCTGATATCTGATTAATACCAAAAGTAAACGGTGGTCCGAGGAACTGCATCGCATGAAGTGATACATCCGTAAAAACAATAATTTGTTGTCTTGTCTCGACAGCCGTGATTATCTCACTGCCACTACCGATTCGTAAATCTCCTGCTGTATTAGTCGCAGAAGGTGTCCACACGGTTGGTGATGCTTGATCAGAAAAACGAATAAGCAGTGGGTCTTGTACCCCAATGTTATCAAATGGGTCAGCACCAAACGCAATAACGTGTCTGTCTCTATCAGAAACAATTACCTTTTTGGTAATTGTTGGTGTGCCAGAATCCGTTCCAAGAGTGCTTAAAGGCACGGCTCGTGAGCTAAGACCCCCAGATTCATCCCAATAATAAATGTTGCCATTTCTAATGTTAATAATTAAATCTTCGCCAAAGTTGTCATGTGTCCAAAAACGTAGTTGGTTTCCTGCTGTAGTAATTGGAGCAGAAGAACCCCATGTTCCACGACCCCATGTACTTGCACCCCATCCAGAACCTGTTACTGAAGTATTAATACCAATATTAATTTGATATTTACCAACGGTAGAACCACCACCGTTGCCTGAATCTGACGCATTACTGTATACAAAAGTTGGAGTGTAAATACCGTCTACTGTAATATCACCAAGAGTAGCTACTGCTCGAGCATTAATAAAAAAAGTATTATCGTTTTCCACATGAGCCACTTCGTATTCTTGATTTAACACATCGGCTGTAATGTTACCACCAAGCGAAGCTGCTGCACTAAATTCTACAAAGTCCCCGTCAGTACACCCATGACTAGTGGATGTAACAATAATTGTGTTAGTAAACACGGCACTATTAGTAGCCAAATGATCTCTGTTTGATGTTCCGTCTACCCCTCGTGTACAACCCGTAAGAGTGTTACCACTAATAGACTCATAGGTTACATTTTCTGGATTACCTTGGGCTACTCCAACTGTTATCGCACCCGTTGTTGCTGCACTAACAGCTACTTGCGTAATCGTTAAAAAAGTTTTTGTTGAAGAAACGGTTGTAGCATTTGGACCCGCAATAACTTCACTAATAGACACAGAACTTGCATCAGTGCCAAACACTGTAAAGTTTTTACCACTTTCATTAGATGCTCCTGTAATAGTTACGGTTCTTGCTTCTTCAAAAGTAACTGTTCCTGAATTTGCATACGCACCATTAATTGTTAGGTTACCTGCACCACTTGGAGTTTGTGATGCACAAACACCATCTGTATCGGCTAAATTAATAATTTGCACTCTACCGTTTGATGGAAAACCAGATGCACTTGATAAAGTTATAGTTAAATCACCCGCAGTAACATTAGATGCTAAAGAGTTATTGGCTGCTGAAAAAGTAGGTGTTCCTGCTGAAGTGGTTAGACGAATCGGGGTAATATCATTAAAACCACCCCCTTCGTTAATGTAATACTTTTGAAAAGTACCGACTCCTAAATATACAGAACCGTCTAATGCTACAAAATTATGTAGTGCACGACATGTTCCTAAAAAACTTTTACTTGAATTCTTTCTCCACCCACCAATCTTTTCTGGTACACCAAATCGAAAACGCACCTTATCTGATTCGAACCACCCACCTTCATTTGTATAAGAGGTTGTTTCTTTATTTACACCAGGTCTAAATTGTAATTTGGTTAAAGGCATTATCTTTTATTTATTGCAATAATAAGTTCATAAATTATCCACCCTGTAAATCCCAGAAGGGTCACTAAAATACTACTATATAATATCATATCTTTGTAGCGTTGTATCTTTGCTTTTCGTAATTCTTCTTCTCTTTCTCGCTCTCTTTTTATCTCAATTTTTTTCCTTTGAATCGTTTGCCATAAATCAGCATGTCCCGACCAATATAACTGCTCTTTTAGCTCTCGCTCTTTTTTACGAAGATTGTGCTCATAAGTAGCTTCTTCAATAGCTTGTGATTCAATAGAACTGCGTTGTTTTCGTTTATTTTGTTTTTGTAATTCTTTTTTAAGACGTTGAGCTTCATCTCTTTTTTCAAAGTATTGAAGAAGGTGATCGCCAATTTCAGTGGCATCCTTGTGCATATTGATACCTTTTTTAATAAGGTCAATTGCAGAAGTGGCTGCTTTATATGCAACTCCAATAGTGACGGGGTCGATCAATGATAGTATCCCCCATACAATTTAGTCAGCGTCAGCTATGGTTAATTCACCCGCATCAACAAGACGCATGATTTCATTGTAGTCATCATTATCTGTTGATATAGGAACAACTGAATTTACACCATCAATTACACATTGTATTTCAGTATTTTTTGTACCTTTTGTTCCATCTACTAAAAGTGATTTGTAATATTTTGCATTTGTTACTATCATTTTTTCTCCTATAACTCGCTTGAATAAGCAATAAAACCACCATCTGTATCAATGTAAATCCAAGCAAAGTGACTAATCGTCATAGCACCACTATATGTCACATCAAAAGTTGACCAATGCACATCATTATTATAATTAGAGGCTGCTGAATTTATCGCTGTTGGTGTTCTTGTAGATGAAGCCACAATTGTAAAATCACTTAACTGACTATAACTTATTGTTGGCACACCTTTTCTCAATGGAGCAGTTCTTGTGTTAAAAAACCTAGAACTTGTTGTTGTATTATTATAACCAGTTCCTACAACTCCAGCATTAACATAACTTCTATCTGATGCACCAACTGTTGAATAACTTGTTCCAAGTTGCTCATACCTTTGATAGTATCTTCTACAGTTTGCTATTTGTTGTTCAATACTTTTTCTTTCAAAAATTGAATTGCTGGGTCCTTGTTCTAACTGGACATCTGTAATGTAAAGAAACTCACCTGTGCTTGTTGTTGTGACATCACTCCAAATAAACACCACTACATTCTTTGCATTTGCTGTATCAATCGTAGCAGTCGTAGTGTAAGTAGCATAACTTGTTGTTAAGTTTAAATTAGCTGGAGTGTTCTCATAAGTAGCGTTAGTAATTAAAGTTGGGTCAGTTCCCTCTGAACCCCATGCAGATATAATATCAGATGTAACAGTATCAGCAGTTCCACTCCATGCTACAATTGCACACTTCACATTATCCAAATTAGTGGTTGCAGATACTTTTGCCTTGAAAGATAAAGTAACTTCATTACCAATCAAATCAACACAATTTCTATTTTCAATTATTTGTGCTATACCAAACTTTTTATTAGCTGTTTCTACATCTAATGCAATAGCCGATAAACCATTTGTTGGAACAGTTGAAGTTTCTTGAGTAACATCTACTATGTCATTTCCATCTGACAACAAATACCATCTATCTAAATTATAGGTGTCATCATTATTAGCAGAGTCTGTTGATGTAAACGACAAACCTCTTTGACAAACCATAAAATCCCCATTAATTAGCTTGTTTCTTTCAGAGAGAATATATTCTGTTCCATCTCTGTGTTGTAATGTATCAACTTTTAATGTGCTCATTTATTCTCCTAATGATGCGTTGTCATAAACAGTTTTTAGTGCATCAACAGTTTTTGCATTGTCTATATCTGTTTGAATGGTTGCATATTTTGTTCTGATTTTTGCTCTTTCAGTTTCAGCTGTTGTTGCATCTGCACCAGGAATTTGTTTTGTAATAATATCATCATGTGGTTTAAATTCTTCTGATCTTTTTATTCTTCTTCTTTCATGTGCAATAGTTTTTGCTTTTGTTAAATTCACCACAATACTCATGCTTTATACTCCCATGCGTTACGAAATGTTCTATCCGTTGGAACTTCACTTACATCTACAATCTTGTAAGGTCTACCAGATGGCACATCTCTTTTTGCTATTTCTTCTAAAGTTAATTCTGTAGAAACAGGAATAATAACTGCAACTCCACCATCTTCTTTCTGCCATAAAATTCTTTTATTACTCATATTTTATCCTATTCAAAAACAAGCACATTAACAGCAGAACTATCAACTGGAGTAGTAGTGCCTGTATAAATATCAACATTACCAGTAGCAACTGATTGTAACCTAAAAACACCAGTCCAACCTTGATACCTTGCTAAACCTACAACACAATAGTCTGTGCTAGACATAGCTGTTGTGTAAGTAACCCTATAATATCCTGTTCCTAAATCGGTTATAGATGCAACATTACCACTATCATTGATAGCAATAGTTCCTGAACCATTAAAACGAATCCATGCTCTTGCTGCAAAAATTGGTTGTGAATTACCCTGATCACCATCTAACATTCCAGCAGTTATAGTTGAGCTATCTCCTGTAGTTACAATATCTCCAGCAGTATCAGGTATATTGATTGTTCTATCAGTATTCGTATTAGGTGCAGCAATAGTAAGAACACCAGTTCCACTTGCGTTTCCAGATATCTTTACTTGACTCATATATTATTCCTTTGGATATTTGTTTTTGATTGGATCAATCATTTCACTTTTCCAAGCATCAATCCCATCATCATAAATTTTTTCTAACTGCTTTTGCCAACTTGGATACTCACTTGCTCTATCTCTTTTATACTGTGCAGATGCGTAAGCATTTTTTAACTCTGTTATTTTTGCATTAACATCTGATTCACTTGGTTTAGTAAATCCATCAATAATAACTTTAATGTTAGAATAAACATATCCTTGAGAAACATCTGTAAGTCCATACCAACTAGGTTTATCACCACCTAATTCCATTAATGCGTATTGACAATAA
>Ga0208919_1002212_pt1 | contig 10393 bp, 2 predicted proteins | sample 4_EtaG_FD_184076 | JGI IMG/M metagenome (GOLD analysis project Ga0208919, IMG submission 184076) | Marine viral communities from the Subarctic Pacific Ocean - 4_ETSP_OMZ_AT15127 metaG (SPAdes) (version 3) | ecosystem: Environmental > Aquatic > Marine > Oceanic | place: Pacific Ocean | collected... | reverse complement strand
CCAAGAAGAGCAACAAGCTATACTAGACAAGCAAAAACAAAATTTTAGAGATTTTCAATTTGAAAATCCTTTTGCTGATATAAAAAATCCATATGCTGATTTAAAAACAGAGTTTGAAAACCTTTACGAAGGTATGGAAAACCCATATGAAGATTTAACGGTAAACATGAGGGCTGCTGAGTTTCAAGCAGAACAAGGCGCACAACAAAGAGCAAATATACTTTCTAATTTACAAGGCGCTGCTGGTAGTTCTGGTATTGCTGGTTTAGCTCAAGCTTTAGCAAATCAAGGCTCAGCACAAGCACAACAAATATCTGCTAACATAGCTCAGCAAGAAACAATGAATCAAAGATTGGCTGCTAGAGGTGCTCAACAAGTACAACAAATGGAAACAGCTGGAGCTGAAAGAGCTAGAGCCTTAGGTATATCAAGAGAACAATTAGTTGCTCAAGGTGGTTTTAAAGCAGATGTATTAAGGCAGCAAGGCGCCGCAGCCGTTCAACAAGCTGAATTTGGTAGAGAATCTACATTATTAGGTATTGACTACGGATTACTAGCAGGCGCGAATCAAGCTGAACAACAAGCTATGGCTAATCAAATGTCTTCTATGGGTATGCAAGCAAATATGTATGGCTCGCAAGCAGCACAAGGGGCCAGTATGTTTAGTTCTATAGTTGGAGCTGCAGCAACGGTATTAGGTGGTCCTATTGGCGGGGCTGTAGCACAAAAAATAACTTCTTCTGATAGAAGATTGAAGAAAAATATAAATTTAATAGGTAAGTCGCCAAGCGGTCTTAATATATATTCTTTTGAATATAAAAATAATAATTTTGGTAACGGTACTTATCAAGGTGTTATGTCTAACGAAATACCTAAATATGCTGTAAGTAATAAAAACGGTTATGATATGGTTGATTATAGCATGATTGACGTTGAATTCAAACAAATATAAACATGGCAATAAAATTAACACAAGGAGCAGATTCAACGATAGTAACAGCAGCTACAAGAGCTGGTCTAGCTACATCGCCAAAAGATTACAGTAGTATTTTTGATTCTGTATCTGAAAGCTACGCTAAATCAACAGAAGCGTCAGCAGAGGCTTGGGGTCAAATAGCTGGTACTATAGCTGTAGTAGGTGCTGAGTTACAAAAAAATGCAGAAGTATATTCTGATACTGCGCAAAGAATTTATAATGCTGGTGGTACTGAAGAGCTTGTTGACAGTATATATGATATAAAAGACGAGCTAAGTGCGCTTGGTACTTTTGGTGGTAAATTTGGTGATAGAGAAACTAGAAGAAAAAGAAGCGAAATACTTGCTAGAAGAAATAAACTTTTTGCACAAATAGATGGTTGGGGTGAATCTTTAGAAGAAGCTTCTTTAGCTTCTAAAAACGGTTTGTTAGATTATAGTTTGATGGGTGGTGATGTTGAATTCGTTAACGCTATAATAGCTAGTAATACACCTAATAAAATTACAGGTGAAGGTAACAACGAGGCTAGAGTTAGTCGTGATCCACAAACTGGCGAGTTAATATATACATTACATGACATGAACTCTGGTGGCGCGGCAATACCTGGTAAAACAATGAGTTTATCTACTTTTAAAACAATTATACAAGATAGCGCTAAAGATGTAGATAATGTTACAGGTAAGTTTTTAAGCGGTGTAACTGATGGCGCGGAAAACATGGGTGCTACATACGGTGGTACTATGGATGAGTATCATAAAAGCAAACTACTTGATTCTTTAGACTCAATGACCAGCAATGCCGCTACATTAAAAAGAGGTATGCGAACTAAATTCTCAGGTACATCTTTTTTTAATGAATTAACAGGTCCTAACCAAACAGAACTTAGCTCAAAATATTTTACTTTAATGTTGCAAGATATTGCAAACGTAAAAAATGGAGAGATTAAAGCAGACGCTTTAGGCGACGTTAAAGATACTGATGGTAGTGGTGGTATAAGCCAACAAGAAATAAACGATCAATATGTACTTTTTCAAAACTCAATATTAACAGGTGAAGGCCCTATGGCTAAAAAATTATTTACAGATTTTGTAATGAACAAAGCAGAAACTGCTTATAATTTTGGTGCTAAACAAAAAGCAAAAGGCACGCCGAGTGAAACTAGTGATTTTAACTTGTTTGGTGGTGGCGCTGGTACTACTATACCTGGTTCTGGGGTAGATGGAGGTAAAGATAAATATATAAGTGGTGCAGAAAGAGATATTAGAAGAAATTCTGTAATGAATATTGTTAATAATGAATCCGGAGCTGGAACGCGTTTTTCAGGTGAATTAAACGATTATGAGTGGGATAAAAAAGGTGGTTTTTGGACTGTTGGAGATAAAAAATATACAACACTTGATCTTATGGTAAATGAGCGTATTCATTTTCCAGGTGGTAAGTTTGAAGGTGGACTAGGTACATCTACTCTTGTCGAAGAAGAAGTAACACAAGAAACAGCGTTTAATGTTGTTGGCGTAGATAAAGAAACAAAACTAAGAAATAATATATTTGATAAAAACGAAGATGATGCTGCTATAGATTTAAGAAATATTCTTGGTGGAAAATATCAAGTTGATGAAAGAGTTTATGGTAGAGATGTATTAAGAATTAGAACAAAAGCAGGTGACGATATACAAATAGTCCAAGTTGAAAAAGATGAAAATGGTAAATACGTTCCCCAAATAAACGCTAGTGGTGATTATGTTTATAAAAACAGAATACAAACAGACTTTTTGGAAAGTAGTTTAGATAGAAAAACACAAGAAATGATGGCGTTCTATTATACTTTTGCAGATCCTAATTCAAAACACTATGATAAAGATGTTTTTTCAGAAATAAAATTACCAACAGGAAATCAATAATAAAATATGTCAGATTACATATATAATAATAATACTTTTTCTCGACAACAAGTTGAAGAGGCTGCGGCTACTACAGGTATGTCTCTAGATGATTATATTAAGACTTACGATATAAAGCCTGTTGAACAAAAAAACCAACAAGATTTAAAAGAAGATGAAAATGTTAATTGGTTTGATCAAACATGGTTTGGTAGAGGTATGGCTGCTGCTAGTACAACTGGAGAAGCTAGCAGCTTATTACTTGAAGGTTCTAATGTAGATATTAAAACTGTACAAGATTTTATTAGAGCAAAAGAAAGTGAAGCTAAAGAGCATGTACCATCTAAGCGTATGCAAAAGTTTCAAAAACAATATAAAAAAGAAGGTAGCTCTTGGTCTGCATTTTTTAGAGGCGTAAGAAGAGATCCTGCTTTAATGGCTGAATTATTTGTTCAATCTTTAGGTACACAAATAGGTACGTTTGTAGACGCTCCAGAAGCTAGAGCGGCTACTGCAGCTGGAGCTGGTATTGGTGCTGGAGCTACTTGGTATACCGGTTATGGCGCCGCTGTTGGTGGTATCGCTGGAGCTATGGGTGGTTTAGCAACATCAATGGAATCTGCCTTAACATTTGGAGAATTAATAGAAGAAGAGTTAAAAAAAGAAGGTAAAGAGTTTACAGATGTAAATATAAAAGCTCTTTTAGAAGGGCCAAAAGGTAAATCAATAAGAAATAAATCATATGGTAGGGGTTTAACTATTGGTGCTGTGGAAGGACTTACTGGTGGGATTGCTGGTAAAACAACTACTTCTGTATTAAGAAGTGGTAGAACGGCGGGTAGAGCTAAAAAACTATTAGCTGGTGCTGCTGGTACTAGTGTTGAGGCTGTTGGTGGTGGTTTAGGTGAAATTGGTGGTAGATTAGCTGCTGGACAAGAAATGGATCCTGCTGAAATTGGTTTTGAAGCTATAACAGGTACTGTAACAGCTCCATTAAATGTTGGGTATGCTTTAGCATCACATAAAAACCCAATATACAAGCTTAATGGTGAAGAAATAACGTATGGCAAGATGAAAGATTTTGTTAATACGGCTGATGATATAGATATAGCTAAAGCTAATATCAAAATGGAAAATGATTTCACTGGTTTAGGTAAAAAAGCAGAGAAAAAACAAAATGACGCAATAGTAAAATCTCAAATAGACGACAAGATTACTGATAAAAAAGATATAGATTCTTTACTTGATTTAGATGCAAAAAGAAGACAAGCAAAAGCTGATCTTAAAAAAGAAGGCATTAATCAAGTACCTGGAGCTGAAAAAACATTAGCAGATATTGAATCTCAAATAAGTAATATAATAAATAAATACGAAGGAGCAGCTGACATTGCTGTAACACAAGAAGCTGCTGATGTTAGAAAAGCAGTAAGAGAGGGTAGAATATCAGAAACTATTGCATTTGCGGAAACTCAAGGTCAAAAAATAGGTAAAGAAACCCTTGTTGTAGATAATAACGAACAAGCTCAAGCTGCTTATAATAAAATAGCTAAAGAAATGGATCTTGAAGCAAAAGATGTTACTGATGCTGATGGATTTATAGTTGGTGATTCTATTATTATAAACAAAGATATAGCTGGTAGAACTGGGGCTATTAATGTCGGTGCACACGAGATTTTACATGGTGTTTTAGCTAAGCACATGCAAAGCTTAGATACTGATGGTAAAAAGAAATTAATATCTAGTTTTAAAAGTGTTTTAAGTAGAAAACAGTTAGCAGCGGTTACTACAAGATTACAAGAAAACTACTCAGATCAAATAGCTGAAGATCCTAATTTTATGGACACAACAGATGAGTGGTTTACAGCTTTTTCTGATGCTATTGAAAAAAATGAAATAACTTTTGACGAAGGTATTTTTGGTAAAATTAAAAATACGATACACGAGGTGTTAAGAAAGTTTGGTATTAAAAAAGATTTTGCGGACGGTAGACAAGCATATAATTTCTTAAAAGACTATAGTAAAAGTATTGAAAAAAATAAATTAAGTTCTAGAGCTTTAGCTTTAGCTGGTGAAGGTACTACTGTTACTGGTGTTAAAAAATCTGTTTCACCTCTTGAGGCTATAAACGAACTTATACCAGATAACGTAAAAACGCAAGAAGATTATTATGCTGTTCTTAACGATCCTAGAATAGCTAAAAAAGCTGGTATTGAAAGAATTTTTGATGGTAGAAATTTAGCACCTGTTATAGAAGCTTATATTAGAAGTAGATCTACTTCGTTTGATATGGCTAATGAAAATATAGAAGCAGTTAAAAAAAGATTAGCTAATTTTGATCCTAACGCAAAAAGAGAAGATGGTTCTACTGTTGGCCCAGAAGGTTTTGGTGAATTTATATTTGCTAATGCTAGATTTGGTAAAATGGTTGCCGCGGAAAAACTAGCTATTGAAGCTAAAAAGGAAAAAAGAACTACACGTTTAGATGATCCAGATGTTAAAGATATACCTGATGACACAACCACGCCAACCACAGAAATAGAAGACAAAACAAAACCTAGAAATTTAAAAGATTTTGATGTTGAATTGCAAGATGGTTTGGTTAATCAAAGAATAGCGGAAAAAGTAGAAGCTTTATTAGAAAAAAATCCAGACAATATTGAGGTTCAAATAGAAAAGCTGATACTGAATGATATACGTAAAGAGTTAAACAATTCTATCCCTAAAATAGCTAAAGATAAAAAAACAGGGAAAAGAGGTCCAACACCAGAATATGAAGCTTGGATTAGGGCTCAATATGACGAAGTAGTACGAAGCTTAGGTATGGAAACTATACGAAAAGCTTATAGACCTTGGTTTCAAAAGAAAAAAATACGTACTGAAAAGTACAAAGGTGTTAGTCCTAAAACAGGTAAAGTAACTAACTACGTAAAAGATGTTTTTGAAAACACCACTAATAAACGTGAATATATAAGATGGTTTTTAGAAGGTAACGAGCGTAATTTAACAGAAAGAAGAACAGCATTAATAAGACGTATAGCTAGAAGAAAAGCAAAGATAGCAACAGATAGTTACATTGAAGCTAATTCTAAAGATATAGGTAAAGTTGTTGAAGCTAAACTAAGACAAGTTTCTATAGCTATTGAAAACATTCAAAACGAGCAAAAAAGCTTTGACGCTGTTAAGTTTTCTAAAACTATGCAGACTAAGTTTGATGATATACTTCTTAGGGGAAACAATGGTAAGCCTTTAACTTTTAAAAATGGAATTTACTACGGATACACAAACCCTATTGACGGAAAACCACAAACATTTAATGATCAAGGAAAAATATGGGAACAAGCTTTTTCCAACTACTTTGGTCCAAAAGAAATTGGTGGTTTAGGTATACCGGGTTTAACAGTTAAATCTACACGCGTTGGAGAAAAAGGTGGAATGGCTGATTTTGTTTTTGAAATACTAGGATTTCCAGAAGAAAACCACGAAATAAAAGCTGGGTTAAAAGGCGTGCGAATGGGAAGCGTTTCTTTAAGTAATTTAAATCTACAAACCGAAGAGTTTACTTTAGCTAATAAAACACATGATAATATAAAGGGTCTTAAAGATTTTATTAAAAAACAAATAATACCTAATATTAAAAAATATATAAAGGAAACTAATAAAGATATAGACGTTTACAATAAAGAAAATGCATTTACAAAAGATGACAAGGGTTTTGTCAAGCAGTTAACTGGTAATGTTGTAAAAGGTAAACCTGAAAAGTTTCCAGATGTTGTTTATGAAAAAAGAACTAAGGGCCTAGGCACAATACCTTTGAGCGAGCAAGTTGTGGAAAACCATTATTTAAACGAAGGTGTTAGTTCAATTACTATACTAGCTACGCAATATGGGAACGCAACTTTTACTTTTAATGACGAATCTATATTTGCAATGGGGAAAAAACCAGCTCCAAGGTTAAAAGCAAATGTAGACGCTTACGCTAGTGTAAGATCATTGTCAAGCATGGAGAATGGTGTTAAAATGAGATCTTTTAAAGTTGGAATTCAGTTTATGATGAAGGATTTGTTAAACACTGAGACTGAAATAATAGACGCTACAACAAAACAGGGCTTTATGGATGCCACTATAAATGTTGGTATTTCTAAGCCTATTAATAAAACAAAAATACTTGACACGGCGATCACAACTGGTAGGACGGTTTCTTTTTCTAAATCATCTAAAGGTATTACTGTTTTAGATTTTGATGATACATTAGCTACAACTAAATCTTTAGTTAAATACACAACTTTAGACGGTAAAACTGGAACGCTAAACGCTGAGCAATATGCTAGAATGTATGAGGATTTATTAGACAAAGGATACGTGTTTGATTTTTCAGACTTTAACAAAGTTGTAAAAGGAAAGTTAGCACCGTTATTTCAAAAAGCTTTAAAGCTACAAAATAAATTTGGTCCTGAAAATATGTTTGTATTAACAGCTAGACCACCAGCTGCTCAAAAGGCTATATTTGATTTCTTAAAAGCCAACGGCTTAAATATACCTTTAAAAAATATAACCGGTTTAGGTAACTCTACATCTGAAGCAAAAGCATTGTGGATAGCTAATAAAGTTGGTGAAGGTTATAATGACTTTTATTTTGCTGATGATGCGTTGCAAAATGTACAAGCTGTTAAAAACATGTTAGATCAATTTGATGTTAAGTCTAAAGTTCAACAAGCAAAGCTTAAGTTTAGCAAATCAATGAACGATCGATTTAATGATATATTAGAAAACGTAACAGGTATTGAAGCTAAGAAAAGGTTTTCAGCTATCAAAGGTAGAAAACGTGGTGAGAGTAAAGGTAAGTTTAGATTTTTTATACCACCATCACATGAAGATTTTGTAGGTTTATTATATAACTTTTTAGGTAAAGGTAAAGAAGGTAATAAGCATAGAGACTTTTTTGAACAAGCTTTAATTAGACCGTTAAATAGAGCCAACAGAGAGTATGATACTGCTAGACAAAGTGTTGCTAACGATTACAAAGCTTTAAATAAACAGTTTACAGATATTAGAAAAAAGCTTACTAAAAAAACTCCAGATGGTGATTTTACTTTTCAAGATGCTATAAGAGTTTATTTGTGGAATAAACATGGTCACAATATTCCTGGTTTAAGCGAAACAGATCAAACTAGTTTATCAGAGTTAGTAATGGCTGATTCACAGCTACAAGCTTATGCTGAGACTTTAAATATTATATCTAAACAAGATACATATGTAGCACCTACAGAAGGTTGGAACTCTGGTGACATTAGGATGGATTTAGACGACGCTACAGGTAGAATTGGTAGGCAACAGTTTTTTGCTGAGTTTATAGAAAATGCTGATATAATATTTTCTGAAGAAAACTTAAATAAAATTGAGGCTGGTTATGGTAAAGGTGTTAGATCTTCTTTAGAAGATATGTTATATAGAATTAAAACTGGTAGAAACAGACCTACTGGACAAAACGCTCAGGTTAACAAGCTTATGAACTACTTAAATGGTTCTGTTGGTACGGTCATGTTCTTTAACATGAGATCAGCGTTGCTACAGCAAATGTCTTTAGTTAATTATATTAATTTTGCTGATAACAATATATTTGCCGCAGCCAAAGCTTTTGCTAATCAAAAACAATATTGGGCTGATTGGGCGTTTATATTTAACTCTGACATGCTAAAACAAAGAAGAGGTGGTATACAAACTGATGTTAATGGTGCTGAGCTTGCTGCTAGCCTGCGTAACTCTAAAGATATAACTAGAAAATTAATATCTAAATTATTAGAAATAGGATTTTTACCTACACAAATTGGCGATAACATTGCGATTGCAACAGGTGGCGCTCCGTTTTACAGAAACAGAATAAATACATACTTAAAACAAGGGTTGAGTAAAAAAGAAGCTGAAGCAAAAGCTTTTACAGATTTTCAAGGCATAACACAATCAACACAGCAGTCAGCAAGACCTGACATGGTTTCCAAGCAACAAGCTTCTGTTATTGGTAAAGTTATATTAAACTTTCAAAATGTTACATCTCAGTTTAATAGATTAGGTAAAAAAGCTTTTCAAGATATATACAATAGAAGAATAACAAAACCTAATACAACTCAAATGCAGAGTGATATATCTAACGCTGCTAGAATAACATATTACTTTGCTGTTCAAAACGCTATATTCTACACTTTACAAACAGCTTTGTTTGCTATGATGTTTGATGATGACGAAGAAGATGTAAATAATTTATTTATTAAGAAAAAAGAAAGGTTAATAAACGGTAGTATTGATTCTGTATTAAGAGGATCAGGTTTAATTGGTAGTGTAGTTGCTACTTTAAAAAACGTAGCCATTGCTTTTGCAAGGCAAAGAGATGTTAATTATAATCCAGATGAAAGTGCAGTTATGTTAGAGGCGTTAAATTTATCACCTGTGCTAGGTATTAAAGGTAGAAAAATAGTTAACGCTGAAAAAACTCTTAATTATAACAAAAAAGTTATAAAAGAAATGGAGACTTTTGATATTGACAATCCACAGTGGTCAGCTACTACAAACTACGTAGAGGCTTTTACAAACGTGCCTTTAAATAGATTATACAACAAAACACAAAACGTTAGGCAAGCTTTAAACAATGAGCACGCCGCATGGGAAAGAACTTTAATGTTTTTAGGTTGGAGTCAATACAACCTTAATCTTGAAAACAAAAAGATGGATGATATTAAAGAAAAAGTTAAAGGAAAAAATAAAACAAACACTAGGTCTAGAACAAGAACAAGAACAAGAACAAGAACAAGAACTAGATAGGTAAAGAATTAAAAAAATAAGTGACTATATAACAATGGTGAAAAGACTAATAATAATATTAACAACAATTTTAATAGCTTGTTCAGCTCCTAAAAAATGTTGCTCACAAATAAAAGATATAGACGTAAAAAAACTTTTAAAGTTTTCTACGTTTTATGCCGCGGTAAATGGTGGTACATCTTTGTCTGATGTTGATGTATTTTCTGTAGATAATGGCTTATCTACACAAACTATATCAACTCCTTATGATTATAATTTTACTATAGGTTTACGTAAGATAGCAAGATTTGGGTATGAAAATAAAGCACAAACGTTTTATGATGGTACGGAGTCTAATTACAGTGATGCGGCTACTGTAGGTAAAGTTAAAGGAGTTGAGTATTTATTTGAAATAGATTATAAAAGACAAGAGGGTGTAGATTATATGGATCAACATCACTTTATTAGGTTTAGTTCTGATGATGGTTGTCCAGATGAATTGTGCATAAATTTCTTTGCTTTAAAGCTTGAGTATTTACAAGATGGTTTTGCTGATGTTGAATACTTTGAAGCATCAGAAAGATACAGATATAGAAAAGGTAAAAACTTATCTCTTAATATAGGGGCAGCACACAGGCTAGCAGAGCCTTATGGTTATGATCCTTTAGCTGAGTGGATGCTTGATAACGGTAATATACATTACACTTATTTAGCTTTACAAGAAGGTTATACTGTAGATGTGTAT
>Ga0208919_1002209_pt1 | contig 10400 bp, 15 predicted proteins | sample 4_EtaG_FD_184076 | JGI IMG/M metagenome (GOLD analysis project Ga0208919, IMG submission 184076) | Marine viral communities from the Subarctic Pacific Ocean - 4_ETSP_OMZ_AT15127 metaG (SPAdes) (version 3) | ecosystem: Environmental > Aquatic > Marine > Oceanic | place: Pacific Ocean | collected... | reverse complement strand
CAAAAGGAGCTTGAGTATATGTACCACCGTCGTAAGGTAATACAGAGAGACCATTGTAACAGTCTCTATTTTCCCACATCCATTTACCAGCTTTATCCCACTCATCTGATTTTAAACTAATAGTTGCTGATACATTGTGTGTGTTACTACCTTTTCTGTGACCAGGTTTAACCCACTCTGTTGCAACTTTTTTAACTCTTTTTAATAAGTCAAAAGCAGACTCAGTTCTTAATATTGAACCTTTTGGTGCTGACTGTGGTATTTCTATAACCGCTGTATCATGTGGCCTAAAATATTCATCAGCTACTAGATCAGGGTTATGTATTTTTAAATAATTATATATAGGTTCATTTTTACCTACACGTAACCTACGTATGTAATAATCGTTATGCCAAGCATGTATACCTGAAGAAGTACCAAGTACAAGAGATGTTGTACCTGCTGGTTTAACACAAGTTGTTCTTGCCGCTTGATTTATACCTATTAGTTTTGCTACTCTTGTATTTTCTCTTTTTACTGTACTTGCAGCTGCCTTCATATCCAGCGGGAGCACAGCGGCACTCGCGATCCCTGTCATTGACACACCTATAAGTGCGTCTTTCTCTGTTGTTTCTTGCCATATTTCTCTTAGATAGTGGAACTCCGTATAACCTGCTTGAAGCGTACCAATGAAGGCTGCGGCTTTAACGCGAGCGTTAAGGTCTTCTTGGTCTGTGACGTCACTTACATTAACTTCACACAGATTACAGAACTGATAAGGACGTAATGCTATTTCACAGCAAGGGTTTGTACCCCAGTCCTTGTCATGGTTAAAATATATACCAGGCTCACCAGCTCCGGATAATTCAATACGTTTCCACAAATCTAAGAAAAACTCTTTTGTAATTTTATGTCTCATCAACACAGCAGAATTATTTGCTCTACCTCGCTGTGGATCTGTTTCCCACCATTGACCTGATTTACAAGCTATCATCTCTTCGTCATAAGCAGAAAACAAAGATATTAAAGCGGCTCTACGAATACCGCCAGCTAATACAGCGTCTGCAATGTGACATACAATATCATGAACCTCTAATGTTGATAGCTTGCTACCATCTTCTTTTGCTTCTAATATACCTTTTATTTTTACTAAACACTCTCTTAATGGTTGTGGGCCTGGTGCTTTGCCACCTGATGTAACAAGCCTAGCTCCCTTTGGCCTAATATCAGAATAATCAAATTTTATCTTAGATGATCTCTTAGAGCCTAAATAAGACTTGATTAAAACTTTTATTGAATCAGACCAACCTTCAATACTGTCGCCAATAACAAATCTACGTGTTCTACCTTTAAAAGGTTTTGTTATTTCAGGCAAGCAATTTATATGATGCTTTTGAACGCTATAACCAACGCCACAACCAGATAACAAAAGAAACATACATTCAGAAAAGCTATCAACGTGATCGATAGGTAAGTAACTACAGTTGTATAATCTATTCGGGGAAATTTCAATCGGCTTACCGCTGAACTGAAGCGAGCGCATACTTGGTAAAACTTTTTTATCATAAACATATTTATAATTTAATTGTATTTGATCAGATAACTCAGGATATCTTTTTTGATGCATTTCTTTATTCCTCGTAACCAGCTCTTCCCAAGTTTCTCTTCTATTTAATTCAGGTATATATTTTGCATATTTCATATGCACGGTTAAATCAGATAATATTTTTTTATTTAAATCTTTCATTTATTTTCTTTTATTAATTCAATAACTCTATCGCACTCCTTCTGGTTTTGAGGTTTATATAAAGTTACATGTTTTAAGTTATCATTTACATATTTTTTAAACATTTTCCAACGTAAAGGAAAACTTTCGTTTGCTCTACCTTTACACTCAATTATAAATGAACTACTTACAAAATCAGGTGTATATTTAATAGGTAAAACTTTTTTACAACCTCTATTTACTAAATCACCTTTACCATTACTTTGACGTTCGTAACTTTCGTTTTTAAAACTAAAACCTTCTTGAACAACATATGTTTGGCCTTCATACTTAGCTTTTATTTTAGCTTTTTTTAAAGCTATATACATATATTTTTCTAAACCAGAAGCAAACTTGATCCCGTCAAACGTAACTTTTTTAGCTCTGACAGGACCACGTTTTTTTCTTCTAATCTTCTTCTTCATCGTCGTAGTCATTTTCATATCTAGGATAATCAACATCAATATCATTACCTCTAAACCTATCAATTAAAGCTTCTTCAGATAAGTCTTGCAGTTCATCTCTTGCCGCTTGTATATATAATATAGCATCCATAAGCTCTTCTTGTACATCGTTTAAATAACCTTGTAAGTTTTTCATTTTAAGTCTACGCTCATCATCTAATGTTGAACCATACTTTTTAAAACCTATATCAGAACGTTTAACAAATTTATCTACTACGTTCTTAACTACTGGATCACGAAAGCCATAAGACTCTCTACACGCGATACCACTCATACCATCCATAATTTCTCTACTACTCATAATTAATCTTTTTTAAATGTTCCATTACTCATTTTACCTGTTCTATTTTTAATCTCATCATAAGCTATATCTATACACTGCTCTATTTTTATGCCGTGTAATTCTGCTAAGTTTGTAAGTACAACTACACAATCACCAATACCATCAATAACATCATCTTGGTTATCTTTAAGTATAGCTCTACATATTTCACCAGCTTCTTCCATTAGTTTAAGCGTTTGAGTTTTAGTATCACCATGAAGATATAATCCTCTTTCTTCAGCCCAAATCCTAATTAAATCAAACCTGTTAGCTTTACCATTTTCTCTATGATCAGACATAATACCGCCTGTTCTAGTTGTGTGAGCATCATTGTTATCAAACCATCTAGCAAAAGCTTTATTATATATATAACATCTTTTATCATTATACATAGATGTTTTAACATTATTCATTATCCATTTTATAGACTCATTTGTTATTATACATGGACCATGCTCTGTTTCCCAAGACATATTTAAATTATCCATTAACTGTCCTTTAAGCTTATTAACCGGACAAGGAAACGTAGTTGTTTGTTCTGTTACGTTTATATTCATATTGTTATTAAATTTAAGTTCACTATATAATACTTCGTCTACTTTGTAGCCGTAGCATTTTTGCATTATTCTTTCACCTGCAGATATAAAATCTATATCTTCAGACTTTTCTATTATTTCGTATTCACCAGGGTAATAACCCTGTTGTTTGTGAACACGCTCTTCAAGATTAGTTGTTACACCAACCTTTTTACCTGGTATGTGATATAAGTAATATGTCATATTTTATCGTTGTATAAATGCATGTTATGTGCAAAATGATAATATATACCTGTATCAATATTTAATTGTTTAGAAACTAATCTCTGTAGCTCAGAGAAACAATATTGATCATTACAAAAGCCATACCAAAGATCATTACTGCGCATCGTTACACACATATCTAATCTACCATGTAATATTGTAAACTGTACGGCGTACGTACAAGGCGTGTCGTTAGCATACTTATTTATTTCTTTACCATCATATATTGATATTGTAGCTTGTCTTGTATTAGGATTAGCTTTTAGCATACTAATAACTTTGCTTAATTGTTCTTCGCGGTTCCATTGATAACCGTAGTTAGAATTAACTCTACCAGAGTCATCAGCCATACGCTTCCATATTTCAGGTATTTTACCATATATATTACCAAGCTCAAAAACATAAGGACTACCTTTTAAATACCATTGCCACTCAGCTTCAGCATAATCTTTTTTCCAGTTACGTTCTTTATTTACTATTTTATTATCCATAGGATCTGTTATATAAAAACCTACATTAAATAAAGCTTTAGTACCTGCAAAGTCAACACCGTCTTGTATTATACGGTCATGTAAGTATTCATATGCTTCGTTTGCGTTTCGAAACTTTTTATTTTGTATTGTATTCATGTTATTATTATCCGTTTTTATTCGTATTATGTTTGTAATAATAATACTTATAATATTCTAATTTTTTATTTAAAACATCTTCGTTGCTGTATCTTGTTGGATCGCTATGTGTTCTACCTTTTATATTTATATCTATTTGCCAATATCCTAAAATGTGATCCCAGTCAGGCATAATACTTATTTTTATACCTATACTCATACACCAGCCAATTATTTTTATTTCATCTCTTTCCCAGTATCTTACAGGTGCTTTTTTACTAGGAGATCTTTGCCATCGTTTAAATGCCATTTATTCCCAAGGCATTGGTTCAGCTGCAACTTCATCAGCTATGTGAGGCACAAAGCTACCAGATCTTGGTTCCCAAGTAAAATGTGATTCAGCACCGTTTTCACCTAAGTTTTGAAACTTAACTTTTAATACTTTAACTTTAGTTGTTTTAGCTTCATAATCTCTATGTACTAACAAGCCGTGGTAACTAGCATCGTACCATTCACCACCACCTTTAATATTATACATTGTAGGCTCTTCAATTTTACCGTCTTGTGTTTTGTACATTTTAGTCGGGTGAGCTACAATAAAAGTTAAAACATCATACTTTTTACAAAAAGCTTCGATCTTAGCTAGATAATCCATAGTATATCTGTTTACATCATCTGATTTAGCATCTATATCTCTAATTTTATTAAACGGATCGAGCACTAAACATTTAATACCTTTACGTTTAACTAGCTCAGCGCCTTTACGTAATACAGCTTCTAAACTATATTTATCCATGTCAATAAAGAAATAATTATCATTAACATGATCAGTAACTTTTTGCCATTTATCATTACCAATATCACCTACGCTTGGCATATCTTGCCAATGCTTACGCATTAACTTATGCGCGTGTAAATATACTGGCTGATTTTCTGGACTAGCATACGCAGTTTTCCAACCATAATTATTGTTGTAACCGACAACCATTTGATCAACAAAGTCAGACTTACCGCTACTAGGGATACCAGTAACAGTAATGAACTGCCCAGTGTAAGTAGAAAAAATTTGATCGAAGTTTTTAAGTCCAACTTGATAACCGGGTTTAAAACCGTTTTTAACAAAGTCTCTAAGTTCATCTTCTACATCTTTTAAAGTTGATACATTTTCTAATGGTACAGGACGCGCAGTGTGTATAGCATTACGTAGTGCGTCAGCACCGTGTTCTAATAAAAAGTCGTTAGCATCTTTGTTACCATTAAAATCTATAAGATAACATACCTCTGCTCCGAGACGTCTAACTAACTCTCGTTGTAACATTTGACCAGGCTCATCAGCATCAACTGCTAATACTATTCTAGTCTTATCATCAAAATAATCAATACAATTATCTAGATAATCTAAGTTATTATTGTTTAACGTAGCTCCATTAGGAACTGAAATAGCATTTTTAATACCGGCTTCATGTAATGCTAATACATCCATTTCACCTTCAACAATAACACAAGTATCATAACCTACAATACTATTGATATTATAAAATACTTTTTCAGCGCCTTTATAAAGCTTAAAGTTTTTTCTACCGTCACGATATTTAACATTGATAAGTTGATCACCCATAAAATAATTAAACTGTATGGTATTTTCTTGCTTACCAGTTTGAGGCATAAACTCTTTACCTTCAGTTACTTGAAGATCTTTGAGCGTTTGTTTTGATATGCCTCTAGTGCCAAACCACGTTTCAACATTTGTACTTACTTCATCAAACTGCTTTGGTGTATCAGGTCTAACATAAACTCTTTCGCTAGCGCCTTTACGTTGATAAGTATGTAATTGAAATGTAGTATCACAATTGTGACAAGTACCGAGACCACGTTCCCAATCATAACTAGCACATTGTGCTTTTTGATTTTTAGGTTTCCTAGTATGCGAACACAGGGGACAAATCCCCTGCGTTGCATTTTCTTTTAGGCCATGTTGATTGAACTCATCAATCACAAATCCATTGATCTCTTGCTTACTCATTAAAATGGTAGGTCTTCTTCAACCGCAGCAGGAGCAGGTGCTGGAGCTGAGTTATTATCTCTTGGAGCTGCGTCAACGTTCTGACCATTTGTCCAAACTACCTTTACATTACCAAGGTAAGTCTTAGCTGCTTTTGCATCTCTTTCTTCCTTAGTTTGTTCTACAACTACAGGACCTTGATTGCCGAACTGATCTAGCTCATCGTTCAAAGTTATTGTAATTGGTAAGTATTTACCTTTTTTACCTGCATATATTTTATCTTTAGGTATATTGTTAAGGTTAATACTTGTTTTAATAATACTCGCCATTTAATAATTATTTATTTGGTTAAACATTCTTGTTATTTGTTCTTTAGTAGCGCCGCTGTTTCTTCTTAAATTATCTACAGCTTTAACGTGGTTTTGATTTGCATAAAAATTCTTTTCAGAAGTTTTAACACCGCTCACACTACATACTTTTGATTTTGTTCTTGGCATAATAAATAGGTTTAAAGGGTTTTGCTTATGAAATACTGTTTAGGATCAAAGCCCTTGGTTTTATAAAACAAGTCATAAGCTTCACTTGCTTTACTAACCTTGTCTTCGCCACGTGCATAAAATTCAGGTGAACAATCAAACATACCTATTTTATGTGTAGCTTTATCGATAACTATAAATAACATTTCATATCCAAACAACTTACTATAGACATAAGCTTGTGAGTCATAGTTATACTTAGTCGCTGACCATTGAAACTTATCAATGTCTGCTGTTGTTTTTAAATCAATGACTAGTTTTTCTTCATGATTAACAATATCTGCTTTACCTTTCCATTTGTTTCCAAACAACTCTATTATCCCAGGTTGTTCGTATTCAGTTTGTGATCCTTGTATAAGATCTTTACATATATCATTGTTCATTACTTTCTCTCTCATTAATTCAATAGTGTCTACTTCGTGTTGTAGTAGACATAGCTCGCCACCAGCAACATCTTTATAAGCTTTAGTATTTCTAGTACTTGACTTAACCACTTTATATTTATCAAGCTTATTAGGCTCTAATATACAAGTATGAAAATACCCACCAACTAAAAATGCTGGCGATGGTTTGCTTGGTTCGAAAGCTCTCAATGGATCTTTCAGTAGTTTACTAATATGCGAGTTAGATAAATATTGATTACCAAACTCACCATAGTAATCTTCATCGTTTCTAAGCTTTTGTAATATTTGCTCTTTGTTCATTTGTTTCTTTAATTTTTAATAATTCTTGTTCAAATGCTGGTTTTATTTTATATTTACTTTTTATAGCTTTAACATCTCCTCCTGCTACTATATATTCTTTAGCTTTATTCATTTGCTCTGCTGTAATAGTTGGTAAAGCCGCTTGTTTAATTTTATTAACCGCATTAGACTTACCGTGATTGTTTGTAGCATCACTGTCTTGTGTGTCATCAATTAAAAATAAATTACCAAGCGCATACTTTTTACCATAAGATGATGCAGCACCAAACTGTTGTGCAGTCTGCATACCTTTTTGATTTAAGTCTACACCAACTATAGCTGTAGCTTGTATTTGATCTTTACCGTCTGATATTGTTGCTATTGATTTGATTGTTGGAACAGGCTCAGTCATTATAAACTCTTCATTAATAGTAACTGTAACGCTGTGTTTTAATAAGAAAGGCTTTGTAGCCTCTAAAATGTCTTCGGCTTTTCTAAAATGATACTTACCGAAGGAGTTGTAACTCGATTTTTTTGCTTTTAATTCAGTCTGAATTGTAGCTAATTTTTGGTTTAATTCTTTCATAATTTTGGTATTTGGTGTATATATATTATTACAGGTTTTTTATTTAATTTACACTAGTAACTCACAGATAATCAAGCACTTGCGAGTGATCTACATTTTCTATTAATTTATCTACAGCTTGCTTTTTTAACTGTGAAACGCGTACGTAAGCACCGCTGCCTTCTATGTTTAAACATCTAGCTATTTCTTTAGCAGAGTGCTTTTCACAATCAAGTCCATAACTTAATCTTAATACGTGAAACTCTTTATCATTTAAGTGTTGTTTTAATAAGCTTGTTAAGTACATATTTAAAAACACTTGGTTATAAGGTTCTGACTTATCTTCTATCTGCATAAACATATCATCATCTTCTCTTGTAGCATCAATACTTAAAAATATACTATTAAAAAACATAGCTACAGCTTTTTTATCTTTACCAAAGTTTTTGCGTATACTATTTGTCACGTGTTCAGGTAAACGCATTTGGCCTCTGTTTTTATCTATAGCTCTACGTATACCACCTTTGATACGTTTAGACAAAAAGCTTTTCATTGTTTTTTCTTGATCTTCAGACTCAGCCATTTTATCCCAGTCTATACGGTCAACTGCTTTTATTAAATTTAAATTACCTTCTTGTATTAAATCTAATATACTCATTACACCGCTAGCTTGTTGTGATGTAGCAAACTTTCTAGCTATATTTTCTACTAGTGGCATAAATAATATTACTAGTTTATTTCTATCATACAAAGAATAATGTTCTTTAATTTTTATTCTTGCTATTGTTTTTTCTAAATCAGTTTTATATCTAATATAGTTTTGTATATTGTAGTGCTTCATAGTTGTTTGTTTAATAACTCTTTTTCTCGTTTTAATTCTGCACACATATTTCTTTGTATAGTTCTACTTGAGCAGTCTAATAAACCTGCTAATCTATTTATAGTAATTTTATTACCCATGTCATACATATCTAACATGCATTGATATATATCATCTGAGTGTACACGTTTACTTCTACCTATTAACTCACCTACTATTTTTAATTTTTCTTCTTTAGTTAACATGTTACCATATTTAAATATTACTTTACGCATCTTATTTTTAGGTGGTTGTTCTAAATCTAACATGCTTACTTCATATACTATTTTACGTAGCAGATCTTCATGTACTGTAAAAGTAATAAAATTATTTGATTTATCTGCTATAACTTCTGCTAAATATTTAAACTCATCTTGATCTAGCTTTGGATTTAAATACCATAATACTAATAAATGCCATTTAAATGACTTGAAAGTATTAATTAACGCTTTGCTATTGAACAGTGTATAGCATTGGTGCGTGCCATTTTCATAAAACATATACTTATCATTTTCATAAGTTGGTTTATCTGTTGTTGGTAGCCTACGATATACGATGCGTTTATTATTTAAGTATTTTAAATTACGTGACATTAGCCTGTTACTCCCTTATTATTAATAGGCTATTGTCATAGCCCTTGGTATTTTTTTATATATTTTTTCTGTTTTTGTATTAGCTACAATATGTTTTTCTCCGATGTAATAATTCCAATATGCTATAACACTACATGGATCTTTATATTCATCTGGCATACATTGTGGTGGCTGTTCAAACTCTTCATGCGGTATATTTTCTGGATGCATGTATAAGTGTTTACATTTAGTTATTGACATATGAGTTTTACCATATCTTAATTTATACTCATAGCCTAAGGCCATCATATGTAGATATAACCAGTCATAATGTAATGAGTTTTCTCTTACCCATATAGTACACGGATGGTTTTTATGAGCTAACTTATATGGTACATCGTTAGGATTACCTAATATATGATGTGCAGCACATAACATTTGAGCTGACTCTAATATCATTTTAACTACATGTTTATTATATTGTACTTTAGCTGCCGTTGCAGGGTTTTTATCTAAATAAAATATATTCATTGTTGTTGTTTTGCTAGTTTTTCTATTACTTTTACTAATTTAGTTAAGGCCTTAGTTAAGTCGCTAATGTCCTTATACATTTGTTGTTGATTACGTGTCATTTGTTATATTTTCTAAGTATTTTATTTACCTCGTCCATACGGTTTTTAATGATAGCACATTTTTCATACTCTTCATCATCTTGATATATATTTAGTAAAGTCATTAGCTTTGCAGCTTCACCAAGAGCATTATACTCTTCTGATATATCTAGATCTTTATAAGATGTTGCCCATGATATATCTGATTTATTTACATGATGAAACCAGTCTTCCATAGATTTAAGCTTAACCATACGGCTAACTATTTTAATAGCTAAAGCATTTAAACCTTCATCACCTACTTTTAATGCATCGATCTTATCTAGTATTTGTTTGTTTGTTACACGTTTATTTTCTGTCATATTTTAAACTTTTTTAATAATTTTTGACTATTACCTACGAATATACATTCACCTATTTGATCAAGAAATGGATGTACTTCAAATATACTAATAAAAGCTTCACATTCAGGCTTTTGCCATATATAATATATATACTCTAAATCGCAATGTCTTGTGTCAAGATGTTCTATTTCCCAATTTTTTATTTTAGTTGAGTCTAATAAAGACTCTGCTATGTCTATACCTAAACCTTCAGGATAACCGTCGTGATGTTTGTAGAATTGTGCGTGTAT
>Ga0208919_1002208_pt1 | contig 10404 bp, 9 predicted proteins | sample 4_EtaG_FD_184076 | JGI IMG/M metagenome (GOLD analysis project Ga0208919, IMG submission 184076) | Marine viral communities from the Subarctic Pacific Ocean - 4_ETSP_OMZ_AT15127 metaG (SPAdes) (version 3) | ecosystem: Environmental > Aquatic > Marine > Oceanic | place: Pacific Ocean | collected... | reverse complement strand
TGGCGCGCCAGGAGGTTAAGCCCGTCGGCATCTACCACCAGCGGCTTATCTGCCTGCAGCGCACTCTGCAGCACCGCCTGCCCCCAGGCAGCTTGGCCAAGCCCTGGCCCGACCACCACAACGTCAGCGTTACTGGGCAGTTCAGCGGCCTCAGCGCCACCGCGTACGCCATGAGCCATCACCTCCGGGCAACGCACCAAACTGGCGGCAATATGTTCTGGGGCAGTCGCCAAGCTTACTTTACCCGCCCCTAAGCGGGCAGCAGCCTGACAGGCCAGCAGCGCGGCACCTCCGAAACCAGGGGCGCCGCCCATGATCAGCACATGGCCCATGTCGCCTTTATGGCTGGTACGCAGGCGTGGTGCAAAAGCCTCTGCCAGCAGCGAATCATCCAGCCGCCAAGCCGTGGGGGGAATATCGAAATAGGCCTGGGCTTTGACACCCAGGGGTCGAAAGTCGATCTCGCCAGTATAGGCAGGGGCATCACCTGTATGTAATCCAACCTTATCGCCAATAAAGGTCACCGTGCAGGAGGCCTTCACAGCAATACCCGGTACCGCACCGGTGTCGGCAACCAATCCAGAGGGAATATCAATCGCCAGGACTGGCTGCTTTGCAGCGTTGATCGTTTCAATAGCACGCTTGAAGCGCCCCTCTACTTCACCGGTCAACCCGGTACCCAGCAATGCATCAACAATCACTTCGCCGGTGAGCTCAATCCCAGCGTGCCACTCCTCGCAGCCCACGCCCGCGGATGTTGCTAATTCTGCGGCACGGGCCGCGTCGCCGCTGAGCTCTTCAACGGACTTAAGGGTTATCCGCTGCACTTTGAGGCCCGACTGCATGGCTAGCGCTGCCAGCACGTGACCATCGCCACCGTTGTTGCCACTCCCACATAGCACGGTGATACTACGTGCTTGTGGCCAGCGGGAGCGGAAGCTGTGCCAGGCGCTTGAGGCGGCGCGCTGCATCAATGCAAAGCCATCGATACCCCCGGCGATCGTGCGCCGATCGAGTTCCTGAACCTGGGCGGCTTTATAGAGGGGGCGTAGCATGGAAGTATTCGGGACTGTCACGATCGCTCCTTTCACATGTTTTGATGGCTGCCAATGCGTTAGCATAGCGCGCTTAATGCCTTGCTGTTGATTGACTATGTCGAATTCCACTGCCTTTGCACGTTCTGATGGTGCAATGACTGATCAGAAACTTGCTCGCCTTGCCGACCTGATTAAAACCTGGGGGCGAGAGCTGGGTTTTCAGCAGGTGGGCATCACCGATACTGAACTGTCGGCTCATGAAGACCACCTCGACGCGTGGCTGGAAAAAGGCTACCACGGCGAAATGGGCTTTATGGCCAAGCATGGCACCAAGCGCACTCGCCCAGAGGAACTGGAACCCGGCACTCAACGCATTATCAGCGTGCGTATGGATTACCTGCCCGCCGAAGTGGAGAGCACCAAGGTGCTCGGTCAGCCCAACCGCGCCTATGTATCGCGCTACGCCCTTGGCCGTGATTATCACAAGCTAATCCGCAAACGGTTAGCCCTATTAGCAAAAAAAATTGAGCAGGAAGTCGGCAGCTTCGGTTACCGCGCTTTTGTCGACTCAGCGCCGGTGATGGAACGCGCCCTGGCTCAAAAAGCGGGGCTCGGCTGGTTTGGCAAAAACGCCATGCTGCTCAACCCCAAGGCGGGTTCGCTGTTTTTTCTTGGCGAACTCTATACTGACCTTCCATTGCCCATTGACGCACCGTTTGAGCACGAACACTGCGGTAGCTGTAACGCGTGCAAAGTGGCCTGCCCCACCGGTGCCATTGTTGACGATAAAGTGGTCGACTCGCGCAAGTGCATTTCGTATCTCACTATTGAGTTGCACGGGGCGATTCCAGTCGAGTTTCGTCGCGCCATGGGCAACCGTATTTACGGCTGCGACGACTGCCAATTGGTATGCCCTTTTACGCGTTTTACCCATATCACCCAGGAAGATGACTTTGCGCCGCGCCATGACCTGGATCGCGCATCGCTTATTAGCCTGTTTGGCTGGGGCGAAGCGGAGTTTCTGGATAAAACCGCTGGCAGCCCCATTCGGCGCATTGGCTACCAGCGCTGGCTGCGCAATATCGCCATTGGCCTGGGTAACGCGCCCTGGAGCGAGGCCGTTGAAGCCGCGCTCTGGGCGCGCAGAGCCTACCCAAGCTCGCTGGTGCGTGAACACGTCGCCTGGGCGCTTGAGGAGCAGCGTCTTAAACGCAGTGAGCGCATTGCCACTGACGCGTCTTAAACGCTACTCTTCTTAGCTATTCTTCTTCGTCGCTGCGCTGATCAACGCGTAAAAATGTATTGCGGTAGTGGGCCAGCTCGGCAATCGACTCTTTAATATCGTCCATGGCCAAGTGCACATTCTGTTTACTAAAGCCCGCCAGCGCACCGGGGTTCCAGCGTTTGGCCACTTCTTTTATGGTAGACACATCAAGATTGCGGTAGTGGAAAAAGTTGAGCAACGCAGGCATTTCACGCTCGAGAAAACGACGATCCTGATGGATGCTGTTGCCACACATGGGCGACGAACCTGCCACTGCGTACTGCTGCAAAAACGCCAGGGTTTGCTGCTCAGCTTCAGCGGTTTCCACTTGGCTTGCCTTCACGCGTGCGACTAAGCCTGATTCGCCGTGGGTTTTCTGGTTCCAGTCATCCATCTGCGCCAGCAGACTATCGGGCTGCTTCACCGCAATAACCGGCCCCTCGGCGACCACATTCAAATCCGCATCTGTAATGAGCGTGGCTACTTCAATGATGCGCTCTTTATTAGGATCGAGACCGGTCATCTCTAGATCAATCCACACCAGCAGATCATTCCGCGGCGCTGTTTTTCCTTCTGTTGCACCCGTCGTATCGTTGCTCATTACCGTTATCCTTTTGCCTAAATGGCTATTCAAATCATGCCATTGTGCCTTAAATTTACGCTTACAGTTAAACAAGGGCCTGTGGACGTTTCAGCGTGAATCACGACGAAACGTCCACAGGCCCTATAAATTCTCGCACTTTAACACGAGAGGAAACAGTTCCGCATCTGCCGCTGAAGCTATATCATCAGCAAACTATGCCGTTTTAATTATGGGTAAAGATTCACAAGCAGATCTCTGATTTAATTGGCATTTAAGTAGAAACAATGTTCACAAGATCGCCGTCACCCTTGGAAAGTTTATTAATATTGCGTGCCATCGTTAACTGGCGGCGCTTTACCGTACCGTGTGTCCATCCTGACATGTGCGGGGTCATAATCACGTTGTCTAATTCATGGAAAGGAAGAGAAGCGGGTAAAGGGTTAGACTCTGAGCCTGCTGGATAGACATACCAAGTATCTATGACCGCGCTAGCAATTCTCGACTCATTTAGGGCATCAAATAACGCTTTCTCATCAACCACGCGGCCACGACCAACATTGACAAAAACAGCGCTCCTTTTCATATCTTTAAACTCTTTTTGACCAATAAAACCTTCAGTATCTTTAGACAGCGGAAGCGTATTAACGACAATATCGACATCTTTCAACATAGAAGATAGATCATCAAAAGCATAATATTTTTTTATTTGGCTAGACGCTTCAACTATGCTCCTATTTGCTATTGAAACATCCATTCCAAAAGCATGAGCTCGACTTGCCAATTCTTTCCCAATATGTCCAAAACCGATGATACCTATGGATTCAGAAGATAGCTCAGTGCGTAGGCCTGATGCACCACCAGCCCAATACTCCCAGTCACCATGTCTTAATTTTTTATCAGCATCCGCTAGAGGAACATGTCTCAGCAGCAGAGCTGATATAATATACTCAACGATGGCTTGCTCATGGCCAAAACAATTACAGACCGTTGTTGTGCTTGGAAGCAGAGAGAGGTCTAAACCGTCATAACCAGCGCCTGGGACATGAAACAACTTTGTTTTTGTTAAAGTAGGTAGCGATGAATCATGTTTGACACCAACAATGACATCGGCACCGGCATAGCAAGCAATATCTTCTTCGGATTCGAGCGTATCTGGCAACAGTTTTATGGTGTGATCGTCCTCAAGAAGGGATTCAAAATTGCTAAAAAATGTTTGTGCATTTTTGCCATGAAAGACTATGTCCATGGAAGCTCCAGTATTGTTATTAAATTAAGGTTGTTTAAATTCCATTCTTACATCAAAGACACTAGGAGGTAATTCATCGCTTAAAACCGGCAACATATCTTTCACAAAGTCAATAAGCTTATCAGATGCCAGTGCGGCTTGTTCTGGCTTACCGGAAAGTATGGCATCCAGGACAGCGATATGACCTTCCACGGTACTATCAAGACTTTCCCCACCGGCAGTATAGGAATGATAAACCCAGCCAATTCTTCGAAAAATAGTATGCAGAGGTCTAAGCGTATACTGTAGAAAAGGCTCACCGCACGCGGAAAGCACCATTTGGTCTATTTTGCTATCATAAGCATTGAATTCAGAGATAGTTAAAGACTCACTTGTTTTTAACAAGTTAGCTATGTGGCGAAACTGACTTCTTTGCGCGTCGCTTGCCCTTTGGCTAGCCAGCGATATAACAAACCTTTCAAGGTCTCGACGTAAGTCAAGCAGTAATGAAGCACGAGACAAGTCTATTGGTGAAATCTGGACACCTTGTCGCGGATGAATAATCATTAACGTATCAGCAGCCAAACGAGTTGTCGCCTGATACACCGGCATTCGATTAAAGCCTGTCATCGTTTGTAAGTCTTGAATCCTAAGATGGCTGCCTGGCTTTAGCTCGCAGGTGACAATGAGTTCTTCAAGCTTATCATAGGCGAGATCAAGCAGGTTCTGACCCGCATTACTAGTTTTATTGCTCATATCTATTCAGCCATTGTTATCGGACAAAACTTACCTATTTTTCCATGCATAAGCTCGCCAAATAAAATATTATGCTTGGTAAATAAATAAAAATACTCATCGCACCTTTCATAGCAAACATAAATTTAACATTCAATCAACCTCTATCAAAAAAGCACAAAAAATTACCATGTAAAAAACTCATTTTCCGTCAAAATCAAGCTGAACTTTCATGGATTTTTCACGCAGAGAAGCTAGATCGAAAGCAGACTTTGCCTCTCCAAAAGGTATAACTGAAGATACGAAAGGTTTTAAATCAACCACCTTTCTATCAATAAGATCAGCTGCCTGGGAAAATTCCTCGTCAAAGCGGAAGCTCCCCATCATCTTAACCTCTTTAGCAACCGCTAAATTTAAGGGAAATGGAATCTCACCACCTAAACCGACCAAAATAATAATACCGCCGGGCTTAATAATCTCTAATGCCGACGCAAGTGCTTTGGGGCTACCCGAGCATTCAAAGATAACATCTTGGCTACCCTTCCCGTGAGCAAGGGAGGTCAACGCATCTGGTTGGCTATTGAGATTAACACTACGATGCGCACCTAATTGAGCCGCAATCGCTAAAGGAGCATCAGAAAGATCTGTCGCGGTAATATATTGAGCCCCAGCACGAGCAGCAGAAAGTACCGTTAAGCAGCCAATCGGCCCGCATCCCGAGACTAATACGTTACTCCCGACCAAAGAGCCTGCTTGGCGTACAGCATGGAGGCAAACGGCTAAAGGCTCTGCGCAAGCAGCATATGTCAGGTCAGTATCGGGTTGTAGCGGGTAGAGTTGTTGGGCTGGAATCGTGACATTTTGGCGAAACAACCCCTGTTGATGAGGAAAACGCATGGCACTTCCAAAAAAACGCATGTCTTCGCATTGGTTTCGTTGGCCATTTTGACAGTACTGGCATGTGCCACAAGGCATAGAAGGATTCACAGCCACCTTATCGCCCACTTTCAAATGTGAAACACCTATGCCAAGTTCCGCGACAACACCAGCTACTTCATGCCCTAGAACCATAGGCTCTTGCAACCTTACCGCACCAAAACCGCCGTTATGGAAGTAATGAAGGTCAGAGCCGCAAATACCACCTTTACTAATCGTTATTTTTGCTTCACCTGAACCAGGCGGATGCGCTTCTTGATGCTCTTCGACGCGCAAGTCACCGGGGGAGTGTATAACTATTGTTTGCATAAAGGCCCCCTATAGCACTGATATCATGCCGCCATCAGCATAAATTATTTGTCCATTAACATAGGCTGAAGCAGCGGAGCTAAGGTAAATGGCTGTTCCTGCGAGTTCCTCAGGCTTTCCCCAACGACGGGCAGGTGTTCGGCTTTTTACCCATGCATCAAAATCTGGGTTTGAGGTTAGGGCTTCATTCATATCAGTCAACATATAACCAGGCCCAATGGCGTTAGCCTGGATACCATGCTCTCCCCACTCAGCAGCCATGGCTTTAGTCAGCATTTTAACGCCGCCCTTGGCTACCGTGTAGGGAGCAACCGTTGCCCGGGCTAGCTCACTGGTTAGGGAACCTATATTAATTATCTTGCCGTAACCACGCTCAATCATTCTTTTTGCCGCTTCTCTGCCGACAACAAAAGCTGAGGTTAAATTAGTATCTATTACACGGTGCCAATCGGATGTTTCAAGCTCAACCATCGACTTTCTAAACTGCACTCCGGCATTATTAATCAAAATGTCAATATTGATACCAGCTTTATCGAATTTAGCGAAGGCTGATTTAACCTCGCTTTCATCGGTGACATCAAAAGCAGCGATTTCGACATGATAGCCACTCTGAGTCATCTCTCTTTCAGCAACTTCTAGTCGCTCTCGGTTCATTCCGTTAAGGATGATCGAAGCTCCAGCACTGGCAAGCCCCTCGGCAAAAGCGCGACCCAAGCCCCGTGAAGAGCCGGTAATGAGAGCGGTTTTACCTGTTAAATCAAAAAGATTCGTTGCCATGGGTATCTCCTTTAAAGTGACGTTTTTCTCACGCTCAAATCGGAGCGTTTAAAGAAAGTGGGCAGAAGCTCAACGCCAAGCCCTGGCCCCTCCATGGGGTATACAAAGCCATTCTCGATTTTGGGTACAACCGTTACCAACTCGGTGTACCAGCCTCGATAAAAAGCTCTTACACTCTCCTGAATGAGCGTGTTTGGCTGACTAAACGACATATGAATGGCGGCCACAAATCCAACCGGGCCAATACAGTCATGAGGAGCAAAAGGGCGATGCCAGGTTTCGGCAAGGGAGGCTATTTTGCGCCCTTCTGTTAACCCCCCAGTCCAGCAGAGATCGACCATAACCACATGGGTTGCGTCACGATCCAGCATGTCTTTATAGGGCCAACGAGAACCAAGCGTTTCACTGGCACACGTCCAAACAGAGGTAGAAGCGGCAAACTCAGCAAGTGCTTGCGGTGAGTTCATTCGGATGGGGTCTTCATACCAAGTGGGATTAAATTGCTCCAATTCCTTAGCAATATTTTTTGCAGTAGGTAAATTCCACTGAGAATGGAACTCAACCATAATGTCCATATCATCGCCAACGGCCTTACGTATTTCTTCGAAGGGCTTTATGGCTTTTTTCATTTGCGGTGAGGTGATGTACTGGCCACGCGTTTCAGCAGCAATAGGGTCAAATGGCCAGATTTTCATTGCCGTAATACCCGACTCCAGGAGATTTTCAGCTAACTGCGCTGGGCGGTTCATAAAGCCGTCCAGATCCTCATAAGGCCCCTCTGAGGCACCTATATTCCAATTTGAAACCGGCTTGATATTGTTGGTTCGAACGTAACGATAACCTGCGCAAGTGTTATATATACGAATTTTCTCCCAACAAAGCCCCCCTAACATTTGGTGGACTGGCTGGTTACATACTTTACCAAAGATATCCCAGAGAGCTATGTCGATAGCAGAGGCTGCGCGGTATTCAGCGCCTGTTGAAGACTGCGCCATGGGGAGTGATACCATCTCTTTGTGCAAAGCCTCAATATGAAGAGGATCTTTGCCCAACAACCGCTCGGAAAGTGTTTCGTGTATATGGGCCTCTACAGCCCCAGCACCATAAAATGTTTCACCTAAACCGACGATACCAGCATCCGTTTCAACGTGCACCCAAAGCACATTGGAAAATTCTTTTAGTCGATATGTTTTTATCGCTGTTATTTTCATTTTTAATCCTTTTTAGCTGAGTGCGGCAGGCAACCAAAGTGCTATACCAGGAAAAGCCAACATAAATACCAGTATTGCTATTTGTATAAGCATAAATGGCCAAAGCGAAGCGTATATTGTTTGAAGGCTGATCTCAGGTGGGGCAACACTTTTTAAATAAAATGCAGCCGGCCCAAATGGAGGTGACAAAAATGCAACTTGCATCGTTAGTGAAAAGAGCACACCAAACCATACTGGGTCATAACCTAAATGAGTTACAATTGGTACAAAAATAGGAATTGTAAGAAGCAGTATTCCAATCCAATCCATAAACAGTCCAAGCACAAAAAACACTAGCATCATAACCAAGATTGTTGCAAAAGGAGAAATACCTAGCCCAGCAATAAAGCTAGTAACATACTGTTGCCCCCCTGAGAGATTGTATATTCCAATTAATACCGCTGCGCCAAAAGTTACCCATAAAATGATACCGCATGACAGGAGCGTCCTTTTAAGCGCTTGCCACACTAACTCTTTGCAAAGCTCTTTGCGTGCATATATCACCATAAGGGTGGCGCCCACAGCTACCCCAGCTGCTTCTGTAATTGATGTTACTCCTCCATAGATGCACCCAAACACGATAAAAATTAGCAACAGAAACGGAAGGAAACCATGAATGATGTCCTTCCAACCAATGGCTTCGACTTCTACTTTATCGGGCATTGGGGCTAGGTTTGGATTTAACGTACAACGAATATAGATATAAGCATAATAGGCAAGCGCTAATACAAAGCCTGGAACAAATGAAGCGAGAAACAATTTATGCACTGAGACTTCGGCGGTGAGCCCATAAACAATTAGCACAATTGACGGAGGGATCATTGTCCCCAAGGAACCGCCAGCACAGATCACTCCAATTGCCAGTTTTTTATCATAGTTAAGCCTCAACATTTGAGGTAGTGCCACTAGACCGAGCAGAACAATCTCACCACCTATGATACCGCTTATGGCAGCCATAAAGATGGATATAACAAGCGTAACGGTCATTACGCCACCTTTTCGGTGTCCAAATAGTTTATTGAGACTATTGTAAAGGTCGTGGGCTATTCTCGATCTTTCTAACAGCGTTGCCATAAATATAAACAACGGAATAGAGAGTAACGCATACTCAGTAGCCAGCCCATATATAGTTTTGTGGGCAATGGCGATGACGGGAGTACCATAATTAAAGTAAGCGGTTGTGATCGCAAGAGAGCCCGCAGCAAAGGCCAGCGGCACACCTATGGCCATCAGAAATAGAACGCCAAGAACAAGTACTAGGGTAATTAACTCAATCGACACGTCCCTTCTCCTCAGCCAGTGAGCGAGTGTCGATCCCCCGCATATTGTTGACGAAATTGATAATCGCGTAGATCGCTATTATCAGTGCTGCGCATACTATGGCAGGCTTGACTGTCGCAGGTATGGGAGGGTTCCAAGCGGTACCAAAGCGCTCCCACGTTGACAATGCTTTCCATGAACTGGGCCAACCGAACCAGGATACCGCCAAGCAGTAAGTAAGCACGCAAACAAGCTGGATACAGTCGAATACTCGCTTTAACCAAGATGGCGAAGCGTCATATAAGACGGTAATACGAAGGTGCTGGTCGAGCTGCATTGCATAGACTCCTGCCGCCGCATAAAGAATCGCAGATAACCAAAGTGCCAACTCATTGGCCCAAAGGGTGGGAGCTTTAAATATATACCTGGCTAACACTTCATAAAAAGTGACGGCCACAATCACGAGTAGTAGCAAAGAAAAAAGTGCCGTTATTGTTTTTGCAATCGATGACTTATGCTTAGCAGGTGGCATAGAGTCTCTCCTTGAGTAAGCCGAGACCTAATGGCCTCGGTTTATTGGCATTTTCATCTATTCAAGGATGCCTATTTTCGTCATATAGGCGATATGTGAATCGTACGCGGCTTTTGCTTCAGGACTACGTGTCGACCAATCTTCCCACACTGCTTGAGCTGCTTCTCTGAATGCCTGACGGTCTTCCTCGCTCCAATCGTGTAGAGTTACGCCTTCTTGCCTAAGTTCTACTGCTGCTTGACGATCAAGCATCGTGGAGTCTTGAACTATCTCCAATGCAATGGTATCCAGAGCAGAACGAAGTATTTGTTGCTCTGCTTCACTAAGACTATTCCACTTTTCAAGATTCATCGCCACGTGCTCAATGGGGGCGGATGCAGACTCTGAGTGCAACACACTCACTGGATGGTTGATGGGCTTTCATGGTACTTGGTCATCAGCTCGCTCATCACTTCTATCGGACATTTAAACCCAAAGCGTTTTCGAGGTCGCATAT
>Ga0208919_1002206_pt1 | contig 10411 bp, 22 predicted proteins | sample 4_EtaG_FD_184076 | JGI IMG/M metagenome (GOLD analysis project Ga0208919, IMG submission 184076) | Marine viral communities from the Subarctic Pacific Ocean - 4_ETSP_OMZ_AT15127 metaG (SPAdes) (version 3) | ecosystem: Environmental > Aquatic > Marine > Oceanic | place: Pacific Ocean | collected... | reverse complement strand
TTTTTGTCTTTAGTTAACGCATCTATTAATTTTGGTTTAGTAGCTGTTGTTTCAGTTTTAGTTGTAAGTTTTTTAATTTTATTAGGATCAACTTTCCCAATAAACTTTTGAGGATCAATTCCCGCTTTTTTAAGAAGGTTGAGAACTTTTGTATATATTACATTTGCTGCCATTTTTAATAGTACTCCAATTTTCTAGGTTCAGTTTTTTCATCTTCATAATCTTCAGGATGGGGGATGAAGCCTCCTTGCCTGAATCGCATGACAGCCATAGTCATAGAATCGACTAAATCGTCATGATCGCCAAAAGGAAATGATGCACATTCCTCAATAACTTCTTCTGCGAACTTTCTATCTGGGGCCCAAATTACTCCTGCCTCAAATAAAGGGGCGCATGAATTTACACGAACATGTTTATCATTCCCACGGCTAGGTGTAAAGGTCATAACTGGAATATCCATCTGTCTCAATTCGTGGGTTAAAGGAGTTCCAGATGCCTTTTGTTCCACGATAACCATGTCCGGATTCCAATATTTGTACTGCTCTAAAGCAGTTCTTCTAAGTTCTGGAAACTCATAACGGTCTTTTAGTGAATCTAGCAAAATTAAATTTGGTTTTGCGTCTTCATTAGGATGAAAAACACCCCAAGTCGTAATTGCACTATAATCTGCAGTCTCTTTTTTCAAAAATGCGGTATCATAGCTCTGAATTATGTAATTACAACTTGGCAACCAATCTTTGGTCCATTTTTTCCACCATTCACGTTTAATTATGGCTCCTTCTTCAGAAGTTGGACGTTGCATCCACTGTGCATTCCATTTTCCAACAGGTAGTGTTGCTTTTACCTTTTCTAATTCGTCTAATTTCCAATATTCTGGCCATACCGGTTCTTTTTTATCTCCGTGGTCCATGATTGCTGGAAACTCGACCACTTCCCACTGATCACCTTTAATTTCTTTTTGATTTTTTAATAAAATTCCTGTTAAATCTTTTTTTGACCAACGTGTCATTACTAAAACGATCTTGGCTCCTGGTTGAAGTCTTTGTCTAGGACCAGATGTGTACCACTCATACGCATTTTCCATGGCAGTTGCTGAAAGTGCATCTTGCTCAGAATGTGGATCGTCAATAATTAGTAGATCAGCACCACGACCTGTTATAGCTCCGCCAACACCAGCTGCAAAATACTCTCCACCTTGAGCGGTTTCCCATCTTCCTGCAGCTTGAGAATCTTCTCTAAGTCTTGTTTCAAAAATTTTTGCATACTCGGCACTATCAATTAGTGTTTTAGCTTTACGACCAAACCTAATTGCAAGTTCTCCTGTGTGAGTTGCTTGAATGATCTTTAATTTTGGAGTACGGCCCACCATCCAGGCAGGTAATAGAAACGATGCAAACTCAGACTTTGTATGTCTAGGAGGCATATTAACAATTAGTCGTGTAATCTTACCTGTTGCAAGGTCATTAAATTTTTTTGCAATAACTCTGTGATGCGCGCCCTCTATAAACTCGGGCCAAACAGCTTTGACAAAGGACATAAAGTCATCTTTTGCCATATTTTTTATTTTTTTCTCTGCAAGTAATACATCCACTTGTAAAATTTCTTTTCTAACTTCAGCAGGTAATTTACTTATATCTATATTATCTAAATCCATAAAAAATTTTTTTAAAATTTTTTGCACCTTTTAAGTGTTTAAAAAGTTTTATACCACCATTAACTCTCTAAAACAAGCAATACAACCTAGAGTAGTGGGACCCCTTTTTATATAAAAGGGAAGTGGTTTTCGCGTTACGCGCGAAGTTCGGTTTGTGTTTGGTACCTCTATTGATTAAAAGATTTAAGGAAGCGCAGGCGCGCGAGCGCCTGCACCGTTGGTTTATGATTAGTCTAGCAAGACCATGTATGCCTCTGCATTGTGTTGTCTAAACCAATTCAAGTCCTTACGAACTTTCTCCCATAGCTTAGAGCCACCATAACCAAGAGTCTTATCTTCTATTGTTGCACTCAACTCATTGATGAAGATTGCATCATGTTTGTTAGCCTCTTCTTTAGTTAACATAACAGATTGTCCATTAAATCTATTACGTCTTTCTTCTGTTCTATTATCTGTATTTGTTTTCATAATAGTCATCCTACATTATCCATTGTCATTGTCAACCCTTTTAATTGTGGTCCTTGTTGCTTGGTAAGGTTGTGGCTGATAACCATTGTCAGTATATCTATATCTTTGGCTATCGTACTTTTCTTTTACAACCTTGATCGGTGTTTCAAGAGCCTCGCGTCTGGGGGCTATTGCAATGATACTTGTTAAATGTTCTCTAATAAAATCATACAAACAATGATTGCCACAAAAGTAATCATCATAAGTAATAAGTTCTGGTCTACCACTATAGTTATATCTGCCTTGTTTAATCTTAATAGTTCTTAAAACTTTATTATCTCCACTCCCTCGTACTCTTGATTGTGTTTCTTTAGTATGGCAGTTCGGACCATGACACCAATTATAATTGCTCATTTTCTTTTGCCTTTCTAAATGCCTTGTCTAATTGTTCTAATTTAAAGAGTTTTATTTCTGCCTGTCTTTCAAAATGAATTGAAACAAGAAATAAAACAAAACCAAAAACGATAAGTCCTATACCAATGTATAGGACTATATTATAATCAATCATGCTTTCCTCACAGAATAGTTAACTGCAGTTCTTGGGTGTTCTGCGTCCAAGTCCCAAAAGTTATAACATGGATTGCCTTTTAAATCTGTCCATTGTCTTGAAACAAAAGTTTTAAATTGTCCTGTCCATTTGTCCTCGTATTCGTATTCATCAACACCTCTACAAGTAGCAAACTTATTTCGTGATTTCATAAACCAACTAAAGTATTTTATATTCATATTGTCCTTTCTTTCTTTCTTTATTTATTTAAGGTTATCCTATCATAAATAGGATAACCTCGTCAAGTGTTAATTTACACTTTCATTTTGTTGTTGTTCGTACAATACCCTTTCTGCTATTTTTTCTGCTTTAGTTTTAACTCTCTTGTTCTTCATTCCTTTTATTCTATCAGCTAGATTTTTAGGATTGTAGATAGTTAAGCCTGTTGAGTTAGTTCTAATTATTTCTGCGTCAGTAATATTCAAACCAAGTTCAGTACAAAGTTCTAATGCCTCATCAAGATATTTATAACCTTTTAGACCGACTTTAATTTCTTTCATCTGTTCTAAAATACTTGCTATCCATTTTTGATGTGCCATTACAAATTGACCTTTGGCTTGTTTCCAATTAATCAACATCATGTATTCTTGTTCAGTACAAGCTATTGATCTATCTCGGCAATACTCACGACCAATTAAATCAAGTTGATATTTTTCATTCCACTCTTTGCCATAACCTTTGTCATCATTACCAAGATACTTATTGTTATTATCAACATATTTTGTTTTGTGTGGGTTTTGGTCTTTACCCTCTTGTTCAATCAAAATATCTGGGTTGCAGTTATCTTGTGCTTTTAGTTCATCACGAAATAAAGCATAACTATAACCATTGTCATCACGACTATAAGAAGAATTGCTATCAACATCAATAGAACCATTTAATCTAAAATCAAAATGGCTTTCAATAGTATCTTCTTTCATTATAGGATTATTGTCATAATCTCTATCTTCTTTCATTCCAAGATAATGAAAATGGAAACAACTGTCTTTGGCAATCGTACTTACATTCTCAAATTTATTCTGTAAGTGATATGCCATTTTGACATCATCATCAGTATAATGTCGTCTAACTATTTTATGTGCAAGTTCCCACGCATTATCATTTATGTCAATCTGGTCGGCTTTTAGATTGTCATAGTTTTGTTTTTCAATAGTATCTTCTTGTTCAAGATGTACTCTCATTCTGTTAGCAATCTTGTTCCGATACTCTTGATTAAGTCTTATTCTACTCATATTTTCCTTTCTTTTATTTGTTTGCATAAAGAATAAATATCACTTGACAATAGGATAGTCAAGCATTATATTTGATTAATTAATTTAATTTACTTGTTTAGACAATTAAATTAATGGGACAACTTCTGGTTGTGCTGTACATCACACCGCTTCGAGCCGTCTTTGTGCAGTGAACAACCAGAACTGATCCCTGATCCTATGGTGGTCAGTTAGTATGGAATAGCGTAATAAATGTGCTTGCACTATAAAAGTCTATTTAGAAAGCTGAGAAGTCATAGGATCTGGGATCAGTGTTGTAGCTGTGGGAATTAACCCACTATAGCTCAGGTCGCGATCCATATCTGGATGGGATTGTAGTATATCATATGCAACTACAAGGAAGATCCTCGCCTACGCAGGACAACAACTGATCGCTGGTCCATTTTATATGAGCCCTGTCCGGACGTTAAACAATTGTCACCGGGCTCTTCACTGAGATGGACCAGCGATCAGGTTGAAATAACATTGGCCTCTGCCCTGTAGATCGGGCGGGCCTGATCAGGGATCAGTGAGCGCAAGCAAACGGCAAGCTTCAAGCAGCAAGCAACGCTTGACAATGGTCCCGGGATATAGTAGGATGAATTTAGAAAGGAATAATTATGAAACTAGGAAAAAACAATTTTGTAGTAACATTTAAAACAGAGAAAGAAGTCTCTGATTATATGGAGATGCACATCCCTGAAGAGCAACGTTTGCTTTGGATGGGTTTCTTCATTGCGAATAATTATATCGCCCACCGGTTAGAGGAGGACCAAATTGAACTTGAAAAGAAAAAGAATTAAGCACAACGACTTAACACACTATTTCATGACGCCGCACGAACAGCTGCCGGCGTCATATCTGGCCAGCTGTGAAAAGTTTTTTAAAAGTATCAAGCAACAAGCAGCAAGCGCCAAGCAGTTGACAAGCGGCAAGCTGTCTGGTAGTAGTAGGATTATAAAGGAGAAATTATGAAAACAAGTGAAGCGTGGAAATTAGTTGGAGGGCTGTCGAAGCCTGGCAAAATGCCCGGCTGGTCAATTGGTATACCTGCCAAAGAATGCAAAACAGGGTCCAAGCTCCGGGCTGTTAAGGGCTCAGTTTGTGATGACTGTTACGCCCTGAAGGGCTGCTACGTGTTTAAGGTAGTACAAGATGCACAGTACAGAAGACTGGCAGCAATATACACAGCGCCATGGGTCCAGGCAATGGCTCATCTTATTAACAGCAAGAAGCCGGACGTCTTCCGCTGGCACGACTCAGGAGATGTACAGGATCTGGAACATTTAAATAAAATTTATGAAGTTTGCAGGTTAACACCTTCGAAGCGTCACTGGATGCCAACGCGTGAAGCGTGGGTGAAGGACCATCTAGACAGGGCACCTGCTAACCTGGTGATCAGGTTCTCAGCTCCGATGATAGACCAGGCAGCACCTGCCAGCTGGCCAAACACCAGCACTGTGGTGACAGCTCAGGCTACGTGCCCGGCGCCTCATCAGGGCAATCAATGCAAAGATTGCAGGAATTGCTGGAATTCTGAAATTAAAAATATATCATACGGCCAGCACTAATGACATTTTACCACCCGAAATATTACGCTGCCCTCCGGGCAGAGCTTCGCAAGCTACAAGCAGCTAACAAGCAACAAGCCACAAGCAAACCAGAACCAGTTCAGGTTCAGGAAGCGACAAGCGTCAAGCCTCAGCAAACATCAAGCGACAAGCCTCAAGCCCTTCACAACAAGCAGCAAGCTTCAAGCCTGAAGTAACAAGCTCCCTGATCCGGGTACCACGGTACATGGACCATGAAAAAGTTTTAGGGGGTAAAGGACCAAGGGCCTTTACCAAGATAAATGTGTTGTTGGGATGTGTCACGTGGAACGCAATTTGATGAGGCGAAAACCTAATTTTATTACCTTTAGTTACCTTGAGCTCTACAGTAAAAAAGTGCCCAGAATTATTATACCCCAATAGATCAGGAGTACCAAGTAAGCTAATGTTTTCAATCCTAATCCATGAAAATTCTGGTAACTTTCTTTTAATTTCTTTGTAAAATTTGGCCTCTGGACCCATATGTTTTTCAAGGTAAGCATGACAGGCAATTACAGCACAGTATCACGCAATTTATCTGGAATAATAATTTTTTTATCTTGTTTTGTTTTGAGAATAAGCCTGTGAGACTGGTGGTTACCAGCGGCTCCAAAGATTGTTTGACTATTTTCGTGAACTTCCATGCGTTTGATTTCTTCTAGGAATCCATTTATTTCCACAAAGATAACAGCGTCACTTAACGCATTACCTTGACGAGTACCATCTTTTTTTGACTCGGTGAATTTAGATAGAAATTCCTGAAGGTCTCTTACTCTCATTTAGTTTTTTCCGCAAGAAGTTTTTCAATTTCTTTTTTATAAGTGTTGTTGTCGTACTCTAACTCCTGGACTTTTCTAGCCAGTGAAGTAAGTCTAAGAGACAACTCATCTATAATTTGTTTCGATCCCTGTAATAGATTTTGAGTTTTAATCCAATCTGCTTCTTTCTGCTTCCAATTCCATATTTCTTTTTGATACCTATCAATAAGGTAGGTTAAATCTCCTGACCCTCTATCTTCGTTAGAGTGTTTACGCTCATTTTCGTGTGTCATATCTTCTCCATGTTCTTTCAATTTAGTATAAGTACGCTTGTCTTTCATACCTTGACTTTATAGGATACTTACCTTAAATTGTCAATCATGGGATTACCAAAAAGATTGACAGATATGCAAAAAAGATTCGTTGAGTTTTTAGTATTCGGCGGACCTGATGGACCCGTTTCAAAGACTGAAGCAGCTCTCCTGGCTGGCTACTCACCTAAACGAGCAATGGTGGAAGGATCAGAACTAACTAACCCAAGACAAAACCCATTAGTGGTAGCATACAAAGCTAAACTAACAGAAGATAGACTTCAAAAGCATCATGTCACATACGATAAACATTTAGCTGAACTAGATAGAATTAAAGGTCTTGCTTTAAAAAAGAATTCTTTCTCCGCTGCTGGTAATATGGAAGTAGCGAGAGGAAAGGCTGCAGGATTATATGTAGACAAAAAAGAGATACGATCAGGTAAATTAGAGGAAATGACAGAAGAACAATTGCAAGCAAAACGCCAACAGTTACTAGACGACTACGCACCTCTGTTAGGTATAAAGAGTGTTGAAGGTGTGGCTGAAGAGACAACTAAATCTTCTGAATCTTCCGAACAACCGAAGTTGGTATCATCGTCCGATCCCCAAAAGTCAGACCGTCCTCGTCCTGATCAAAAGACGCAAACAGTTTAATTGAATTCTTATCTTTAGAATATAACCAACCCTCATTAACAGGGTAACTTAATTTCATTTTATCAAATTCTTTATCGCTAGCCCAGCCTGAGTCACTTAAGATATCAATCCACTCCACTCGGACTTTAGGAAAAGGTAATTCGGGAGTCTTGCTAGTTGCGATTTGTTTTCTTCTTATCTTGGGCATATAAGAGATATACCAGATATTTTTGAATTTGGAATTCAAAAAAGTTTGGCCCACCGGGATAGAGCTACTGTGACATAAGTGTACAACTGACAATATTTTCTGTCATAAAAACATTTTCTGTCACTACTTTTGTCACGTATTATTGTTGTATACCAACACTAATAGCCTAAACTGACAGAATGACAGTTTTTTTTCATGTTTTTTTTTTTGAAACAAAAAATATCTGTGAGATCTCTTATATGTCAGTTACTTTTGCCGTATTTACGCTTTAAAGTTGCCAACTTTTCGCCACATTCTACATATTTATGCAGCAATTTGTCCATTTCTTCAGTTATATTAGCATGCTCAGGAAGCAATTGGCCTGAGTACATAAACATATTTAGTTTAGCCTCTGCGTCTGCCATTTCTGCCTCATACCTCTTAACCAAAGCGCTATATAAGTCGTTGCTATGCGCCATTGAAAAAATCCTCCGGGTTCATTGGTGTTGTTCTCTCTTTTTCATCAAACTGTATCTCATGATACATGTCTAATCTTTTTAAAAATTTATGTTTCCAACTTTTTAATTCTGTGTCTTGTATCTTAAATTCTTGATAATACAAATCAGGAGTACATATCATAATGACTCCTTGTCTTATCTGACTCTTATGAGTATAATCATGCGCCAAAGCGTAGGCTGCAATTTGAAGTTTGTAGTCATCAATCCATTCTTCTCTCTTAGGTCTATTGCTTTGTTTAAAGTCTACAATAGTTTCCATATCATTGTGTAAACAAACCAAGTCAGTAGCCCCAGCGTAAAGCCCAGGATAGTGTAGCATAATCTCCGAGCCATAATACTCTTCAATTGGTGTAAGCCCCACTTCAATAACTTTTTGGGCCATGGCTTTCGCCTCCTGTCCGATCCCTGTAAGATCATCGTAGCCAGTACCGAGTATATGGTGCTCCAAGAATTTGTGCATGGCAGTGCCCCGCCTACTACTATGATTCTTGATTCGTTCTGCTTCTGCTTCTCCAACTTTGGCCTTCCAGTCTTTTAAAAATTGTTGATTTTTGGTGGCTCCTAATATCGTAGTCACTGAAGGAAGTCTAGAATTATCTATCTCATAAACCCTGGTCCCTGATTCGTGGTCCGTGATCTGTTTTCCTTGTATATAGTTGTATTTATTACTTTTCTTTAACATGTTGTTCTATGTTATTTAACTGTGCAGAATCGTGTATATTACCTGAGACACTAACCCTTACGCAATCAGATTTATAAGGACTCACCCAATGTTTAACCCAAGCAGGAAATATAAACATATCCCCTTCTTCTGGAAAGTGAGAGAAATTAGTTATACATCCACGTGGGCCTTCACCATACATAATCTGAATCCCTCCGGGTCCACAACTATTTCCTTTATAAGCTTTATTTTCTTTTTTTAATTTTTCTGGAATAGATAAGTATACTACAAAAGACAATTTACCATCGTGATCGTGAGGTGGGTTAAAGTCATATTGTTTTTGGTAATTAATCCACATAGCGGACATAAAATATTCTGGTTTCTTTTCATACTTTTTATTTTGAAATTGTTCATAGACATTATCATAAGCCCCTAGATAAGGAGCTAGATAGGGTAAGATTCTATTTTTAGAATCTGTTGTGAATGCCATCTCTTTATCTAATTGACCTGCTAGTTGTTCACTAAAATCGCCATGACAATCTTTAGCTTCAGCCAACAATATCTGTTTAAACTCATCCTTAATCTTAAACTTAACTACACAAGGACCCCAATTAAATAGAGTAACTTGTAGACTTTCGGGTTCTTTTTTATTGTTCTCTGTCGCTAGTCGGACGTTCTCCTCGAACTCCTTCAGATCCTTCTCGCTCATCATTTTGATCATCCTTTTCCTTTATATTAAAAATTTTATTAAAATTTTTTCGGTACGTATCATTACTCACTCTAGTTTTACCATCCCATTTAAAACCTGTGTTCTTAATTCCCATGTATATCCCAATTAAATTTTCGAACTTCTCTCTCCAGCTCTAAATCTATTACATTGTCTCCTAAATTTTTAGCATGCGGCTCGTAATGATCAATAACTTGTTCTATCTTATGAAGTTTATTTTTAATATGGGGCCAAACAGCCATACATATTTCTAAACAATCTCTATGAGATACTCTCCATCGCCATTGTCTTTTATATCCTGGTTTAACTTTACGTTCGCCAAAGGACCCACATTTAAAAGTATCGTGACACCACTTAATAGTATCTTTATCAGTCATGGCTATCTCTAACCTAATAACTGTAACATTATGAATTGGTTTGCCAGGTCTAGTATTACGTCTTTGTTTGTGGTTTTTTCTAAAATATATTGAGCCTTCCCCATCTATGAGGCCAGCTAAATATGCTACATCATTTTCTGTCATTAGTTATTACTTTCATTACTGTTGTCCATGGATTGAAATCAACATCCATTTTAGTGCAATTTGTTAACATTACCTGTAACAGGATCAACATAAAGATCAGGCTTAATAGCCGGGGATTGATGTACATAGAATTCTCCTTCCGAGTCACAATCCCAACACTGATGAATCATATCATCAGAGTAAAAGCTTGCAACTTTAACAAATCCATTCCCCTTACAGGTAGGACATATTACTATTTTAGTATTAGTCTTTTTTAATTTTGCCATTTAACTTCTTCGCTTTCTCATTCGCAATCTGCTCAATGGTTTTACTTATAGATAACTTTGCATCAGGCAATAATACCTTAGACAAACTTATCAATGTCTTGTATGTTTCATGTGTTAACGAAACATTTCTATATTTTGTTATATCAGTCATAGTTCCTTTCATTTATTTCTGATGACTATATAGGATTGAATGGAGATTTGTCAAGATGAAATTTATATTAAGTATGATTATTTGTACCAGTGTTTATCAACAATGCCTTCCCCCGCATCAGATGCCGGAAG
>Ga0208919_1002202_pt1 | contig 10414 bp, 19 predicted proteins | sample 4_EtaG_FD_184076 | JGI IMG/M metagenome (GOLD analysis project Ga0208919, IMG submission 184076) | Marine viral communities from the Subarctic Pacific Ocean - 4_ETSP_OMZ_AT15127 metaG (SPAdes) (version 3) | ecosystem: Environmental > Aquatic > Marine > Oceanic | place: Pacific Ocean | collected... | reverse complement strand
GAAGATAGGCAATCTGGGCTGGGTGTCAAGACTTATTTCGCATCTGGGGCAAAATAGCTACTTGGTGGGGGATGCAAGATTGGGCTTGACATAACGGACTTTGTGCCTTATATTTACTTGTGAATGAGGGGCTTCGCCTCTCGAGTAGGACTACGCGCAACTACGAGAAGACAATGAAATTTCGCTGGGTTCCCCTTCCATCCGAGACGGCTGACGGCCTGAGATGGACAAGACGCGCAGTCCGGGGGGACTCAGCCCTTTCCTTTGGTCGGTTAGAAACGACAGCGAAGGATGGGTATGTGTGACCACTGTGGGGCGCTCTCCGGTCACACCCTAAGGCGTAAGGCAGAATAGGGTGAGCAGGGCGGGTCAGACCGCTCTTTAAGTTGCTGCTGACCGTGGGGATCTGACTTGACCCACGGGCCTATGACGAGGCTTCCGGCTCCATACGGATAGAATAGCGTCAAGGCACGTCCAGTCCACTGAGGGGTGGGGCTGGAACGGCTCTGCCTACTCCTCAGCAACCTCACCACCGGATAGGTACAAGGGAAGGTACAATGACTATACAAGACCTGATGAGTAGGGAGGGTACAGTACAGGAGAGACCGGGGCAGTACATGGTGAGGTGTCCCTGCCACGAGGACACACAACCCTCCTTAGCGGTGCGGTTGGCACCAGACGGTTCAGCACTCTACCATTGCTTCGGAGGCTGCACCTCGACGCCTGATGGACTGAAGGAAGTAAGAGAAGCATTGGGGGGAGCTTTCGTTGGGGTGACTTCTCCCACCCCTGCCGAGGTTGTGGCCCCGGCGCTCCCCCCATTGGAAGTTACCCTGGACCCTCTCACGGAGGCTGGACATGAAATATTGGCCGGACGAGGAATCACTCAAGCCACAGCGAGTCGGTTCGAGTTGGGTTGTGCCCGTGGTCGTTTGGCTCTCCCAGTTAGAGATGCCAGTGCGAAACTATGTGATGTCCGTCTATGGCAAAGCCCGGCAAAGAGAGGATCTGCGCCTAAAATCCTCTCTTGGGCTCGAGGAAGGGGAGGCTCGAGACTGTATCCCCTATGTGAGGCCGTCAATGGCGTTCCTCGCTTGCGCCAATTGAGGGACGTGCTGCTGGTAGAGGGTGAGATGGACGCGTTGTGCGCCTGTAGTCTCGGTCTGGACGCCATAACTACGACCGGATCTGGTAGTTCCTTCAGTCATAAGCTCGCTAACCAACTGAAGGAGTTAGGGGTTAGGACGGCACATATACTGATGGACAATGACATAACGGGCATAACCGGGACTGAACTAAGGGTCAAGCGCCTGGAGGAAGTGGGCATACACGCCGCGCCGGTATGGTGGCCCAAGGATACCGGCCAGAAGTGGGACATCTGTGATGAGGTCAAGGCTTCTGGTCACTTGGGTCGCATTCTATAAGGAACTTACCACGACTTACCAACCTATCAGGAGAAACCATAGTGACAATGTTAGCTGACGCCATAGCCGAGATCCGTAGCAATGGCACAACAGAGCAAGTGGACACTACAACGGGGGAGATCGTCCCTGTATTTAAGTATTCTGAGACCATGAGTATTCCCACGTCCGTAAGGGTGGACAGGTGTGGGGTCATGTTTGACAAGCCCCTAAGCACCCAAGAGTGGTACGAAGCCTCAGATACGATATTAAGCATTGCGGAGGCGAGTGCTTGGTGGGTGGGCGACACCTTGGTCTACGGGGAAGACCACTATGGCTCGGAGGTGTCTTCTCAGCTATATGACGCCTTTAGTATGGACTTCATAGCCGCCGCCATGACTACGGCAAGGGCTATCCCCAAGCACGAGCGCAGAGCCGATGTTCCGTATACTCACCATAGGTACGTGACCAAGTATTCCAGTGAGGAGAGGGCCAAGCATCTACTTGAGTGTGCCGAACAGCAGTTCACCGTGGAAGCCTTCAGAGCCTATCTAACAGCCTACGACGCAGAGGCTAAGGGTATAGAGCCTCCGGCCCCCAAGGGCAAAGCCGATACTCAAGCGGCCCTTGAGTTGTGCCGCACCAAGGAGGGGTCTGTCTGGACCCCTGAAGATACCCAAGCGATTCGCTTTTGGCTGGCCCTATGAAATGGGACAGGGCAAGGTGGCCGAACTTCAGTCGGGTAGAGCTTCAGTGCAGCCATACGGGCGAGTGTGACATGGACCCCGACACCCTTGACAGGTTACAAGCCCTCAGAAACGACATAGGGCCGCTCAATGTCACAAGCGGGTATCGGTCCCCTCTTCACCCGATAGAGGCTAAGAAGGGCCTACCAGGGACACACGCGAGAGGCCTGGCTGTAGACGTAGCTGTCAAGAGTGGTTCACAAGCCTTTGCTATCGTAGATCGAGCCCTACACCACGGGTTCACGGGCATAGGGCTCAGTCTAAGGGGTCAAGGCAAGTTCGTGCATTTAGATACGGCTACGGACTATCATGTGCCCCGTCCGGCGATGTGGACGTATTAGGACGTGGTAATCCGTATGGCAATGTGTTGTATTTCCGACTCGTTAGGAACCGGGACAATCTCCCGCCGAGGCAGTTTGTAATCAACTCGAGAGTCCACCACATCGCCCCTTTTTTCAGTCCGAACCGAGGCCCCTTGAATTCCCTCGTTTGGATTGACTGCAATGTGAGCCCAGTAATCCCCGTCAGATGTGCGGGAAACCTCGAGGGCACCCCCTGGGAAGATGATAATAGCAGTAGATGGCTCCGGTGAACTTTTCTGCCCTTTGATAACTATGGTGGTGGCGTCTGTATCGTGGTGCACCTTGTGGCGTGCCATCATTTCACCTTTGACTGTTTACGGGGACCGGGCTGGCGTCCCAAGAGTCGAGCAACGACCTTTAGACGGCGGGACATAGGGCGGGAGCGTAGGACGTGGAACTCCTGAAGTAAGGACATTAGCTCTTTCTCACCGGCATGAGGATAACGTGGACGGCGGTTTCTTCACTTGTCCACTCGAAAGAAGCGGCCCTCTTGTCCCCTCTGGCCGTCATAGTTACGGCGGGTTGATAGGTGGGGCCGTCGAAAGCCTTGTAGAGCTTATTAACGGTGTCAAGATAGGCCGGATTATAGGCGGCTAGGTGGGGGTTCTCTATCTCTTCATCGTACGGCGGGTATACTGCGTCAATGTCGGGGTACTGTTCGTCAAGCAAGGTAAAGCCCACCATGGACTCACCGGCAAGGAGGTATCCCATAGTCCCGTTGACGCATAAGGTGTACAACTGTCCCTTTTTCTGTCCCTTTAGGATAGCCTTGATAGCGTCCGTTGGTACCAGTACGGGCTCCGTTGGGGATCTGGTCCCCTCGGGGGCATTATGGGGCAAGTTAGAGACAGACATAAACTCCATCTTGACGGCTATACTCCCATCGGATGCACAAACCCTGCCGGGTTCAATCTGTACTGACTGGAGGCCGGGGCGGGTTACAACTTTCGACGTGGCAAGGTGGGCGTTAAGGTGGGCCCTATTGAGCAACATATCAAACCTCACGAGGTTAGGTTGTGCACGTAAACGAGCAAGCGGACGGTGAGTCAAGGGCTGGCAAACGCAACTCAAAGCGCCTTGACAGGTATCATCGGTGGCTCAAGCGGTCTCGGTCTCGGTGGCTACGTAGACGAGCCAGGATAGAGCTCAAGGCTGGATCTGAGCCCGTCCACGTTGGCTATCGGGGTTATGAGTCCTAAGCCAATGCGTCAAGCACGGCCTGTTCGACTTCCTTGGCATTGGCCCCGTCCAGCCACTTGTTGATATGACGGGACGTGGTGGGGCTCCACTTCTTAGCCGTCCGAATAAAGCCGCCCTCTGCCAGACAGGCGGCAACCGGCGTCTTGTAGCTGAACAGGATACAGGTACCGTCGTTTATGGTCAATTCGGTATGATTGGGTGCGATTGGATTGAGTGTCATTTCCTAAGCTCCTGTATTGACGTGTATACCGCCCACAACCCTGCGGCGTAGATCAACAACTGCACGGTCTCGAGTGTCATTCTGTGGCCCTTGCTATGGCTTCCCTTGCTCGAGAATAGGCGTTACTGACTTTCTGGTCAATATGGTTTGAGCAACCCCCAGACCACAGCAGGGCATCTTCGCAATCTTTCAACGCTTCCAACAGATCAGGGGCGGCGGCGATGAGTTTGGCGTTAGCGGGTCCGTTGCCGTGGCGGGTTTCGGCAAGCGCCAAATTCTCCCCCGTTACACCTATGCCAATCAGCCCGTCTGGCATGAGTCCGTTGCTTGCTGGTTCATCTGAACCGTTGCGAGTATAGCCCCACGGGCCCGGCGTATGCTTAGACATCTCTATTCTCCTGTTAGTATATCGTAGGTAAGCAGTGCGACAAGTGTCCAGAGGGTTATGATGGTGAGGTATATCATTCTTCCCCGTATTGGGATACGGTATACATTGCCTCTAAATCTCCTGTCAGTTGGCCTCATCAGTACCGGTCGCCCCGGCAGCGTAGATCATTCCCTGGATGACGGTCTCGGGTGTCATTCGGTGGCCCAACAACGTAAGGTGTCGTAAGCCGTGTCGCTGATACGGTCACAGGAGGGGTAGTCGCACCTTGCCGCAAAGATTGAGCTATTGTTGTCGCGCAGGAAGTCTACCCGTTCGGCAAGGGACATATATGTCCAGTAATCGTCTACCGCTTCCGTTTCACGCTCCGAGAAGTCGCTTTCGTCCAAAACGGGGTAATTCTCGAGGCCCCGCTCTATCTCGTCGCCAATATCGGCATATTTGACGTGTTTCGACTTCTCAGCGGTTGGATGAATCAGAACAATCTCAAACCAACCCGGCCCCCAGTGCCCAAACCTATGCACTTCCACGTTGTCAGATTCGCCGCCCAACGTATCCAGGGCGGTCTCGAAGTTGGACTCGGTTAGCGGTCCGGTGTCACGGGTACGGGATACGGGGGCCACAAACCAATCGGCACGGTCCGGTAGAAACGCGCCAGAGGAGTCAAACGGAGTCGGTGCAAAGTCTTTGTAGGTCTGCATCTCTATTCTCCTGTTAGTGGAACGTGGCGGGTGTGGATTGATCCGTTGTCTTGAGAAAGTGCTGGATTGCCGTTGCGGGTATCGTGTGGAACCCATGAGGGTGAACTTCCAACAAGCTATCTGTGGCTCTGTCGTAGACGATAGCCGCCCTGCACACGTCGCCATTGTAGCCATTGGCCCGATTGATTGAATACAGGTGGAACCCTTTCTCCCACTCAAGGGGCTCAGGGTAATTCTTACAAGTGAACTCCCTGTCCAATTCGTCCACGTAAAAGGTATTCTCTTCTGTGGTGCGGACTGGACGAATCGTGCCGCGCTCTGTCCAGTTGGCTGCGGTTTGTGGCTCTATCTCTGTCGCTATCCAAGTCTGCATCATTTCACCCCTTGTTGGCGTGTCGTGGTTGGTTGGCCTCATTCACCTGTTAGCGTATATCTCCATCGCCTGATCCCATGGGACATCGGGGCCATCGTAGAGGCTATTGTCGGCCCCGTTATAACTGTCACACACAGAACAAATCTGAACCTCGGTTAGCGACTGGAGAATGCGACAAAATTTTTCCAGTTCATCGTTGCCGCCGTCGCCCAACATGGCCGAGTCTACGAAATATCTCATCGTGTGCCCCTATAGTTAGTGTGAAGCTGCAATTACCGAAACTCGCTGACTCGATGGTATGTGAGAGCGATTGTGGCCACAACGACCAGCCCCCAGATCAACGCCAGTAGCACCAGTCCAGTATATACGGTGTACATCGTGTGCCCCTTCTGTTAGTGTGAACCTCTACGCCCCCTTGGCCAGCTTGTCGGCCTCTGATACTGTGGATGCGCCGCCGATCTCTGTCCACTCTCCGTCAGCTTCAAGCACGCCAACCTGCATACGATACTCAAAGGCCATATGGGCGGGAGATTCAGAGCGCCAGCCCGCGATATACACGACAGTTACAGCCCCGTCCTCTTTCTCTGTCCCTACCATGAAACATGGAACCTCATCATTCTTGTAGGATATATCTGTCCAATCGGTGGGCAGTGGGTGAACATCGTCAATGAATACCTCTGGGTGCGTTTGTTGGTGGCGGTGCATCGTGTGCCCTTCTGTTGGTGTGCGCTTCAGTTGGTCTGCCGTGCCCCAGATGTGCGCGTACAGCGGGTCGCCCTCGACAGATACGTAGACGCTTCCCAATTCACACAAACCGTCGTAAGTGAGAGTGTAGTCAACCTCACCCTCTGACCCAAAGCCCCAATTAGACACGTCTGGCCCATCACCTACGTCAATTGTCAGCACCCACTGTCCATCTGGGCGCTGCAACTTCTCAAGGGTGATCGTGCCGGTTACGACCTTGTAGCGGAACCTCGCCGCGTCTACCCTGTCGTGAGACATACAACTGTCAAGCAGGTCCTGACGCGCTGTCTCGACGTCCTTTGCACTGTATCGCATGTTGTCCTCGTGTGGTGTGTGGTGTGTGGTGCGCTTTCAGTATAGAGTGACAGAGGAGTGGGTGTCAACCCCTTTCAGGCGCTTTTGCACGTTTGCGGTGAAGATTGTATATCTTTCTTTGGTTTGGTGCAGAAATTGCAGGAGTTTACTATGCCAAACGCGAGACATGTCCGTCTCTGCGGCGGGGCGGTCGTAGCACACACCCAGACGTTTGGTATAGCAAACACTTGACAGTATACAGTCACAGGTGTATATTTGTGCAGGTATTTACTGAGGAGACCGGAGATAGGGCAGGAATCGCCACAACCATCATGACGCATAGTAGCATAGGGTAGAGAGTAGAGAGCGTGAGACAGTGATATACGGGCCTCCTATGGGGTTTGTGGCGGTCTCGGGAGTTGTTTGGTGTGGTGTGGTATGGTTGGCCCACCGGCGCGCACACATCCCTTAAAGGGGAGGGGGGGGGCTGGACATGGACAGCAGTTTGATTGGGGCTACTCGAGAGGATCTGGCCATCCCAGGGTATGGCATACCGAACATCTGTTGGGCATACCGAACACCTGTATCGAACCCGAAACGGGGAAAGGGAGTAGGGGCCCCCTACCCACCCACCCAAAATTGCACTATAAGCGACTTCAGGGAGGCGGGCAATGGTAGCCATAAAGCAACGGAAGTCCCGTATCAGGGTCTTTGTGAGTGGTGTTTCAACAATGGTGAGTGTGATGGCCCCAATCGGGGCTTATCTGTGGCAGTCGCACAACTTCCACTATCCCCCTGGAACTAAAGCACTTGGGGCACTTCAGGACTTCTTAAGGAGGAACCCCAGGCTGGCGTAGTTTTTGACACTTACGTCATTTGGGGCAAAGTTACTCCAGCGGTGGCGGGGTAGCACTTTCTCAGAGAGAAACGGGAGAATGGAACGAATGGAATCGGGAACAAAAAGTGACGTAAGTGGTCTTGATCGCCCAATGACTGAGATTGAGCAGATACAGGAGGCCCTGAAGAAAGACAAGTTCGACGGGGTGGTGGGGGCCCTGGACTACCTTGACCGTGTGAAGCGGATCGTTGTGGAGATCAGAGAGGCGCAGATCGAGGACGGGGAAGCGTGGTATCACCAGGAGCGATGGGCAGACGAATTGGAGGGCAAATGAACTACTACGCAGAGCCGAGGCCGTGGTTTGTCTTTGAGCATCCCACCCAAGATGAGCAAGCCGTCCACTTGGCCAAGCACTTGAATGAACTGGCTACAAGGGGTTGGGAGTATGAGCGGGAATATGAGTATAATGGGTTCTACTACTGGATCTACAAGGAGAGGGACAGACAGGTTGACATTTTCAGACAACTTGAGTTATAGAGCTTTTGCGGCGGGTGCGTTGATTCAGCAGATCGAGGACTGGGGGCGGTATCACTCAGAGGAGGCTGACAAGTATCGGGCGGGCGAGAAGCAGTCTAAGTTTGCGACCAAGCGCATGGAGGCCCTTCTCGCCCTGCCTGACCCATATATGTTGCTTACAAGCCACACGGTCCTGCACGACATGGCTGGGATCGACCCCGACAAGATCCGCAAGTTCCTCATCAAGAACGACCCCAAGACCCTTCTAAGGCAGATTCGTCTCCTGAAGGGTATGTACTACAAGAAGGCAGCCCGAGCGTAGACTACGACATACCGTAAGAAAGTACTTGACAAAACGAATATTTATGCTTATATTATGTATACAAGACAAATAGTATCTCAGAGAGGAAGTGACTTTGGCGGGTCCAACAGGGCATAAAAACCGGGTAGTAGACCTCGAAAACGCGCAGATTATCGACGCATTGCAGGGATCTCGGGGTGTCATCAAAGACGCTGCTCTGACGCTGAAGTGCGACAGATCGCAACTTTCTCGGCGTATTTCAGGCGACGACGAACTCAAACAGGTCCGCAAGGATGTCTTTGAGACCTTCGTTGACGAGGTGGAGCATAAGTACTACGACAAGATGATGGCGACGGAGAAGGAATCGCTGTTGATCTTCTTCATGAAGTGTCACGGCAAGAAGCGGGGTTGGGTGGAGCGCCAGGAACTCACTGGAGCCGAGGGTACGCCACTGGGCGAGGTTGTCGCACCGGTGCGACAGTTGACCGCCGAAGACTGGGCGAAAGAGAATCTGAGGGTGGTTGGATGACTTGGGAACCCTCCAAGGGGAAGTCAGAACGGCATTATTGTAGGGTTCGGCTTGGAATCCACCTACGACGGAGACATCCTGCTTGTTGACTACTGGTTTGCCGTTGAGTCAGCCCCTGATGGCCTTGGCTTCAGGTGGGGGTAACGTCAACTTCCCAACTTGTCCAACATGGCTAAGAAAAAGAAAGTAACCGTCTGGCAACCCCAGCCAGGGCCCCAGGAGGCGGCAATACGGGCCCCATTTGTTGAGGAGTTGTTCTTTGGCGGTGCCAGAGGAGGCGGGAAGTCTGACTATTTGTTAGGGGACTTCCTGATGGACGTGGAGCAGGGCCACAAGTGGTCTGGTGTCCTCTTCAGGCAGTCCTATCCAGCCCTTGAGGAACTTGTAGCCCGTTCACACATGATCTACCCTGCAACGGGGGCAATTTACAAAGTAGGGGCTTCTGAGTGGCGGTGGCCGAACGGTTCGGTTCTGAAGTTCCGTCACATGGAGAATATCTTCGACTACACCAAGTATCACGGCCACCAGTATAGTTGGATAGGCTTTGACGAGCTTCCAGAGTGGCCCACCGGAGAGTGTTACAAGAAGATGACCTCCTGTTTGCGTGGTCCAGCCAAACACAAGAGGATCAGAGCCACGGGCAATCCGGGTGGGCCTGGACACATCTGGGTTCAGGCCCACTTCAAGATCCCTGACTCCTTGACGACGTATAAGGAGTCAGTGCCGTTCACCGACCCTGTAACCGAGATGTCCCGCCTCTTTGTTCCATCGAGGGTGCAGGACAACCAGATACTGCTGAAAGATGATCCAAACTACACGAAGAGACTTCATGGGGTTGGTGACGCCGAGTTGGTCAAAGCATGGCTGGAGGGGGATTGGTCAGCCCTCGTAGGCGCTTTCTTCGGGAGCGTCTGGCCGAAGGTCGAACTTGTGGAGTCATTCGACATCCCCGACTCTTGGACTTTATTCAACGGCTTGGACTACGGAGAAGCAAGCCCGACAGTGTGTCTCTCGGGGGCGGTGGACTACGACAAGAATCTGTGGGTCTACAATGAGTATCACGAAGAGGATCGCAGTGCTTCGGAGCATGCAAGAGACATGGTGGAGAACTTGAAAGCCTGCCCTCACACTACCAGGAACGCACTGCGGAACATCGCAGATCCCAGCATCTTTACCAGAAAGCGCCTTAACGAAGCGTCCAGCCACTCCCCAGCCGACGAGTTCCGTGATGCGGGGCTTTATCTGAGGCCGGGAAACAACGCCAGACCCAACGGGGACCGGATGGTAAGGGACATCATGGCCAAGGGCAAACTCAAGATCTTCCGTGAGTGGTGTCCAAGTTTGGCTAAGACTCTCCCAACTCTTCCGAGAGACGAACGCAGACCAGAATGCGTAGACACGAACGCAGACGATCACGACTTTGACGCCTTGAGGTATATGGTGGTTCACATCTATGGTCCCGGCAAGAATGCTATCGACGAACCCGACACGGAGGCAGCAAGACTTATCAATAGCCTCTCAGCACCGCCTGCCAGAGCAGGGAGATACGCTTGACTAAGAATGAGATCAAATTCTACCGCGACGAGGGTGCCATGCTCGACCGCTTGTACAAGGAGCGGCTGGATGAATGGCAGAAACTCATCGACATGTATAGCCTCAAGTTCGATAAGCGTATCAGGGACCTGGATGAGTCCGAGTATGTGAAGATCTCCCGCTTCTACCCTCTGGTAAGACAGATCATCGCCTCCATCGCCTTCAACTATCCCACGATGTTCTTCTCTGTGGAGGAGGACAACGGCGAGGAT
>Ga0208919_1002198_pt1 | contig 10425 bp, 7 predicted proteins | sample 4_EtaG_FD_184076 | JGI IMG/M metagenome (GOLD analysis project Ga0208919, IMG submission 184076) | Marine viral communities from the Subarctic Pacific Ocean - 4_ETSP_OMZ_AT15127 metaG (SPAdes) (version 3) | ecosystem: Environmental > Aquatic > Marine > Oceanic | place: Pacific Ocean | collected... | reverse complement strand
GTTATAGGCAGTACCGCTACGGCGCTGGCACAAGTTTATTGGGGTAAAGTTATATGGCTCGTATTCCTACACTTCAGCGACGCGCCACGCTCCCGACAACCACGGGCGTCCCTGCTGCGCCTGTCGTTCTGATCGATGACAAAACAGGGCAAGAATTACGACCGGCCGGTCAGGTAGTTTCAGACATTGGGGAAAACCAGTTACGGGCGCGGGCCGATGCCATGGTCACGCAATCTTACGTCAATGCCACGCTTAAAATGGATGAGCTAAAGCAGAGCATTGACACAAACAAAGTTCTGTCCTGGGAATCTGATCCTACTAGCACTCAATACAACCCCGGTGCCGTGGCGCCAACGGCAGATCCAGATGATGTTAAAGCGCGAATGGCGCAAATCTATGAAACGGCATCTGAAGGCCTATCGCCTTACGGGCGCGAGAAATTTGATAAAGATTACTCCATGTTGTCGGCCAAGGGGCAGATCGAAATCCGCCGGGAACAGGTGGCCCGCGACAATGCAGAGTTGCAAGCCGACAACCTTGCCATATTAGACACGCTTGTTAGGGGGTCTACAAAAGACGGCACCGACGCTGTGTGGGTGGCATCGTTAAAGAAGGGCATTGACAGTATTGATAGCCTGGAGGTCAACCGCCAGATCGGGCCGAAAAAAGCTGAAAAGTTACGGCAAACATTTCGCGCACAAATGGACAAGGTTAAAGGTGATCGTTTAACTGTCGATATCGAATTACAAGAAGCAAACGGTTTAAGGACCGTTGACATTGATGAGGAAGATGGTGACGCGCAAAAACGGCTTGATAAGCTAGATGCTGCTATTAAAAGGGCTGTTGAGTTTGGCGCCATAACGCGCACGAAAGGCACACAGATACGGCTGGCGTTTCTCCGCAAAGTCGATACCGCCATGGCGCAGATGCAGATTGAAGAAGACCCTGCTGAATACATAAAAAGAGAAAAAAATAAAGATTATCTGCCCAACTTGGAAAGCGAACAACGATCAAAATTTGTTGAGCGGGCGCAGACAAGAATAGACCGCGAGTTGAGGAAAGAAAAAACAGCGGCGGACGCAGCAGAGAGAAAATTTATAACCAACACCAAAGTGTATATTGAGGCTATTAGCGTATCGGGCGCCGAAGACGCAGATCCCAAAGTCCTTGAACTTATTAGCGACGCATCTATCGATGAAAACGTAAGCGACAAGGACACAGCAAAAGCCTTAAAGCTGTTAGTGAAAGACGCCAAAGATTTTGCCGGGGTGCGCCAATCTATTGCTGGCAAATCGCAAGCAGAAATAGCGGCAATGCGTGGTCAGCTTGTTGCCGATGCAGAACAAACATTTTCAGACGTTGCTGAAGCTAGCCTTAAAGAACAGAACCTAAAGCAAGTCCAACTTTATGATCAGGCGTTGAAAGCAGACGCAACGGCGCGTCGGAAAGACCCCGCTCAATATGCGATTGCAAACAATGATGAGGTGGCAGAACAGTTTGCAAACTTTATGGGTGCGCTATCAAACCCATCGTCTGGGCCAGAAGTTGTGGCCATTGCCTACGGCAACTACCGGGAAGCGCGCATTGCAGCGTATGCGGCTATGGACATCCCATTAGATATGCAAAAGCGTCTGCCTAAGAACTTTGTAGCCCAGCAAGTAGCTATTGTGCGCGAGTCAGAACCCGAACAAATAGCTCAACGGTTTTCTGCTATGAGCGCGCAGATGGGGCCAGATTGGCGCCACATGCTAAAAGAAATGGTTGCTGAAGATTTGCCACCGTCTATTGCCGCCTTGGCCGTTGTTGAAAATGATTTTGCCCGGCAAGAGTTGGCAGGAATTGCTAAAGCTGGCGGCATGAAAGCGTTAAAAGAAAACGTCGATACAAAAGATGTTGATGACGCAACAAAGGTGGAAGTGCAAAGGATACGCAACATTGCTGGCAGCGGAAATATTGAAGTGATTAACGCTCTTGGTGAGGCCATGCGCCTTCTTGCGGTAAACGATGTAGCACAAGGCAAGTCTGTGCGCGACGCTATGGACAGGGCTAAAAAGTTGGTGATTACAGACAATTACCAAATGGTTAATCAGGGCAAATTAAGGGGCATTGTTCCTAAAGACAGCATCGAAAGCCCGGCGGCATTGATGTACGGGCTAAACTCTTGGCTGCGTCAGGATGCGAACTTAGAATCCATAGATCTTAACCAGTTTCCGCAAGGCGCTAATGAGGCGCAGAAAAAAGAATTGGTGCGGACTAACGCACAATGGACGCTGACACCAGATGCGTCAGGCGTGGAGTTGCGAACAACAAACGGAACGCCTGTTAGAAACAACGAGGGCAGACCTGTTGTTGTCCCCGTAGCCAATATTCAGACAGAGAGGCTAGGGGCGCGTGGTAAGAGCCGGCTAAGGGCCGGTACCCAAATGTGGGAGCGCAAAGGCCCAGGCGCGCCACGCCCAGACAAAAATCAATAATATGACGCAACTTTTTAATTCCTTTGGCCCGACAAACGAACTGGGTTTGTTGGATCATCAAGTTTCGTTTGATACAGGGACCGTTGTCGGAACGACCCTACAAGAAACTATTGCAACCAACCCGCTCACGCAGCTTTGGCGTTGGAATGAATTGTCTAGTGCGCGGGCTGGGGATCTACAGCCAAACCGGTCTGTGGCGGATATTGATGGCCAAGCAACCTACCTGTCGCCACGTTATCGTTTTGCCGATTACGGCACTTACGGAAACCAACAGCGCACAAGAGAACCAGACGTTATTTCAGAAGAAGAACAGTTGGAACTTATTAAGGAGCAAAAGCTAGAGGGTCAGCTAAAGGCCGTTGAAGGCGAAACGCAGGAAGGCCTGGCGCTTCGCATAAAATGGAAAAAAGAAGAAGTAACGCGACGCAGCATTCTTCAAAATTCCGATGGCGACGTGTCAACAATGGCAGCGCAACTTGGCATAGGCCTGTTTGGCAGCATGCTTGATCCTCTTAACGTCGCATCTGGTTTTGTGCCTGTTATTGGCGTGGCGCGCTACAGCCGCATGCTTGCTCAACAAGCGTCTACATTAGGACGAACGGCAGTTCGTGTGGGCGTTGGTTCTGCTGAAGGCGCCGCGGGTGCCGCAATGGTTGAGCCGCTTGTGTTGATGGCGACAGACGTTACTGGTTACGAATATGATTACTATGACAGCTTTGCAAACCTTGCATTTGGCACGGTCTTAGGCGGCGGTCTGCATGGGCTTGGTGGTCTTGCTGCCGATGCCATATCGCGGGCCGGCGCAAGAAATGCAGAGTTGACCGCTTTACAAAAATCAACATACGCAAACTATCGCATAGCCAAAGCAATTGATGCCGTTGATGAGCAAACCCGCCGTGAGTTGATGGAGGTTGGGTTAGGACAATTTATGTCCGGTCATCAGATTAAAGGGTTAGATACAGCGTTACGCAAAAGCCTGGAAGAAAACCAAGCTATTGTGCCTGGGCCAAGGCCAGATCGGGATGTTATTTCTAGTCCAGCAGAAATTCGTTTTGATGACGATCCGGCTTTAAGCGAAGGCCATGCAATCAAGGTAACGGCAAGTGATGGCGAAGGCGTACAGATTTCGTTTCGCAATATTGCTGACGCTGAGAAAAAAGCAAAACAGTTAGAAAAGAAAGGCCATCGGGCCACAGTTCGTTCGCTTGGCGACGATGACCACCGCATTGACCTTACTGTTGAAAACAACTTTGTTCGCAAACCTGACGGTGAGTATGTGACTTACCCCGACAGGGCAACGGCTGAGTATGCGGCAAAATTAAACAAAGACCCTGACACTGTTTTGCACGTTACTAGGATTGGTGACGAGTTTCTTCTTTATGAACTAGACACAAGCCTTCGCACGGCAGCGCAAGTCAGACGGGCACAAGGTTTAGACAAGGAAACGCAGCAAGCGTTAGATGCCAGCGGCGATGAAATTCAAATGCCGCTGGAAGTGCCTGTCGTAAAGTCGGACATAAACCCAGAGGCGCAAGGCCCAACCATCCAAGAACTTGCACAACAAGACGTGCGGGACGCTAATTCTGACAACACGCTTTTTGGTGAAATGCAGGAGCGTGAGTTAGCGGCAGAAGTTGACCGCATTATGGCCGACATCACTGAGGCCGCAGACACGCCGCAGATTGAAACTGAAATAGCGGACCTTGAGGTGCAAATTCAAAACATGATTGCGGAAGCGGGCGATGATGCACAAGCCAGACAAGACCTAGATGCAGCCACTGACTTGCTTAACAAAACGCGCCAGACTGAAGCGGCGTGGCGGCAAGCGGCTGTGTGTGTGCTTGGAGGGCTTACCTGATGGCCATTGATAAGTGCATCAAGACAGTCCGCGATGCTATGCCCGATTTGGACGACGCGCAGGCTGAAGCGTTGTTGTCTGAAGTTGTCGATATTGTCGATACGATCAAAAGTAACAATGCAGCGCAAAAGGTTACGGATCTTCAACGCGCCGTTGATGAGGCGATTAATACCCGCGTCACAGATGCTATTCGTCAAGCGGCCATTGAAAAGCGCAACGCTGCAATCAACTACCGGGTGCGCTTGGCGTTTATTACCAAGCTGAGAGAAACCCCAATTGATGAAGTGCCGCGCATGCTTCAAGCGATCCTTCTTGGTGAAATGGGAAAGAGTCAATACAAGCAGTCCATCGAAAGCAGTTCACGCGGATTGGTAGGAATGGCCAAAGCCGTGTTTAACCAAACAGTGGAAAAGAGCGGCATACCAAGAAGTGTGGCTATTAGTTTTTTGCAAAACAAAAAGAATGGCCGCTATCTAGTACAAGAGGTAGACAATCCAGGTTCGTCAGGCAACGACACAGCCAAGGCTGTAGCTGAAGCTATGGAAGCCGCCAACGAGGTGTTGCGGCGACAGGCCAACCGTAGCGGTGCGGACATTGGGCGCATACCAGGGCGTATTGTTAAACAGTCGCATGACAAGACCAAGGTAACAAAAGCTGGCGCAGAGCAATGGTCTAGGGACATTCTGCCGTTGCTTGACCATGACCGCACGTTTGGGCGTCCTATGAGCGAGGCTCAAAAGCTAGAGTTTTTGGCCGACGTTCATAAGTCAATAGTGTTTGGCAGACGCAGTGAAACTGTTCGCGATCTAAGTGAACCGCCGGGATTTACTGGCCCTGCCAATATGGGCAAAAAGTTATCGCGCTCACGATCTTTGCATTTTAAGCAAGATGGCGAAAGCGCGTGGACGTATAACCAGGCTTACGGCAATGATCACATCGGCACGGCATTTGTAAATCAATTGCTATCCATGTCCGATTCCGTTGGCGCCATGATGCATCTGGGTCCAAATCCCAAGCACATGCTTGATGAGTTTTACACTATGGCGCGAAACCGGGCCATTGATGAAAACAATTTGGAAGTGGTTAACCAGTTAAGTCCGGCGCACAAGGCAAAGACAGATTTGTTTTTTGAGGAAGCTAGTGGCCAAGGCAACGCATTACCAGGGTTAGGACAAGCGGGCTATACTTTAGCGCGCGGGTCTAATATGGCCAAGAACCTAACATCGGCCGCATTGTTAGGTGGCACCACTCTCGCATCTATTGGTGACATCGGCACGGCATCGATACGCCTCAACGAAATTGGTGTTCCGTTTTTTGAAGCAAACCTCTCTGTGCTTGAAGGTCTTGTAAGAGGCAGAGGAAGCGGCGCGACAAGGGAAATAGCTGACAGTTTGGGCGTCGGCATGGACGCCCTAATGTCCAGCGTCCAATCCCGGTGGCTTGGGAACGACGCCTTAGATGGACAAGGCGCCAGCGCCGTAAGTTGGTTGATGCGTGTGACCGGCATGAACTGGATGAACGACAGCTTAAAAACGGCCGTTGGCATTACCTTATCCAACTTTATTGCCAAACAGGCGGGCAAAAAGTTTGCCGATATAGACGTGTCGCTGCGAAGCGAAATGGAAGCCTACGGCCTGACGCCGGAAGACTTTGACCTAATGAATAGTGTGGTGCGTGAGGTCGATGGAATTAAGTACCACGATATAAGCGCCATTGATGATGTTGACGCGCAGATACGCATCAACGGCTTTTTTACTGGGTTTGCAGACAGCGCCATTCTTACGCCGGGGGGGCGCGCGAACATTGCCACCAGAGGGCTAGAGCGCGGTACGGCAATGAGTGAGTTCAAAAACTTATTTATGCACCTCAAGTCATTTTCTGTGACTTATGGAATGGAAATATTATCGCGTGGGTTTAGCAAGGCCAACGAAGGCCACCGAACAGGCATGCTGGTCAAGATACTGCTGACCTCAATGGTGTATGGCTACATTGCCTCAACCCTTAAAGACCTTGCAAAAGGCAAAGAGCCAATTGACGTAGCTGAAAACCCAGGCAAAGTTTTTTACCGAAGCCTTATGCAAGCTGGCGGGTTGGGTTTTTACGGCGACACGTTGATGGGTATGGTTGCCGGTGAAGCACGGTTTGGTGAAGGTTTTGCAGAAATCGCGGGCGGTCCTGTTATTGGCAATCTTAGTCGGGCTGCATCTATTCCAAAGATGCTTTTCGATGAGGACTTTGACCGCGCTGGGCAGACTGCCTATCGCATCGGCAAATCCATGTTGCCCGGCGCAAATATCTTCTACGCCCGCATGGCATTGGACTATCTGCTTTTCTGGAATATGAGCGAATACCTAAACCCTGGATGGGCGCGAAACTATGAACAGCGCATTCGTGACGAAACCGGCCAAGAGTATTTTGACGCCGTAAGACCAACCGAAGCCGTGCGATAATGGAGACATGACATGACGGTTACAGCGACCACCTCAACCAGATCATACACGGGCGACGGCTCAACAACTTCGTTCCCTACGACGTTTGCCTTTCAGGGCACGGGCAGTGCGGCTGAACTCACGGTCGTCCAGCGTACCATTGCGACAGGCGCGGAAACGACCTTGTCCTATTCCACGCATTACACTGTCACGGGTGGCAGTGGATCCACCGGAACCGTTGTTGCTGGGTCGGCGCCGGCCGACACGGTCCAGTGGCACATCCGACGCAACACAAGCACGTTGCAAAACTCCAACTACGTCACCAACGATCCTTTCCCTGCCGACACTTTGGAAGGCGACATTGATCGGCTGAGTATGGCTGGCCAGGAGCGTGACGGCGACATTAGCCAAGCGTTTAAATACCCTGACACTTATACCGGTGGCGGCTCAGTGACGATGCCAGAGCCTGTTGCAAATGCTTATTTGTTGTTTAATGGGGCGGGTGATGCGCTGACCACATCGACAACGGCGACGGGCCAGTATCTTGGCGGCGACGGCAGTGTTTCAGCGCCGTTCTACTCGTTCACCTCCGATACAAATACTGGAATTTACAGGGTCGGCGCAGACAATATGGCTGTTGCAGTTGGGGGCAGCAAGGTCGTTGACATTACAAGTACCGGTATCAACGGCACGGTCATTGGCGCATCAACAGCGGCGGCTGGTACATTTTCAGCCATTACATCCGGCGGCAATATTGTTAGCGATACCGATAGCACAGACGACTTGGGTACTAATTCAGTGCGTTGGGCGAATCTGTATGTTGATGCCATTACAACCACAGCTAACCAGACAATAGGTGGCAATTTAACGGTTACCGGGAATTTGACAATTAACGGCACAACGGTCACTAACGATGCGACCAACACCCTAGTTAAAGATCCGCTTGTTGGCATAAATAATGGAGCGTCAACCAACGCTTCTGACCTTGGTCTATTAATGGAACGCGGGTCAACTGGTGACAACGCTTTCATGGGCTGGGATGAAAGCGGAGACTTTTTTACAGTAGGCACAACAAGCGGCACAGCAGATAGCACAGGCAATCTTACTTATTCGTTTGCGCCGTTTAAATGTAGCGCCATCACGGCAACGTCAGGAACCCTGGCTGGTATCACCAGTTTCGGATTGAATGCCGGCGCCACGATCACCGCTGGCATACTTGATGAAGATGCGATGGGTTCGGATAGTGCCGTAGCACTTGCCACCCAACAATCGATTAAAGCGTATGTTGATAACAGCGCCCCTGAAAATGGGGTTAAGTTTGCGTTTGAAAGCACAACAACTGATACGGACCAAGGGGCTGGAAAAGTCTGGCTTAATCATGCAACCCCGTCTTCAGCCACGGTTGTCTACATTGATGATGTCGAGGCCGGCGGCGTAAGCGTCAACGCTTGGGTTGACACGTTTGATGACGTAAGCAATTCCGTGGCGCGTGGATACATCTACATCGCCAAATATGGATCGTCGAACGCGATCCTTGTCTACAAAGTATCCGGCAGCGTTACCAGCGCATCAACTTATTCCAAAGTTGCGGTCACGCATGTTCTCACAGTTGGATCATTTTCAGATGGGGACAGCGTTGGCCTAACATTTATTCCGTCGGGTGCTGATGGAGCAGGCAGCATGTCCGATGTGGTGGATGATACTTCACCGCAACTTGGTGGCGACCTTGACGTTCAAACCAATTCCATCGTTAGTACGAGCAACCGCAATATTGCGATCACCCCCAACGGAACTGGCGATGTAATTATCGGCGGCGGCATGAACCCGTCTGTGTCAACTACTGGCAAAGCCGTTGTGTTTGGTTTCTAAAGGAGTAAAGAAATGGCATCAGAAATATTCGGCGTTTCGCTAACGGCGGGCGTCACAAATTCAGAAAGCGTTGTTTTGAACGGCGTCGATGGTCACACCTATGTAATCACCTCAATCGTTATTTGCGAAACGGCAGGCGCGGCTGAGACTTTTGATCTTTACATCGATGACGGAGGCGGCGGCACCGATTACGAACTACTGAGTGATCAGGCTATTGGTGCGAACGAGACATTCGTTTTTAACGACCGTATCGTCCTGGTTGATTTAGACCATTTGTGTGTGCAGACGGCTAACAGCGCAAACGTCGATGTCGTTGTGTCCTATTTAGATCAAACGAGGTAACTATGTCAGGATTAATTACAGACAATGTTGGCCGCGCTGGTGGGTTGATAAAGGCACCAGCGGGCGGCATCTGGGATTTGTTCGCGCAAGGCTCTCATACTTCAGCAACAGCGCCTTATCTTGAGTTTGAAGGCTTAACCCACGATCTTTACATCCTTTACATATGGAATATGGACTTTAGTGCGTCCGCACCGTTGATGATTACCTACTCTTATAATGGTGGAACTCACTACGCGAATGAAACAGCTGGTTTAGCTGCGAACGAAACCAAGCGATGGTGGTATGCGACCGTCAACGTACAACAAACCGACGGTCAAAATACGACTGAAGGTCGACAAGGCATTCAGACTGGCGAGGTCGATATAACAGGGTTTGCCGGTTATGGCGTGTCACCCGCAGTTGCCGCGCACACAGTTCCAGCTTCTGCTTGCAACTTGATGGGCACGATTACTATCGACCGCAAGGCAGACGGTGAAAACGCTCTTGCAAAACAAGGCTTTGCTGACTTCGTTTATCACTCAGCGGGATATGCTCCGAATCGGTGTAATACAGCTTTCATGCACACGCCGGACGGTGGAACTCTAGGTGATATGGATGCGTTCAGGATCTTTCCTGATGGTGGCGCTACGATTGCCAACGCCCACTGGAAACTATATGGCACAAGTGTAACGTAGGTGGATTATGCATAGAATAATTAACAGCGACATTATTGAGCTTTCGGCTGATGAAGAAGCTGAAGTGCAAAAAGAATTAGCTGCGCGTAAAGCGCGGAGTGATGCCAAAATTGTAGAAAATGCTTGGGCCTTGATTAGAAAATCGCGAAACGAGCGATTAAAAGAAACTGACTTTTTTGCTTTGAGTGACGTTTCCATGACTGACGACATGAAAACCTATCGTTCAGCCTTGCGCCACCTCCCAGCTAACACCTCTGATCCTGTGGTCTTTGCCACGCAATGGGGTGAGTACGAGGACGGCAAGGACGGCGTTTCTGACCCATGGCCTGCGAAGCCATGAGGGTGGGTGTGTTATTGATCCCCTGACCATTGCTGCGGCAGTAGCGAGCGTTCGCACCTTAGTTAAATCCGCCCGTGGAGTCCAAGAAATCGTCCACGGCCTTGATGGTGTCTTTCACGCTCAAGATGAGCATGAAAAAAACAAGAACCATAAACCCGGCAGCTCTATAGGCGAAAAAAATAAATCAATTCTTCAGAAGCGTGCTAAGGACGATGGCGCTGATGACAGTATCAGCGCGGCAGCAGCCTCGGTAATCGAAGCTCGTCAGTTAGAAACTCAGCTATCGGACCTTCGCGAGGAAATCAATCGCAAGTGGCCGTCTAAGCCAGGAGAGAAAAGCACCTGGGATCAAATCCTAGCTGAACGCGAAAAGCGTATTGCCGCTAAAAAAGAACGCGAAAAGCAAGAAAAGATTGACGCTGAAGAACGTGCGGAGCGC
>Ga0208919_1002197_pt1 | contig 10426 bp, 3 predicted proteins | sample 4_EtaG_FD_184076 | JGI IMG/M metagenome (GOLD analysis project Ga0208919, IMG submission 184076) | Marine viral communities from the Subarctic Pacific Ocean - 4_ETSP_OMZ_AT15127 metaG (SPAdes) (version 3) | ecosystem: Environmental > Aquatic > Marine > Oceanic | place: Pacific Ocean | collected... | reverse complement strand
GCACAGCTTGACGCGCAATATGCCCAGCAAAAGTACGTTTATGACAAAGAAGAGAAGGCGCGGAAGCGGGTGGCCGACATGAACAGGCTTACTGGCTGGGGAATGTTGGCTGGTAAGGCCGTGTCCAGTCTTCCGTCACTCATTGGAATGATGGCTGGAATCAACTCTGCTGAGGCAAAGGCGATGGGCACCACCGTCGATGGGCTGAAGGCCATGAGGGCGGCCTCGGCGGCCTATGAGAAAGAAAACAAAATCCTGATGCAAATGGAGCAGGCCAGAAAAGATGGCACATTTACAGGTGACGTGCAGAGGAGGCTGCAGAATGAGTATGCCAAAGCGCGGGCTAAAAGAGATGCATTGGGCGAGAGGGCAACAGACCTTGGGGTCACGAGCCTTCCATGGGTGGAAGTTGAGGCCAGGTTGGCCGCTGACCGGGCGGCTGCGGCTAAGAAGCTTGGACCAGTAGTGCTTACCCAACCGGCCACAACCACAACTGCACCAACAAGCGCTTCAGCTAAAGCCATAAGCCTTGAGGACGAACCGCTCGTAGCGGCGATGGATGAAAGGAAGGCGAACAAAGAGGTTGCAGAGAGCGTTGGTGTCTTGGGAGCCCTTAATCAAGACCCATCCTTGGCCAGCACTTTGGGCGCCCCGCTCGCCCCAACCAACTCAGAGGGCCTGCAGGCCTCCAAGGGTACACAGATCGGCGCTGGCGGTCTTGGAGCACGTGGTTCCGGCCTCGGCGGCGGCGGTAGCGCTGGCGGCCTGACGACCATGGGCACCAAGGGCCGTGGGTCGGGTGATGAGGGCTACGGTCTAAGCAGCGGAGACTTCGGTACTAAGGCTGTAAGCAGCGGAGACTTCGGTACTAAGGCTGGTGGCCCATGGGTAAGTGATGGCAATACAATAGACTTGGGTGGTGGCCTATGGACAGATACGGCTGGCAACCAAATTAATGTTGCGCCTGGCAATGTTGTGCCTGTTGGCCTTACGAAAGTCTATTAGTGACCAATGGTGTGGAAGAACGGCAAGTCAGTAGCAGAAGGCGACCGTAAAGAGGGCGGCACACGGCAGACTGCATCTCGTGGCTCGCGTCCTTCTCGTGCTCTTCTGCCGAAGATCCTTCTTGATGCAACCGTCATTGGCCGTCGCCGCATGGCGGGTGGTTTTTTTGATAGCGATACCCTGCTCTCTAAGGTTCAAGCTGGTGCGATTACCAGCGGTGTGCTGACTACACTGGTTACCGTTGGGGCTTTCGCGGCAGATGCGGCCTCGCGGGCGCTATTCGCTACTGGCTTTGTGTCTTCAGATTTACTGGCATCAAGCGCTGTTACCAAAGGAAAGCTTGCAGGCGGTTTCTTGAAGCAGTCGGTTCTGACTGGTGCTGCGGCTGGGGCGTTCAGGCTTACTGGCATCAGTGCTGGAGATGAGCTTATATACGTGTATGAGCAAAACGGCACAAGTGGTTTAATTACCGATAGAACGTCTGAGTTCATGATTCTTTCTGAGGATTACATCAGCAACGTCGGTGGTGCAGATACCTCAGGTGATAAGCTATTGGTGCTGTATCTTGACCTGACATAAGCGAGGTTCCCGTGGCGCTCGACCCATATACTTCTTTCATGACGACAATGGAGCAGAGCCTTGCTCCACAGAGGCAGTTTGCTGCTCAGCAAGCGATGTATATGACGCAGCAGTCTGGCCCCGCTGGTCAAACTGAGATGCTTAAGCAGCTTGTTGCGCTCAAGAAGCTTCAAGAGAAGCGCGGAGGTCTATCTGGAACCAGCATAATGCAACACATCGATAAGTTGCAGACTAACCGGGCCAAACTGATTGAAGAAAACATGGACAACACATCCAAGGTTGTTCAGGAACACATGAAGCGGTCTGAGGAGAACAAGAAGCAAATCGACATTGGGACCAACTTTCCTAAGATTGCGGAAAAAATTGCTGGCTCTCCTGCATGGATTGAAGGCCGTCCAGCCTTTCAAAGCAAAGATGGAGACGGAGTAAAGCGATCTTGGTTGCTTCAGACCAACGCGATGTTGGGGTTGGCCGGGAAAGGCGCAAAGGCTGGCACTCGGGACGCAATCAAGTACTTCATGGCCAAAGCTGCAAAAGATGCTGGAGCGACTAATCCTCTTCATCTTGAGGGATATAAGGCTATTGTCGCCTCTCACTTTGGCGGAACAGACCCCACCAAGTGGATGCAAAACAGGTATCCGATTTACACGCCTGAGTCGGCACAGGCGAAGGCTCAGTCTGAGATCCCCGGCCTTAAGGTTATTGATGAAGACTTGATGGCTTCTCGGATTCTGGCGCATCGTGAATATGGAATGCCGCTTCCGCCCGATATTCCTCCAGAGATGCTGGCAAATGCACAGGCCCGCCAGAAGGATGAGGTCGACATCCTTATTGACCAGCTTAAAGGTCAGCTACTCTCTGGCGGCGGTGGCTATGGCGGGATGGCCCGGACTGCTTCAGTCAATCAGGCGCAGTTGATTCTAAACAACATGCTGTCTGTTCCTCCGCTGCTTGGTTCCAACCCGATTGGTGCGGGCAAGAAGATTATCCGGCTTGCGCTCAAAGCTGAAGAAGCGAAGCAGAGCGCCATGGAGGCCTACTACCTGTATCAAGAGGCCAGAGAAAAGAGACTTGCTGACACGACTCTCCTGCCTGAAGAGCGGAAAAGGTTCGCAAGCTATGAATCAAAAGACAAAACGAGCACACAGAAAGTCATTGCTGGTGAGGTTGGCGGGAACTTCTTTGACTTCCTGGGCTCTAAACTCGCCATGGGTAAAGCATATCAGGAGGCCAGGACGCCAGAAGCGCGCGCATATGGCCGCAAAGTAATAGCCGACACGCTCTCGATGTTTGACCATCTACAAGAAGATACGCGGGCTAACTTGGCCCGTGCTCTTGGGTACAAAGATGAAGATGAGATGGAGAATACGCTTGATGAGGCAATCGGAGATGTGATGGATCCCGATGCTTCTCCAGAGCTTGTGTCTGCCAAGGCTGACGAGACTATCAGTAGGCTAAAATCCGCCAGAGATTCTGATGCTTATGGAGTGGCTGAGCTTTCTGATATTTATGCCAACATGCTTTTTCACTTGGATGCGACAGACAGTCGGCTAATAAGAGCAAGAAAGCGAAACGACACTGAGGGAGTCAAGGAACAGACTCAGTCGTACAATCTTCAGATTGTTTCCTTGAAGAGATTTGTGGGGTCTTTGCCGCCTGAATACCGTGGTCAACTTGGTACTGATATTTTGGCGACTATCGATTCGTTCAGTAGCGCAAGCCGGACAAATGATGCCGAGACAATCGCCGCATATGATGACTTTAACGTGCAAGTGAATGATCTTCTTGCGGAGGCTGAAGACGCAGGCGGTCGTGAGCGCACGAAGGCCCGAATAGAGCTTGCAAAGATAGAGCGAGAACAGATTAAAGAATGGGAGGACCCAGCCGGTCCTGACGAAGAAGTCATGGAGTTCCTACAGGGCAAGATTGATGCTGCTGGCGAGGACATGGAAGACTTCAATGTTCTTCTTGAAGACGCAAGAGCGGACAAGAAGAGGCTTACAAAAGAAAAGGAAGCGCTTCAGGCAAAGATAGCGAAACAACTCAAGAAAGCAGACCCTAAGCCCACGCCGACTGGGGAAGAAGCGGAAAAAATCAGAAAGCTTGAGGCTGAAATAGCGAGTCTTGATGCTGAGATTGCTGACGAGCAGAAAAAACTTGCCGAGACGACAAAATTCCAGGGCAAATATCGAAAAGGTGCTGAAAAAGTTCAGACTGAACTTAAGTCATTATATACTTTCGAAAAGAACAAGACGGATTGGGACCCTGATTTTGATGCTGAGGAGCACGCAAAGATACCTGATACATTCGAAGAGTGGCTTGCGATGTTTGAAGATTGGGCTGCTGCCAATAGCAGTGGTCAAACACCTGTACATCCTGATGTGACCAATCTTGCGAATAAGGACAAGATTCAGGACTACTACCGGCTCACTGAGCTTGCCCGGCAGTCCGACGAGGAAGTCGGTAAGTCTGGCAGAAAGATTCAACACCTTCAGTCAAAGAAAAACCGTGCGAACAGAGGTATTGATCTAATCAGTGGTGATGTTTCCAAGCGCGGGGAGGAGATGGTTCCAGCGGGAGCAGACAAGAAACAGACAAAACAGCTTGAGCAGTATGATGCAGACCTCAAAGAGACTGATGAGAACATTGAGCGTTATGCGGAGAAATACACCGCTGCCCTCAACGCGCAGAAAGAGTTTCGGGAAACGCAAGCAAAGAAACTCCTGAAGGTGCCGACCCCGGCCAAGCAGGCTGCTAAAACAAAAACAGTGCTCTCAGGGGTCCAGGGTGACCTTCAGGAGTTTCTTAGAGCACCAGTCGCGCCTATTGGTGGGGGAGGAGCCCCGCTTCCAGAGAAGGGGCTTGAGCCTCTTCCTGGCGAGAAGCCACCGAAAGGCAAGAAGGCGCCAGCCGCAGCAGCAGCACCGACACCAGCAGCACCGACACCAGCAGTACCGGCACCGGCAGGCCCGTTGTCACCAGACCTAATGGAGAAAGGTGAAACGAATCCAGCGATTGCAAGCCTTAGAGGAAAGATTAAAAACTGGGAAGAGAATATTCTGCCAAGAACGGCAGACATACTGAATAAGCAAAAGAGTGATAAAGGCAAACAGTTCCACAAAGATAAGCTTTTGAAGGAATATAAACAACACCAAGGGTTCGTTGAGGACCTTCAGAAGCTTGATCCAAAGTTTAAACCTGGCATTACCTACCCAGACTGGGTGAAAGATGACATGGCCCTTGTTGGTGGCATGAGTGATGACGACCTTGAGGTGCTGGTATGAGTGAACGTGCCGCAAATATTATCAGTCGATATGAAGGTCGATTGAACTATGATCTTGCAAACAAGATTGTTGAGGTTGCTGACAACCTAAATATATCTCCCATGATGCTTGCTCAAGAGATTGACATGGAGAGTGCTGGCACGTTTAAGGCTGACACGCAAAACCCCAAGAGTAGCGCTACCGGCCTGATCCAGTTCATGGACAACACCAAGGTCAGCCTTTTATATCAAGAGGCAGTTGACGGACACCGTCGAGACCCGAGTGCTGGTTGGGATGAAGACATCAAAAGATGGACTATTCCAAGGGGTCGAGATGAACCGACAAAGGCTCAGGCTAAAGATGCTCGGGAGATCTTCCGAAATATGGATGAAGTCGAGCAGATGGACTTTGTTGAGTTGTATCTTAAGCCATATGCTGGACGGATTAACAACGAGCAAGACCTTGCAATGGCTGTGTTCTTTCCGGCGGCAATTGGGAAGCCACCAAGTTGGAGTATTGCTGATTGGTACAAACGGAACCGACCGGACAGATATGAGGCTTACATAAGCCAAAACAGAGCCCGAACTGTGGGCGACTACATGAGGACGTTGCATGGTCGTGCTGAGAGCGCGAAGCGGAAAGAAGCAAGACGAAGAGCGGCGAAGGAGAAGCGGGAGTGGGAGGAGATTCTCGCTGAAGAGGCCGGGCGTGAAAAGCCATCATCTCCACCTCGCCAGATGGTTCCCGAAGTGCCTAAGTCATATGATGTGGCGGATGAACCGCAGGACCAGTGGGCGGTCGAAGAGTGGGTCGAGACGCAAGGTGATCAGTGGCAGGATTTGTACTCGCCATCTGGTGATGAGTCTGAAATCCTGATGTCGGTAGACGAAGAGAATTTTCCATTTGGAGAAACCAGCACACTGCCAATGACTCGGCGCGACATTCTCGTCGCTAAGGGAAAAGTTTCCGGCACGGTCGGTATTGACAAGCCGATACACACACAACCATTCTTTTTAGAGAACCCCGAGTATCTGGAAGCTTGGCGAAAGGTCAACAGCATGAGCCCAGGGTTCGCTCGTGACGCTGCTGAAAAGATGTTGATTGCGCGAGAAGATGCCTTCTACCTCTCAGAGAGAGCGTCTGGTGCTATCGAGTCTGCGACGGCCATTGTCGGTCAGGTTCATAGCTCTGGACCAGCCGCTCTTGTCGAGGAGATCAAGTATCGAGCCACGCATGGAGGAGAAAGTTCTCCAGTGTGGCAACCAGAGAGAAGTAAGCTTGAGCGTTCGTTTGAGCATTTCGGTCAAACGCTTTCTGCTGCATTGGAAGGCAAGGGATACTACGCGAACCCGCGCGATGTTGATGAGTTTTACAATGCGCGACTTGCTGAAAGAATCGATGACTACATGAGCAAGAAGACCATGTGGGGGCGGCCAGGCGGCTTTATACAGATGGACAAGTCGGGCGCTAAGACATCATCGGCCCCGCCAGATAAGGAACGCTTTTCGAGCAGGTGGGAGCAGTTGGAGGACCTAAGACTCCAAGAAGCAAGCCTTCCTGAAGCTCAGAGAGAAAAGCTGCAGGAAGAACGATTGTATTGGACCGGCGCTCTTCTTGGCGGTGGCGTGATGGAAGATATTGTTCGCAAGGCTGAAGATGACACTTGGAATAAGTTCACTGTAAAGCCAGATGTTACTCGTACATCTGTGACCCCGTGGGGCAAACCCCCTGAGCAGGTTGTGGCTACAGAATAAAGTAGTAGTTCAGCATTGTCCTTTTGAGCCTCATAACGATTATAGTTGTATGCAGGAGTTCTAAGAATGGCCGTTCCACCTGAACCTGCACCACCAGAAGAAATCGATTGGGAAGCCGAGCAGCGGGCTATCGACGATTATTTGTCGATTGAGGCTGATGATATTGTTGTGCCGGGCATGGAGCCTGGGGAGCCTGGTGAGCCTCCCGCGCTGGAAGATATCGAGGCTCCTGAGTTTGAAGAGACCCGAATAGCCGAACCGCCAGAGATTATAGATGTTGAAGCCTTTGAGGCTGCTCTTGACTATTGGGCCGAAGCGGATCGGGAACGCTTGCTTCGAGACCAGCCTGCGCTTTCAGAGAAAGAAGTCGAAAAGAGGGTGCTCGAAGCAAAAGAACTGAGAAGGTACATCGGCGGAAAACCTCAGGGTCCAGCGGGTATTCGTGCAATGACTACAAGAGTCATTGATTTGAAGACCCAGCCCAGAATGTCTCAAGCTGCATCGAGGGTTGGGGGGCTTACGGATAAGAGGGCCGCGCTCGCTGAAATGATGCGAGAGGGCGCCAACAACGGTGACTACTTTAGTGCGCTTGGTGATGCGCTTGTGGAAGCCCACGCAGGGCCGCTTAAAGATACACCTCGTTTGTCTGATTTTGACCCAGATGAAAAGGTTTGGACCAAGGAAGGCGAGTATGCTCCGGGTACTTTGGATGTCGATTGGCCTCTTCCTGTAGCTGGCGCGGTGGTCGGAGCGTTTATTGGCGGCGGTCAAGGGTTGGTTCTTGGTGGCGGATTGGGCGCGCTCGCAAGTATGGAGATGAACTCTGACGAGCCCGTGCTTAAAGACCTTATGCGTCGTACAGCATATGTTGCTGAGCTTCCTGCGCTTGGAATGACGATTGAAAAGCTTGGTGCAGATGCTGGCTCGACTATTGTTGACTGGATGGCTTCTGGTGCAGAGGCTCTTGGTGTGGAGGGGGTCGATGAGTATATCGATTCTGCAGCGAAAGCCGTCGAAGAGCGCTGGGATGAAGTAAAAAGGCAGGAGCAGTCTGGGGTTCGTGAAGGCCGTGAGTGGCAAGATGCGTTCTTGTTGGCAGCAGGAAGCGAGCCTCGAATGAGGGCGCGGGCAGAGTGGCTTGCAAAGCGGTCTGTCTACCTGCATGAAACGTATGGCGACCCCTCTTCAATTCGCAGTTGGGATACGATTCTGAGGACGACTGGCGGCGGTATTTTTGAGCCTATTTGGACTGCTGGCGAAGACATGGCCTTAAGGATTTCTCGGGCTTCACTTGCTGGACGTGACCCGGTTGAAGCTAACCGAACGCGCCAGGAGATATGGAAAGAGCGGGAAGCTGAACTTAACGCTGCCAGACTTACAGAGAACGTCCGTCCACTCTATGACCTTGCCAAAGAAATTCAGGACAACCCTGAAAAAGAGGAAGAACTACGCGCCCGGTTCATCTACTTGTTTGACAACCTCACCTGGGCCGATTTGGATCAGCAGGGCCTAGCTAAGGGAGAGTTGGACCTTAAAGGCTTCAAGGATGTCGCCAAGCAAATTGATGAAGACCTTATTGCGGATACAGGGCTTGAGGGCATTGCGCCAGCGCTTGTGTCAAGCATTCGTGCCGTGCGAAGTGGCGAATCTGATGAGGTGATTCGGGACAACCTCAATACAACGCCGATTGGTAGTTTTGTTGCGATACCAGTGATGGCAAAGTCTGTTCGGGACATCATTCCGACATTCGATGAAACGGAAGATTGGTTCCAGAAGAAGCATGGCGCAGTTGCTAAGACTGGTGGCAGGCAAACGGAGAGGCTTAGTCAGTGGTTTCTTCAAGGAGTCCTTGAGCCTGTTCCAGATGAAGAGGGCGTTCTTCGGCTTTCAGAGGGTTCAACGGGTAAAGTTCTTCGTGAAGTTGGGCTTGGTGCTCAGGAGCTTTTTCTTACGCCACTTGAGGCGAGATTCGGTGCTGACCCTGGAGAGCCAAGCCGAGGGCTTTTGCCAAAGGCAGATGACATCCATGATGTTGTTGGGGCCTATTTGGCTCGGGTTGGGTCAGGTGAGGGAGGCGTTCACGCTCGTGGATTGGACGTAATGAAGTCCGCAGGAATGCATCCGGGTGAGTGGGACTACGTTCTCGGAAACTCGCTTGCGCTTGCTGCTGATGTCGTAGTCAACTGGGAGGGACCGGTTCTTAAGGCAGCGGGTCTTGGAATAAAAAAGGGAGTTGTTCAGCCTATTCGGGGCGCTGGCTTGGCGAAGCGTGGCGCGAAGGTGGGGATGGGAACTCAGGGATTTCTCGCTGCAACTGCACCATGGATCTATAAGCATCGATATGGGCTTGCTGATGCAGACACGGTGACGGCCCAGAATCACTTCACTCTCACGGCTCTTGATGCTGCTGTTGCTCAAGGTAAAAACCCGCTTGAGATCATGGACCCAAAGCACGTGTCACAGGCGAAGGAAGTCATTCGTGTTTCCGGCAATGACGCGGATGAAATCAGCAAGCTGTATGGCGAGTGGGTTGCAGACGGTGCAGATGTTCATGGCCGTGCGCTGCGTATTGCGGAGAATGGCGCAACCCCTGGTGATACAGCGCTTAGGGCTGGCCCTAACTACCAACAATGGGTTGCTGGCCTGGACGATGTTTCAAGTGACGGCAGGTGGGACCGTAGAGCAAATCCAATAATCGCCTCGTTCTACGAGTTTCTTGCCAAGCGAGTTGTAGCGGACCCCCGATATCCGCAGATCAACACACCAGAGGATTTCTTTGGTGTAGTTGCCATACAAAGGGGAGGCCAGCCTGGCCCGTCCGCTCGGTTCCAAATCGCTGACAATGTCCCCGACCTAAATCCCGTTGAATATCGCACGGCGCTTGATGCGATGAATGACCTTGCAAGAGTTGATGTTCCCGCGCCGCTGCGGACTATCGAGAACAATTTTGCCCAGACATCTCGTGCCACAAGAGGCCAAAAGATTGCTAAAGAGGCTGCTCTTGCTGATGGGTTTGAAGCATACAGGGCAGGTCTTACTGGGGTCCTGAGAGATAAGTTTGGAGATAGCTTCAACGTATATGCATTGATGCCTAAGTCTATGCTTAATGCATGGAAAAAAGGACGACTTGCCGGCCCTATCAGCACTTCTCTGACACCAGAGGGCGCGTTTGCTCTTAAGCGTCATCACCCCGCATCTCGACATGGGGATCTTGTCATGGTTGAGGTCCGGGCCACGCCAGACGATGCCTGGATGATGGGGTCTCTTGATGACCTTGAAGTCGTAATGAGCATGCAGGGCAAGCCCGCGAAGAGCATCAAGGGCTATGAGCTTGGGGCTTTGAACTCTGGGTCGACCAGGGCGGTTGGCGTGCAGGACATCAAGAACGTACTTGATGACATTGGCATCGATCCAAACACAAACAAGTTCTTTAGAGAGCGTCTTCTTGAGGCCACTAAAAAGGGCAGCATTGAGCAACTGAACGAGCAGGAGCGCACCTTTGTTCTTTCAGAGCTTCTTAATGGAAACATGAATGAGCATCTTGGTGGCGCCAAGGCTCCGGTAAAGAAGGTCTCGCCCGAAAGACTCAAGACGCTCAAGAAAAAGTACAAGCTTGATGTGCCAGATAAGTCCGGCCTGCCCAGCGCCATGACTCGCAAAGCGCGTGGTTCTCGTGAGGCGCTTGGCAAGCCGATTCCAAAAGGAACAAACACCCGAAACGCTGAAGCTTCATTCGAGCGGTTGGACGAGATTCTCGCCAAGTTTGGCGACTCCAACCCCATTGAGAGCGATGCGCTTTGGAATAAGTATTGGGCAGAGGTATCC
>Ga0208919_1002196_pt1 | contig 10427 bp, 7 predicted proteins | sample 4_EtaG_FD_184076 | JGI IMG/M metagenome (GOLD analysis project Ga0208919, IMG submission 184076) | Marine viral communities from the Subarctic Pacific Ocean - 4_ETSP_OMZ_AT15127 metaG (SPAdes) (version 3) | ecosystem: Environmental > Aquatic > Marine > Oceanic | place: Pacific Ocean | collected... | reverse complement strand
GGTTTGGCACGAGGCAAACTTATTATTGGTAATGCATCGGGTGATCCAACAGCACTTGCTGCTGGTTCTGCAAACTATGTTTTAACTTCTGACGGTACTGATATTGCTTGGGCAGAAGCATCAGGTGGAGGTTCTGATCCTTCTTCTGCCGATGGTGATTCATTAGGTACAGCTTCAGCAGAATGGTCTGATCTGTATTTAGCAGACGGTGGTATTATTTACTTTGGTAATGATCAAGATGTTACAGTTACACATGATCCTGATGATGGTCTATTTCTTAAAAGTATAGCAACAGGAGATAATAATCCATTTCTTTTAACTTTGCAAACTGGTGAAACAGATATTGCTGCTGATGATGTTATAGGTAAGATTGCTTTTCAAGCACCAGATGAAGGTACAGGTACAGATGCTATTCTTGTATCTGCTGCAATTCAAGCAAGATCAGAGGGAGACTTTGCTGCTGATGCAAATGCAACTTCAATAGACTTTATGACGGGTGCTAGTGAAGCAGCCGCAACTAAAATGACATTAAGTTCTTTAGGTGGTCTTACTGTAACTCCTGCTGCTGGTGGTCATTCTGTATTTAATGAAGGTGCTGTTGATGCAGATTTTCGTATAGAAAGCAGTAGTAATACTAATGCTTTTGATCTTGATGGTGGTTTGCACGGTGGTGTTGGTGCTGTCGGGATTGGCAGAAATGCAGAAAATACCGTCGATGTGCTGATGGGAAGCCCTGCAATAACAGCCGATGCAAACCAGTCACACTATCGTCTACGGTTGGTCCCTGCTGGTGCGGTGACGATTCCGTCAGGAACTGCGCCACAAGTCGCCACACTTAGTGTCTTTGAGCCAAATATTAGTGCGACAGGCACGGTGACTGCCGCCGCTAGTGTCTGGATTCACAGTGCTCCAACAGAGGCAACGGACAACTATGCTCTTTTCGTCGATGATGGCGTCTCAAGGTTTGACGGAAATATCGAGCAATCAACCGGCATAAATTTCATCGGTGACACCGCTAATGGCAGCATGACCGCTGGCTTAACAATAAATCAAAGTTCAGCGGACAATGAAATCCTTAGCTTGAAATCCTCCGACATCGCGCACGGGATGACGAGTGATACAGAAACTGACACCTACTTCTTCATCAAGAAATCATCGGGAACAAACGGCGCACCCGACATCGTGGGTCTGGGCGAGTCGACACAGGGCATCCGAATTTTGGGCCAGTGCACGACCGCAAACACGGCAAAGTCTACGTCGGCAACCGCTCCTATCCTTTTTCGAGGCGTGAAGAAATCAAGCGCATCGAGCACTGTCATGGGATCAGATGAGAACGTCGTCGTCATTGAGGGCTGCACCGCTGGGCCGGGGTTCATCTTCGATGCCGAAGGCTCCATGCACAGCAATGCAGCTAATGCAGTGTATGATGAATACGACGATGCACAGTTGGTTAGGACAATAGATCGTTCTCTTTCTACAAGAGGGTTGATTGCTTCAAAATTTGATGAGTTTGTTCAATACCGACATGAAGATTTGGCTGAAGCTGGGCTTGTTGGTCGTGATGATGATGGATCACCGAATAACTATGTAAACTGGATGCATCTCTCAAAACTACATAACGGTGCAATTTGGCAACAACATGAAAAACATGAGAACCTTCTTAGGGCTGTATATGAATTAGCATCAGAATCTCTTGGAAAAGATAAAGCGGATAAAATCCTAGAGAAAAATGATATTAAGCTATTAGTAAATGCCAGTTTACTTAATTAAATAAAGGAGAATAAAATATGGCACTACAAGCAAATATTCCACTACAGGGCGGTATGACTCATAACGATGGCTATGTTCGTGTGACTAATGCTCATGTCTGTAGAAAAGATAACGAAGATGATTGGTTCCTCATGGTAGATGTATCTGTATACAAAGATGCTGACGAACGTGCAAAAGAAAGCCCCCTGACTATTCCTTGTCCTTCCATAGACAAGTTTAAGTATGCTTATTCTGTGGGGGATGAGACTGGCAGTAATCTTATTGCACTGGCATATACTAAGATCAAGACTGAAAGTGTACTTGACGGAGCTTCTGACGTTTAATAATTATAAGGGTAAATAATAATGGCTAAAACAAAAAATACTCCTGCCTATGTCAAGAAGGCTATTGAATGGCTGGAAAAGAATGCACCAGACGGTGAACATATAGCCTTTATTAATGAGAAAGAAGCTGCTCATCTAAAGGCTATGGGCGGTAGTGGTGAGGAAGTTGTTGATGGTGTGAGGAGTTATCAACCACCGGATTTCACTGATCCTAATATATTTGACCAGAATTTTGATCCAAACCAAGGTATATTTCTTAGTGGTCCGTTCAGAGGATTAAGTCAACAACAAGCACGGGCACAAGCAAGACAACGTCAACAATTTGAACAAGTTCAAGAACAACTTCAAGCACAACAACAACAACCTACCTTTGATCCTGTACAGTTTGCTCCCAGAGTGGGTGGTGCAGCAGCTATTCGTGAAGCAGAACAGACTGATCCATCAGAATTAGCCATTCCTACTGTACCTACTGCTCCTGAATTACAAGTAGCACAAATAGGAACTCCAACAGATCAACAATTAATATCTGATCAAGGTTTACAAGTAGCTGCTGCTCCAACAATAGGTCCAGCACAAACTGCAGATACAACAGGTATTACTCCTACGGCTCCTACAAGAGTACCTGCTGCAACAACTACTGCCACACAAGTAGCAGATACAGGACCAGCTACGGCTGCTCAGTTAGCAGCACCTACTAGAACGATTGGTGATATACAGGAAGCTATACCTACGGAAGAACTAGCACAGGCTGCTACAGCAGAACTTGATCCTAGAGCTACATTACAGTTTCAACTGGCAGAGATTACCAGTTCTATACAGGATGGTCAACCATTGCCTTTATGGGCTGCACCTGCTGCTAGAAATGCAGATGCTCTTATGTTACAAAGAGGTCTTGGTGCATCCTCTATGGCAGCATCAGCTAGAACACAAGCACTTCTAGAGGCAGGATTACCTATTGCAAGTGCAGATGCACAGGCTTACGGAAGAATACAGTTAGAAAATTTAAGTAATCAACAAGCAGCATCATTGCAAAATGCTAATAATCTTGCTGCTCTTAGAACACAAAATCTTAATGCTAGACTTACAGCAGCAGTAAATAATGCTCAGAACTTTCTTGCTATAGATACGGCAAATCTTACAAATAGACAGGCATCTAATGTTTTAACTTTTCAAGCAAATCAACAAAGATTATTTAATAATCAAGCAGCAGAAAATGCAGCTAGACAGTTTAATGCTACGTCTACGAATCAGGTAGAACAGTTCTTTGCTACTCTTGAAAACTCTGTAACACAGGCTAATGCAAATAGACTTACTGCTGTAAGACAATTTAATGTTGGTGAAGTAAACTCACAAAATCAATTTATAGAAAACCAGAGACTTGCAAGAGAATCTTTTAATTCTCAAGTACAATCTTCTGTACGGGCTGCAAATGCTAACTGGTTTAAATCTATTGCTACCATTGAAAATGCTAATCAAATGTTATCTAATTCTTTTGCTGCACAGTCTGCTCTTAATTTAAGCAATTTAGAATATCAGTCTTTATGGCAGAAACGAAGAGATGATGCTCATTATATTTTTACATCAACAGAAAATGATTTAAGTAGAAATGCACAAGCAGCTATTGCAGCACAAGATGCTGCTATTGCAAGAAGCCAATCTAGATCACAATCAAGAAGCTCTCTTTTTAGTACTATTGGAACAGTTGCTGCTGCTGCATTACCTATTATATTTCCTGCTTCAGACATCAGACTTAAAACTAATATAGAAAAAATTGGAGAATTTAATTCTACTATTGATCTCTACGAATGGGAATGGAATGAGGTAGCAGAGAAGATTGGTGTTGATGATCAACATACAGTTGGAGTACTAGCACAAGAGCTTATTGAGTATCGTCCTGATCTTGTTCTTATGGCAGACGATGGATACTTTAGAGTAAACTATGTTGGATTACTTTCGTGAGGATAAAATAATATGTCAGAACAAATGGAAATTGAAGAAGAAGGTATGGGATTTCTAGATATGCCGGGAGGAATGGAACCTCCAATGGTACAACCAGAGATGTCACATCAAGAAGTAGGTCTTCAAGAATACAATAATGTTTTAAAAAGAGTTGCCTCTCGATTTAAAGGAGGTGTTTCTGAGATTACAGAACTTATAAAAAATGATGAGCAGGATATTCTCGAATATAAAAAAGATAAATCTGATTATGATTTTTCAGAAGAAGTAAATATGGAAGATAATGATAATGATCCTACAGATTTTCTTCAAGGTAGTATACCGGGACAAAGCTTAACAGGAGATTTTGATGATGTTGAAAAACAAAAACTTGGAAGATATCCTTGGGAAACTCCTCCTCAAATTAATACTATAGAAGAAGCTTTTCAAGCTGTTGTAGATAACAAAAATAATAATTCAAAAGTAAAAGAGGATCTTTTAAAACTTCTAGATGCAGGAGTTCCCTCTGAAGCTCTAGCCAGAACAGTAGGATTTAGTGGATATCTTGAAGGTATTTGGACTGTTGATATATCTGAAATGATTGTTATTCCTTTAATATTTGAATTTGTTGCTGATGCTCAAGAACAAGGAATTACTGCTCGTATATTTAATGATTTTGAAGAAGATGGAATAAGTGATGAAACTGTTCTTGAAATTATGGAGGATACTAATCCTGAGAAATTTGAATTAATAAGTAAAGAAGCAGACATGATGAAAAGAATGCCCCCTAAAGAAGAAATGAGTATGGAACCAGAACCTATGGTTGGAAGTTTTCTTGATATGGAGACAGTATAATGAGTAGAACATCAGATGCAGCAGCTTTTGGAGAAGGGCTTTTAAGAGGTCTTGAACCTTACATTCAACAAAAGTATGAACAAGGTTTAATAAGAGATAAAGCAAAAGGATATGCAGAAACACTTGTAGAAATGTCTGATGTAGACCTTGAAGATGAGGAAAAAGATTATCTAATAATGCAAATGTCTAAAACAGTATCTCCTAATACGTTACAAAGTGTTTTAAATCAAACTGCTGCTTTAGGTTCGGGAACTCTTCAAATTAATAGAGGTTCTGATAAAGGAGGTAATCAACTTGGAGAAACAAATATATACTGGAAGATTCCTTCATTAAATCCTAATCAAACTGAAAGAGAAAGAAACAGAATTGATTGGTATGACTTTCGTATGGAAACACAAACTTTAGTTAATGAAGGTTTTACACCAGAGGCAGCATCTGTTGAAGTATTAAGTAAACTTATGAAAACTAATCCTTCAAAAATTTCTAATATGAGTAAGTATGTTTATGGTTCAGAGATACAAGTTCATAAGCAAAAAGAAGATGCAGCAATTAGAGCAAATTTATTAACTAAAAGAGAAGACGCATTTGGTAATAGACTAATTGAAATTAGTACAGAGGCAGATAAACTGATGGGGGCTGTCTTTCCAAACATGGATTTTACTAACCTGAGTGATACACAAAAGTATAATCTTATTGTAAATCATCGAAAATCTCCTGCTTTTGCAGGTTTTGCACTTTCTCTATCATCTGGAATGGCTGGAATGGTAGAAGCTGCTGATGCATTTCAAAGTAGTGCTGATGAAGCAAATAAGGAAAGACAAATATTTTCATCTGCTCTTGGAACTATTATAGGAGAACCAGAAGATGAAGTCTTTGCAGAAACTTCTGCTGATATTCCTACAGTTGTTAAAGATAGAATGTCTAAGAGTCCTTATACAACTAAAGCAGGATTAACAAGGTTACTTGCTTTAGAGGATGCTGGTCGTCCGTCAGATATTATTTATGCTATAGCAACACAATTAACAGCAGGTGTTGAGGAGTCAAGAAGAGAAGAAATTAGAAAAATAGTTGAAAACTATCTTAATAGTTTATTGGAAGATAGTTAAGAATGTCCACTATTCAAAATCAAATGGATGCTTTATATCTTAAACAATTAAAGCAAATAGAATTACCAGAAGATGAATCACAAAAAGCTTTTTCTTTATCAGGATTAGGTGTTAAAGGTGTAACAGAAACTGCTTCTGAATATTCTAAAGGTGAAGCAATGGCTTATGCTGGTTCAATGGGTATAAAGGATACTTTTCGTGGTATTAAACAAATTACAGGACTTGGAGATCAAGATGAAAATTTTGAACAGAAAGTTTTAAATAAACTTATGGATCATCCTGAATGGGGTGGACAAGTCAAAGCTGCATGGATGGCAGGTATGATCTTAGACCCTGCTGGATGGTTAGTACCAGCAGCTAAAGTACGAACATTTGGAAAGCTTGCATGGCATGGTGCTAAATGGGGGGCAGCATCAGGAGCTTTAGGATATGTGGACGGTGATAGGTCTGCCGATAGATTACTACAAGCTGCTGGAGGTGCTGTGGGAGGAGCCGTTCTTGCACCTGCTTTTGGTATAGGAGGAAGAAAAGCTCTTGCAGCTATTAGAGGACAGAAGGGAGAAACTATTTCTGATTTTGCCAATAATAAAACTTCTGAAGAACTTCTTAATGATCCTGAACAAACTGTAAAACAATTTACAGGAAGTAAAATGCAGAGTCTTAATTCTTCTATAAAGAAATTTTATAGCAGTCCCTTTCAATCAACTAAAGAAAAATATTATGACTTTACTGAAAAATTTCTATACAAACCCGTGTTTGATAATCCTGTCCCTTCTATGGCAGGAACTGCTGGTTTTGTAGGAGCACAAACAACTTTAGATTATCTAGAAGACGAAAGAGATTTAGATACTGGTCCTCTAACTCAAGCAATGATCTCTATCTTAGCAGCAGGTGGTCTAGCTCTAGGTGCAAAGAAAACAAAATGGGGAACACAAGCATCTGATTTTTTTGGTAGAAGAGTTATAGAAAATTATAAGCTTAGTCCTGATTTTGTAAAGTTAAAAGAAGATGCAGGATTTGCTTTTCATAGTATAGAAAATCAGTTTATGGATATTTCTCGTAGAGCAGCTAGTCTTAATGAAAATGAAAGTCGTATTCTCTATCAGTTTCTTGATGGACAAGAAAGAAATATTGAAGGAAAAGTATCTAAGGAAGTTCATGAATTAGGAGTAGAAGCACAAAAACTTATCAGAGATACTGGAGAACATATGGTTCATGCAGGTATTCTTAAAGAACAAGATTGGAATAGAAATGTAAATGCTTATATTCATAGAACATATTTAAAACCTCTTATGAAAAGAGAGATGACTAAAAAAGAACAACAAGTAATTAAAGATTCTGTTAAAGATAACATAGGTATTTTAGGAAATGAATTAAAAGCAAGAGGGAATCTAAAAGAACTTGATTTAGAAATGGATAAAGATGATATAGCAAGATTAATAGATAAGGAAGGTTGGGTAGAATTTAGAGGAGACTCTGGAAAAGGTAAAATAATTCTTCAAAAAGATTATACTCCTGCACAAAGAAAAGCAATGGGTGAGATTGAGGATGCAGGTTTTGCTATACTGTCTACAGGAAAACTTATGCTTAATGATCTTTCTGTGTATAAACTTTATAAGAGAATTGATGATGACTTTGCTAAAGATGAAAAAGCTTATAGAAAACTTTCTAAAGAAGAAAAAAAAGATCATGTTAAAGTAAGTGATGCATTTTTAGAAGGAACAGGAAAAGAACTAAGAAAATTTGGTGCATTAGCAGGAAAATGGCTTCCAAAAGATATTGCAGAAGATATTCAAGTTGCTAGAGCATATCAAAGTAAAGATAATGTTATAACTCATATCTATAATAGTCCCGGTTTTAGACGATATAGAAAATATAATTCTATGTGGAAAAGAACAAAGACTTCTTGGAATCCTACCGTTCATGCAAACAATCTTATCTCTAACTTTGTTCTTATGGACCTTCATGATATTCAAGCAAAACATTTTTTAACTGGTTTGAATGTATGGTCAGAAGCTGGTCAGAAGAGATTAATGAAGCACAATGTTCTTGGTGAAGAAATGAATGTGTATGATGATCTAGTTTCATTTAATGTTTTTGATTCTTCTCTGGCTAAAACAGATTTAGGTTTAGGACAAAGAGAATTAGCAAACCTATATCAAAAGAAACTTAAAATAAATATTAAAGATGTTGATGCTGTAATAGAAGCATCTTCTGATGTATCTGGTACTATCTGGGAGAAAGTTATATTACCTGCAAAAATGTTAAAGACGGGTATATCAAAAGTAGATACTAAAGTAACAAACTGGTATCAGATGGAAGACCAGATGTTTCGTGTTGCCATGTATCTAGATCGTTTGGAAAAAGGAATGCCAGCCCTTAAAGGATTAAAGAAAGGATCACCAGAGTATACTAAACAACTGCAAGAATTAAAACAGAAATCAGCAATGGCGGCTAAGAAAGGATTTATTGATTATAATATTCAAGCTCCTTGGGTACAGATAGCTAGAGATACGGCTGTTCCTTTCATTGCATATACATATGGTATCATACCTATTCTTGCCAAGACTGCAACTACAAAGCCTCATAAGTTTGCTAAGTGGGCAGCTATTGGATATGCAATTAATTATGCTGGTCAGGAACAATCAAAAGAAAGTGAAGAATCAGAAAGAGCTATACTTCAAGAACGAGAAAAAGCAGATATTTTTGGTCTACCTTTTATGCCTCCTACTTTTCTTAAATTGCCGGATAGTTGGAATAGAGCTTTTACATTCGGTTTAGACTATGATCCTGCTACTGGAAAACGTATGCCTGACAGGTCTCTCTATCTTGATACTACTAGGTGGATACCGGGAGGAGATGTATTAGGTCAGACATCTGAAGCAGGGCGTTTAATACCTTTTTTACCTGCTCCTTTTCAACCCTCCTTTGGTCTTATTGGTGAAGTAAGTTTACCTCTAGTTTTTGGAATAGACCCTTTCACTATGAAACAAGACGATAGAGAAACTTTTGATTTCGATAATTTCTTTTTTATGGCACAAAGACTTGTTCCTAATAATCCTCTTATGGGAATTAGTGGTTATCAAAAGATACTAGGATTTGATAGTAGAACAGATGAATTTGATTCATGGAGTATGAAGAAAATTATGAGAGCTTTTGAACACCGGGAAGAAGCTTCTCCATATAGTGAAGACCTTCCTGTTCTAATGGCTATTGCTCAAACGGTAGGTATTAAACTATGGCCTTTTGAAAAAGGAATAGCTACAAGAACATTTATAAAAGAACAGGAAAATCGAACTAGAAAACTTCGTAGAGAACTTAGTAATCTGAAAAAAGAAAGGATAAAATATCCTCCGGGTTCTAAAGGAGAAGCTGATAAACTTAAAGAAGTTGAAAAAAAACTTGAAGAAATAACTAGAAAAGAAATTATGATTAATAGAAAAATTTCTAAAGCTACAAGAACAAAATAATGTCAGATATTAAAAATAACGATATGTATCTTATACTTGGTAGGCTGGAAGGTAAACTAGATTCTGTCATGGTTATCACAGAGAAGCAATGGGATACTATAGAAAAGCATGACATAAGAATAAAGAAGCTAGAGAAGGATAGGCATACTGTATATGGAGCAGCAGCCGTACTAGGTGTAATAGGATCAGTAGTAATATGGGTAATATCTAACTTTGTAAGGAGCACATAATGGCATTTGAACCAACAGTAAAACCGAAATCAGTTAAAAGTCCTTCGTATTCAGATACACAAAGAGGAAGGACAAGTACAAGCAGACACTCTTTGAATGTATTTAAAAATCTTGAACAAGATAATTACATTTCTAGACATAGAGGATTAACTCCTTCTCCTTCTGCAAGTGGTTCTCTTGGAACATTTGATTTAAAGATGCCTTCATCTGTTTCTGAATCCTTGCCTAGAGCTAGTATTAATACAAGCAGAACTCCATCAGACTTTGGAACAATGGGTTCATTAATTGATCCTAGAGCAGCTAAATTAGCAGTAGATGCTATTTCAGATGCTTTTATTGAAAGAAGAGTACAACAAACAATACAGACACATGGTATTGATGCAACTAGACAATCTCCGGGTTCTCCTGTTCCTAGTCCTTTAAATCAATTTGCTTCTGCTCCTGCTAGTAGTTTTACTAAAGCAACATCACCTATAGCATAAGGAGCTAACATGGAACTAGTAACAACACTCTTAGGTGGCTCTATGATGGGCTTTGTGACCACCCTCATAGGAGGCATCGTCAAAGCCAAGGCAGAGCAGCACAAGCTTATGCTGAGTGCTCTTAATGCTCGTCACAAGGTACTACAGGAGACCAGAGAGCATGGTATGAAGGATAAGCACTTTGCTTGGACTCGTAGAATTATTGCTCTTACCTGTGTAGCTTGTATTGTAGTTATACCTTTCGTAGCACCATTTC
>Ga0208919_1002193_pt1 | contig 10431 bp, 14 predicted proteins | sample 4_EtaG_FD_184076 | JGI IMG/M metagenome (GOLD analysis project Ga0208919, IMG submission 184076) | Marine viral communities from the Subarctic Pacific Ocean - 4_ETSP_OMZ_AT15127 metaG (SPAdes) (version 3) | ecosystem: Environmental > Aquatic > Marine > Oceanic | place: Pacific Ocean | collected... | reverse complement strand
GTATTTGTCTAGATCATCCAAACACATATCAGCCCTAAGTTTTAAATAATATTTGCATTCGGGATAAATCTTATTTGCCAGTTCAATTCCTTTCTGCACCGTATTTAGCTGATAATTAGCAGTCGAAACAATGCCATTCGGTTGAAAGATATCTTTTTGTTTCAAGCTTTCATCGTTAAGAACAACAAACTGTTTATCCTTTAAGTCGTCCGGACAAAACTCAGAATAAGTGCTAATTACGATTTTAAAATCGAGACTGTGGTAATAGTTGTAAAGCTTTCTAAGTTGTGCCCTATCAACAGCATAGCCTTGTAATATTATACACACTTTATTGGTCATAATTTTTCGCCATCTTAAAGAAGCTTTCTGAATTTATCGCCTTGTCACATATAAACAAGTCGTAATGAGGCTTGCCAAGACGCACTTCGTGGTGCTTGGCTCCCCATTCTTTCAATTGTTTCTTGGTTAATTCTGTGTGGTCTATGCCTGATTGAGACCCTCTGGCTGTCCAGTAGATGATTGTAGCACCATCGTCATAGATCTTGTTAATTGCATCAATATTTTCATATATTGGTTGCGCTAAGGCGTAGTCCCTTGTGTCTTCGTACTCGCATATTGTCTCGTCAATATCAACGATAATAATCCGGCTCATCTTTCCTCCATTGTGACAGCTTCTTCAAAAGGAATATATTCTATATGGTTATTAATGGAACATTCTGTGACGCTGTAAATCTTCATTCCTATTTGATCTTGCCACTCTCTCCATTTACTAAGAAAGTGGTACATACCGACAAAAGGTTTTGTTTTTTGGTTTCTATCATAAAAGCGACCCCATAATCCATCAAACCCTATAATAAAGGCACGGGAGGCACCTATATGTTTTAAGAAGGGCAAAACACACCAAGAAATTTTATTTTCTTGAAAAATATCGCCAGCGTCGGCCCATATCATTTTGTCGTTCTTTTTAAAAACCCCGGTGCCAATTACAACCTTCTCGTGTGCGAAGCGCACTTCGGGTTTCAAAAGACCCCTCAGCAAGGGGCCATATTTTATAGCATCGTTTAATATTTCTTTAGTGGTTGTAATGGGAACTTCAATAAATTCTGACTTTGAGGTCTCCCTAACCTTATTCAACAATTCCATATAGCTAGCCCATTTTTTAGGGTCGTTAGCGATTACCGAACCGCCGGCATATTTCTGCAAGTCCCTTGGGTCATCTAAAGTTACCAATGGAATTGGAATATATACTTTCATTTCAAGGTCCGGGTTTTTCAACATGTACTCTAATCCGGGGATCGCAGCATGAGGATCAACGTACATCCAGTGGGTCGGTAAAACATCTAAATGAGGAATACAATCTGGAAATGCCCTATGAAAAGCGAATATATTCTTCTTTTCTTCATGTAGCCTTTTTATCTCTTTCTTGTACCGCAAGACCGACTGGCCGGTGCCTATGACCCAAAAATCACTCATCTCTTTTCCTTGTAAAGCGCCTCGGCAACTGTAAATTGCCACGGGTAATCAATGTCAAATACTTCTTCTTCGTCAACAACATGGATAACAGGATCGTCCTTGGTGAACGGAACTTCGCCCATCCAGATGCTATCCTTGATCAAATCCATACGGCCAGCATATAGGCAATGTGCTGCCTCATAAGTCACGCCGACTCTCTTCGTATCCAGCACATCACACTTAGGCCATTCAGTAATAAGATCACGGTTGCTATTCCAAAAATAGTTCTTCTTTTGTATTACGGCAAACATGCCTCTATGCTCACTATCTAAATAAGCCTGCACAAAAGAGTCAATCGTCTCTGTCTTTAACAAGGGACAACAGGCACTAATCATAACAACATATTTGTGCGGCAACCTGTCATGCCATTCCATAACTTCCTGCATTGGACCTTCAGATAGGGCAGAAGCTTCACTACGATGGTAAATATTGATGCCATGCTTTTTCCCAATGTCAACCAATACATCATCGTATACCGATAGATAAAAATTCTCCTTTGGTATAACTTTTGAATTCAACACCTTCTCACATGCGATATCAACCAAGGTTGTATCTGCAAAAGGTTTAATCATCTTACCAGGCAATCTCTCGGATGAGAGTCTTGCTTGTACTATAAATGCAATATCTTTTACGTCCTTCATTATATCTCCTATTGTAAAAAGTCTCGTCCGGTGCGGCCATTCATGCTATCACAGGTAATATGTTTGTCATATTTGTACCAGAATGCTTTTAAATTTTTATCAAAAATAAAATATCTTTCTCTAGCCTCTGGCCATGAAATATCACTTCTCACAGAAAGAATATGAGCACTAGCTAAATATTGTTCTGTTATTGGGCCGCCTCCGACATCATATATTTCTTGTGTGCTAGTGCTATTCCACAACTCAGGGTACGGATCTCTATCTAAGAAGTTTATATTATAATACGAATTAATGTCTTCTTTAAGACCGAAGGCCCAATAATCATAAACATACCACTGGCGCTTTCTCTTTGTCGACCAAGCCAGTTGCACAATCTTTGATCTAAAAACTTCATCTTGGTTTCTAGAGATTGTAACTTCTTGGCGCCATCGTTCGACACACTTATCTAAATCTTCAACCAGGATGTCGGCCCTGCATCTAAAATAATATTTAGCTAAAGTGCCATAGGTATAATTAGCCATAACAATACCCTTATTAATTGTGTTGATTTGGTAATTAACCACGCACTTTTCAGACATCCCTGGTGGGTGGCACACCTCTTTTAGCGGCGATCTTAATGTATCATCATTTAAGATAACGGCTGGCTGGTTAAAGAACTTATCCGGAATTGAATCCTGATAACTACTGACAACGATATTATTAAATCCCATGGCGCCGTATGATTTTACAACATGATTAAGTTGTTCTGCGTCGTGCGCATAGCCATTTAGTATTATGCATACGTCGTCAAAGCTCATTAATCGCCCTTCTGAATTCTATAGCTATCGCTATCAAAATGCTCGGTTGAAAATTCAAAAAGCTCCGAATCTTCAAGGGCGATCATCTGATGTCTCAGACCTGGGTAAATATAAAAGTTTTGACCAGCCTCAAGAATAATCTCGTCGGCCCTATCAATGTCATCATGCTCTGAGAACTTGACGATCATTTTGCCTGATTGGAGGTAAAACACTTCATCCTTTAAAACGTGGCGGTGCCATGAACAACGCTTTCCTTTTTCAAAAAACAAAAGCTTACCACAATATTCAGGCTTATTAATAATCCACCTTTCAAACCCCCAGCCCTTTTTGACGTATGTCATGTCTGGAGTCTTATTAAATTCACTCATTTTATAATCCCTTTATTAACCAACCGCCATCAACATATATGTCTTGGCCGGTTACGTATTTAGATGCGTCAGAGGCAAGATAGACGACGGTGCCAACAAGATCTTCTGGCTTGCCCCATCTGCCTAAAGTAGTCTTTGCCGCTCTTTGTTCGCGCTTAATTGGGTCAGACCAACTACCTTTTGTCATTTCTGTCATCATGTATCCTGGGCCAACATTGTTGGCTCTGATCCCATACTTCCCTAAGTCTACTGCGAATGCTTTTGTTAATTGTTTAAGCGCACCTTTAGATGATACATAAGCAGGGTTGTCCGGAAAAGCCATCTCAGAATTCAAACTAGTAATATTGATAATCGACCCAGATTTACTCTCTTTCATTAATCGCCCAACCATCTGCATCAAGATAAAGGGGGACTTTACATTAATATCATGTGTCTTGTCCCACATATCTTCGGGATATTCCAAAATGTTACACCCATAAGTTATGCCGGCGTTGTTAACTAAAATATCGACTTTCTTATGTCTTTTTTTGATATCTTTTAAAAGATTTTGTAAGTCTGCCGTCGATGTTATATCACAGGTGTAACACTCAGAGCTATTTCCATTTTTGCTTATATTGTCGGAAACTTTTTGCAACTCTTCTTCTAATATATCAAGTAAGATGACATGAGCACCTGAGTCGGCTAGTCCCATGGCGATGGTTGCACCATTGCCTCTAGCGGCACCTGTAATGATAGCCACCTTATTATCTAGAGAAAACAAATTCATCTGATAATCATCCTGTTCATTCTGATTTCTTCGGAGATTATTCCAGTTTCGAAAGACATCACAAATAAAATATATTTTGCGACATCTTCTGGATCTAAGAAGGTATCAAAATCCTGTCTTGTATCCGTAGCGCCCATTTCGGTTTGTATTGAACCAGGAGAAACGTTATAAACACGGACATTGTGCTCTTTAAACTCCTTATACATTGATCGACTTAGACCGAGGAGGGCGTGTTTCGAAGCACAATATAAGCCCGTGTCTTCAGATCCGTTATATGCAGAGGATGAACCAACATTTACAATTCGGCCCCAATTGGCATTCTTCATGTCATGAAAGAATTCTCTTGACATAAGGAAGGGGGCCTTAACATTAACATTAAAACACTTATTAAAGTCAGAAATCCCAGAATCTTTAATATTTTTTATTGGAAAAACGCCTGCACAGTTTATCAACATGTCGACAAAAGTAACGTTTTGTACCTTAAAAATTACTCTTTTTAGCTCTTCTTCTTTGCTTAAGTCCGCAATAAAGTATTTAACCTGTGTGGCGGGATAAGATTCGTGTATGTGGTCACAAAGAGCTTTTAATTTCTTTTCAGATCGGCCAGTTAAATAAAGATTACAGCCACTTTCAGCTAATTGAAACGCGATTGTGGCGCCAAGACCTCCCGAAGCGCCCGTTATAAAAGCATTTTTGTCTTTAAAAATATCATATTTCATAGCATTTGTACTAACTCAATCAATGTGCCATCTGGATCTCTGCAAAAAGTCAGCTTGGCTTTCCCATCTGGGGAAGTCTGCGGTTCACACATCATATGTACATCATTTTGCATGAGCTTTTCATATAACGAATCTAGGTCTTTTACCGTAACTGCAAAGTGAGAGCAGCCAATTTGTGTAATTGAATTATTCAAATTGGTGTCCGGAGATTCTGGGTGTGAACTATAACACAAGAGTTCCAACATTATGTCGTTGAAAGGTTCAAATTTCATCTTAACCGTTCGAACCCTAACGTCTTTAAGGCCTGAAAAGTTGTCGATATAATCTCCGTACTCATCCATCTCTCTACAAATTTCTAGACCCAATAGATCCCTATAGAACCCCAAAGAGCGATCCATATCGCTAACTGTTATGCCCACATGTCTTAAAATCATAACGTGTCAATTATCCTAAGTTTCTTGGCCGCGGAAGCCTCTTCTTCTGAAACAGTCTTAATGCCGTCGCCCATCGCCTTTTCGATCTTTCTAATCTCTTTGACCAAAGAAGATACTTTACCTGGCTCAATAGACGCAACCTGATCTGAACCATACATGCAGCGATCCAAGGTGATATGTCGCTCGATTGAAGTAGCGCCCAGTGCGACGGCTGCCACACTAATTCCAGTGCCAGTTTCGTGGCCACTGTACCCAACCTTGCAGTCAAAAATATCGCGCAACATCTTAATCATCTTAAGATTTGCGCGTTCGGGTGGCATGGGATATTGACTATTGCAGTGCATTAGCTCAAAAGGACAGTTAGCCTTCTTAAAGATTTCCACGGCCTTCGCAATCTGTTCTGTTGTGCTCATACCAGTCGAAATAAAAGTATACTTGCCCTCTTCAGCAATCATCTCAAGGAGTCTTCTGTGAGTTAATAACGCAGAAGCAACTTTGTTGTACTTCGAATTATATTGACGCAAGAAAAGCTGGCTTTCTACATCCCAGGCAGAAGCAAACCATTCAATTCCCTTCTGCTTGCAATACTTGTCAATTTCATCATATTGCTTTTTATTAAATTCAAGTCCCATTTTTTGCTCACGATTTGTGGTGCCCCATGGGCTCTCGCGAGGTCGATCTAAATCTTCCTTAGAATAGACCAGATCAAGTGTTCTTTTTTGAAACTTAACGGCATCACAGCCAGCCAAGTTTGCTGCATCAATAAGCTTTTTGGCAGTTTTCATGTCACCATTATGATTGATGCCAATTTCAGCAATAACAAACGTACTCATCTCTAACTCCTTTGTTGATAATCGTTATGTAAAAGTCCCATTAAGGTGGAATCCCAATATTTTCCTTCACTATAATAATGTTGTCTAAGAACCGCTTCCTCTTCGAAGCCGAGGTGTTTATAAACATTTATAGAATCATTATTAGAATACACCTCACACCATATTTTGTTAAGATTTAAATCATCAAATCCATGTTCAATTAATGTCCTTAAAGCGTCCGATCCATATCCACCTTGACGATATTCCTTATCGCCAATATAGATACCAAATTCTGCGTGTCTATACGCCCAGTTAATATAGTATAAACCGCAGTGTCCTATTAGCTTACCGCTCTTAATACAGTGTATCTCAAAATCAGCTTGATTTGGATTGCCTAACACCCTCTCTTGATACCATTTCTTTTGCATATCTTCGTTAATATCTCTATACTCACGAAAATATTTTCTAAGCTCAGGCACGTTTCTCCAATTCATAAGCTGGGTAAGGGAATCTGGAGATATGTTTTTTAGAAAAACTTTTTTACCATTTAACATGTTTTTTCCCTTTCATATTGAATAATTTTTTGAATTCCATCTCTAACTGTTGTCTGAGGAAGCCATCCAATTTGTTTTTCTGTCTTCTTCATACATGCATAAGAGGCTTCTGGATATATGGAATGATTCTCGTTGATAACTTTGATTTCATTGTTAAAAAGCTCTTGTAGAGTTGCAACTATTTCCTTAATTGAGGTGGGCTTTCCAGTACCGAGATTAAACACGCCAGAAGCGTCGGACATCGCCATTTCAAGAAGACCACGCGCAACATCGCCTGCATAGATATAATCAAACTGGTTTTCCTCATTGAAAACAGTAATTTCCTCGTTTCTTATCGCGCTTCGGATCCATCTAGATATCACATCGCGGGATCCCTGGCCATAAACTCTGAATATTCTCGCTGATGCGTGCTTAAAGTCGTTAAGAGAGCCTAGAAACTCTAAGTCTCTTTCTGTTTGAAGCTTGGCTATTCCGCACATGTTTCTAGGATCTATTTCTGTATGCTCGGAAAGACAATTAGCCTCAACACCTTCGCTATAATATAAATCTTTGTTATAAATAAGATAGCTTGATGCGAAAACAATCTTTTTTAAGGCAGGGCTCTCCATCGCGCTACGTAGTGTATTGTGTGATGCCATAACGTTATTTCGGAAATTAAACTCCCAAAACGTTTCTGTTTCTTCGCTTCTCTCAAAATCAGCCGCCAAATGGAATACATATTCAGGCATAAATCCGCCACTGGGAGCGAATAAAAATTGATTTCTATCGTCTGATAAATCAAGCCTGTAGTACTCAACATTTAGTGCATTAAGCATTTCTGGTTTCTCAAGGAAGTCAATACATCTTACGTGTGCTTTTTGGTCTGCCAAGAGCCTAATCAACTCTCTTCCAATAACACCAGCGCCGCCGGTGACTAATACTTTTTTGTTCTCAAAAAACATGTTAAAGTTCCTCGTATTCTTCTCTCAAAATGGAGTGCATAACGGAGTTATAATATCTGCCCTTCTTAAAGACATGCTGCTTCAAAGTCCCCTCATTAGCGAAAGGAAACTGCTCTATAACACTAATATGATTCTTGCGAAACTCATATGTCTCAGTAAAAACTCTTTCTAAATTCAAACTGTTAAATGCATATTGACAGAGCATAGACAAAACATCAGAGAAAATCTGTGCATATTCCTCTGACTCTTCTTTTATAGAGGGATCCACCAAGAAGCTTATTTCTGCGTGTTTATAGACATTGTGTAGATTTGTAACCCCGCAGTACCCAATAAATTCATTGTTATTATTATATAACGAAAATAAATATTGACTTTGGCCTGGCTTGTTGATCTGATCCCACCAGACATCCTGCGAAGCTTTGGTCAAGGGTTTATGTTGCCTCAAAACGTCCATTTGGGCATTTCGCCATTCCTTGATCTTTTCTAGGTGTTCTCTTTCTAATGACGAAAGAAAACATTTATCTCTTTTTAAAATCTTTTCTTTCATGTCACACCCAATCCAGCACATCGATAGCCTTATTATCAATGTAATAATCAGCATATGGCTTATCAAAGATAAGCTGATGGTATTTTACGCCCCAAGATTCAAGCTGCTTCTTAGTTAAGGAGGACCAATCGGTCTTGCTCTTGCAGCCTCGTGCTGTAAATAACAAGATCTTGTTCCCTTGCTCATAAAGCTCGTTAACCTTGTCAATCGTTTTTTGCAGAGGCTGTGCATGCTCGTAAGGCGCGTCCTCAGTACATATGGTGCCGTCTATATCGATACAGTAAGTTTTTCCTACTCCATCCCCAGAAAAAATGTTTTTCTCATTATCAACAAATATGTCACTTGTATATCTCAGCATAGTAACGCCGTCTTCAAAGTTACCAATTTGAGGCTCTAGTTTTTCTCCTGAAACAAGTCTAACAAGATACTCTGGAGTACAGTGACCGGCGCGGAAGCCAAGATTGGCGCCTCCACCATAGCGAGCATTAACCTCAATAAATTTAACGTATTTGCCATCAAAAAAGCATTGAATAGCATTTTTACCAACCAACCCAAGCTTTTCAGAAATTTTGATCGATTCGTTTATTAGTATTTCGTTCTTAAAGGTTTTAGTAACATATGATTCGCCACCAAATGTCCTTATCCTTTCGCGGGGCAACACAGATATAACGTTACCTTCAAAGTCAGCAAAAAGATCGATTGTATATTCTTTCCAATCAATATATTGCTGTACTAGAAAATCATCTTTAAAAGCGCGAGTAATAGAAAATAATTCAGACTGATTATTGACCTTAAAGGTATTTTTGCTTCCCTTGCCAAATCTAGGTTTTAAGAATGCCGGATACTTTACTTCCTCGTATGCAGTATAAGTTCTAGGAATTGGTATAGAATTTTCCTCACAAAATGTACAGAAAAGAAACTTATCATAACATATGCGAATTGTTTGTTCGTCGGCAACCATAATCTTGCAGCCGATCTCCTCAAAGGCTTCTTTGTGGCCAGCGAGAACAAGCAGCTCCTCATCCCTTGAAGAGACAAGAAGATCAATTTTTTGTTCACCGCATAATTCTAGTAAAAACGGGATAAATTGCTCGTCGGCGCTTTTAGGTGTTATACGAAAATCATCTGCAAAATGAATCGCCGGGGTATTCATATCAATATCCGCAGCTATTACCCTACCAGGGGACACCTTTTTGAGGGCTTTCTTAAATTCTTTTACTAATGTCACTTGCCTAGAGGCAGAAGTGATCAAAATATTCATTTTTACTCCGCGAGATCGCTCCAACGAATTGGCTGATCTTCCTCTATATTAACTTTGACAACTCTGTCAATTATGCTGTAAAATTCACTAGCTGGTACCGCATCGGCAAAAAGCGGTCTTTTCGTAGTAATGTTATTATAAGAAACATTTTCGCCTTTGTCAATAGTTTTTTTTGCTATTACAGATCTTCTAGCCATTTTATGGTGTTCTTCGCTTTCAGTATATTTTCCTTCTTTCACGCCAAGTGACGTTTCAACCCTGCGAATATTTCTAACCATTTGGTGTAATTCATCAGGCTCAATAGCAAATGAATGGTCTGGTCCTTTAAGTTTTCTATCTAAAGTATAGTGCTTTTCAATTGTAGAGGCACCTAGAGATACCGCGACGGGGGGTATTAAAATCCCCTCTGTGTGATCGGACAGGCCAAATTTAACCGAGGTCTTAAATTGTTCCTTTTGTAATAATTTAAGTTGTCCTAGATTTATGTCCTCAAATGGAGTTGGATAGGCATTATTGCAATGTAAAAAAGTGACATTCGGGGTGCTGTTAGCATCCAATATCCAATCTAAAATATCATGAACTTTTTTGATATCAATTCCAATACCAGCAGATATTATTAGCGGACGCTTTGTCGAAGCCACATGCTTTACAAATCTTGGATCACTAGCTTCGAAGCCAGCAATTTTAAATCTTGTGACACCAATTTGATATAATTCATCGACAGCCCTTTCATCAAAAGGGGTTGACATAAACTCAATACCATGATCATCACAATAAGACTTTAAATCCTTTTGCCAAAATCTTGGCATTTCAATTGATTTGATTAAATCAGGTATATTCTGGTGGCCGGCAAAGTCTGGTGTAAACCTAGAATAAAGAGTTTCAGAAGAGTAGGTTTGAAACTTCACGGCTGACGCTCCTGCGGATATGGCGACGTTAACCAACTTTAAGGCTTGATTAAAATCTTTGTCATGATTTGCGCCGGCTTCTGCTATTATGAAAGTTTTATTCATTGGCCAACTTCAGTGCCTGCTTGAACGGCACGTAAGGCAACGCCTTATTAATTAAAGTATATTTTG
>Ga0208919_1002192_pt1 | contig 10433 bp, 8 predicted proteins | sample 4_EtaG_FD_184076 | JGI IMG/M metagenome (GOLD analysis project Ga0208919, IMG submission 184076) | Marine viral communities from the Subarctic Pacific Ocean - 4_ETSP_OMZ_AT15127 metaG (SPAdes) (version 3) | ecosystem: Environmental > Aquatic > Marine > Oceanic | place: Pacific Ocean | collected... | reverse complement strand
TATATAGAGAGTTGTATTGTAGCAAAGTACTTGCCACAGATTTGGCAGATATGATATTGGATGCTGAAGCCGATGATGGAAATATTAAGTATGGGGTTTTGGATAGCTCTCTTTGGCATAAACGTGGCGATACTGGTCCTTCTCTTGCTGAACAGATGATTATGAAGGGATGCAGATTTAGACCTTCAGATAGAAGTAAAGGTAGTCGTGTATCAGGAAAGAATGAGATACACAGAAGATTACAAGTAGATGAGTTTACAGAAGAACCTAGATTAGTGTTTTTTAATACGTGTACTAATACTGTAGCACAATTACCTGCATTACCATTGGATAAGAAGAATCCTGAAGATGTGGATACAAGAGCAGAAGACCACTTGTATGATGCATTAAGATATGGTATAATGTCAAGACCAAGGTTTAGTATATTTGACTACGACCCTATGGGCAGACCTAGTGGCAGTATGCCGATGGCAGACTCTACATTTGGATATTAAGGATATAATATGGCAGAAGAAGAAATAATTATGGATGAAGATTCTATCGCACTAGAAGATGCAGACGAGTCTGTGACTAGTGATGTTAACGTAAGTGGTATTATACCATTTATAATGGATAAGTATCAACGTGCAGAAGACTATCGTAGTAATGACGAAGAACGGTGGTTAAGGTCTTATAGAAACTATAGGGGGTTATACGGAAGTGATGTTCAATTTACTGAAGCAGAAAAGTCAAGAGTATTTATTAAAGTTACCAAAACAAAAACTCTCGCAGCTTATGGACAAATTGTTGATGTACTATTTGCAGGCAACAAGTTTCCTATTAGCATTGAGCCAACAATATTACCTGAAGGTGTCGCAAGCGATGTTAGCTTTGACCCAAAAAAGCCTGAACAACTTAAAGGGGAAACTTCGTTGTCTTCGCCTTATGGGTTTAAAGGTGATGGCATGGATTTACCGAAAGGTGCTACTGAAAAAACATTGGCAGAAAGGCTGGGTCCTTTACAAGACAAGTTGGAACAAGTTGAAGGATTGGAAGAAGGGGTAGGTAAGACACCTACTGCTATTACATTTAGTCCTGCTATGATTGCAGCTAAGTCTATGGAAAAACAAATCATGGACCAACTACAGGAATCAGGTGCAAGTAAACAATTAAGAAGCACAGCATTTGAAATGGCATTATTCGGAACAGGAGTAATGAAAGGACCTTTTGCTGTAGACAAGGAATATCCTAATTGGGATGATGAAGGTAACTATAGTCCTATATTTAAAACTGTACCATCAACATCACACGTATCAGTATGGAATTTTTTTCCTGACCCTGATGCTGCTAATATGGATGAAGCACAATACGTAATTGAAAGACATAAGATGTCAAGAACTCAATTACGTGGATTAAAAAAGAGACCATACTTTCGTGAGAATGTGATTGATGAAGTAATTGCGTCAGGCGAAAACTATGATAAAAAGTATTGGGAAGATGATTTATCTGATTATGCAGCAGACTATGGCATAGATAGGTTTGAGGTATTAGAATATTGGGGTATGTGCGAAGTTGATATGCTTGAGGAAAATGGTGTAGATATACCAAAGGAACTCAAAGAGTTTGACGAGTTGCAAGCTAATATATGGATTAGTAATGGTAAACTAATACGAATGGTTCTTAATCCTTTCAAGCCTGCTACTATACCTTATATGGCAGCGCCTTATGAACTAAATCCATACTCATTCTTTGGTGTAGGTTTAGCAGAGAACATGGATGATACGCAAACTCTTATGAATGGTTTTATGAGAATGTCTGTAGATAATGCAGTATTATCAGGTAACTTGCTTATAGAAGTTGATGAGACTAACTTAGTTCCGGGGCAGGACTTATCGGTGTATCCGGGCAAAGTGTTTAGAAGACAAGGTGGTGCTCCGGGTCAGGCTATCTTTGGTACTAAGTTTCCTAACGTATCAAATGAAAACTTGCAACTATTCGACAAGGCTAGACAATTAGCTGACGAAAGTACAGGATTGCCTTCTTTCTCACATGGACAAACAGGTGTGCAGGGTGTAGGTCGAACTGCATCAGGTATATCAATGTTGATGAACGCAGCAAGTGGTAGTGTTAAAACTGTTATTAAGAATGTAGATGACTACTTACTTAAACCATTAGGTGAAGGTATGTTTCGTTTTAATATGCAGTTTAACTTTAACAAAGATATCAAGGGCGACTTAGAAGTTGTTGCACGTGGAACAGAAAGTCTTATGGCTAATGAAGTACGCAGTCAAAGATTAATGTCTTTCTTGCAAGTTTCATCTAGTCCTGTTCTTGCACCGTTTGCTAAGTTTAATTACATAATTAGAGAAATAGCAAAGTCTATGGAATTAGACCCTGATAAGGTAACTAATAATATGGATGAAGCAGTTGTACAAGCAGAACTACTAAAAGGTATGCAGGGTGAACAACAGCCACAGCAACCTCAACAGGCAGGTCAACCACCTGTCGGTGCTAACCCACTAGACCCTACAGGAGCAGGTGGGGGTAATGTAGGTACAGGACAAGCTCCAGTGCCGGGAGAACAAGGATTTTCAGGAAATGATGGACAAGCAGGTGCTGCAGCAAATCAAGCCGCTAACCAACAACCCCAAGCTAATGAACAGCTTCAATGATTACATTGATGCATTAATAAAACAACAGCATAAGATACTAGAACAGTCTAACGACATGATAACTCTACATAGGTCTCAAGGAGCTATAGCAACTTTAAGTAAACTCAAACTATTAAGGGATGAAGTAAATGGCATTAAGTAAACAAATGGAAATGTTTGAAGATGGTGGTCTCAAAGATGAAGGTGGCATGATTGATGAAGTATCAGGTAATGATGTTCCTCCGGGTTCTACACGAGAAGAAGTGAGAGATGATATACCTGCACAGTTAAGTGAAGGGGAGTTTGTATTTCCTGCTGATGTTGTTAGATACATCGGTCTTGAAAAATTAATGATGATGAGACAAGAAGCTAAACAAGGACTAAAGCAAATGGAAGCTATGGGTCAAATGGGTAATAGTGAAGAAGCCACCATGCCTGACGATTTACCTTTTGATGAAACAGACCTTGACATTGAAGACGATTTAGAGTATAATACAGGTGGAGTTGTTCAGGCACAACAAGGTACATTTGTACAAAACCCTGTTCCTATGGGATATGCACAATTTCAGAATGAAGGCATAGACCCTAATCTTCAAGGCATGCAACAAATTCAACCAAATTTAGCACGAGGAGTATACAGACCAAATACAGGTAATGTATATGGTGGCTATAATGTTAATACTCCTGTAGACTTTCAAGGTTTACTAGGTTCAAGTGCTCAAGGAGCACCTCAAACAGAATTAGTTAAATATTATAATGAGAAGACAGGTCAGACACGCATGATACCACACATAGTAAATGCTGATGGTACTAGAGGAGATTCTATATATCCTATACCTGAAGGTTTTGACATACAAGAACCCACTAAAGAAGAAGAGAAGAAAAAAGAGCCAGACTCAGTTAGAGTTCCTAGTGCTACAATACAAGATAGTGGGGGAGATGATGATTCAGGAGTTGGTGACTTAGGTGGTGCAAGAACAACTATAGGTGGAGAAGAGTTTGCTATATCTTATGGACTAGATGGAACTGTGTCTTTAACAAGTGTTGCTGACTATAATAGAACAGGCAAAACAAATTTTACTACTGTAACTCCTGCTGTAGCTGAAGCAATTAAAGCTCAAACTTTAGGTCAGTTATCACAGTTAGGTAAAGGTTTTGGATTAAAAGGTACAGCTTTTGCAGAACTCGCAAAGAAAATGGGTGTAGATACACCTAGGTATGATAAATTAGGTAATTTAATAGATAAAGGTAGAGAAGCCACTAGAACACTAGAATCTATTAGAAAAGGAGATGAGAAAGCTATTTTTGGTAGAGATGTGGGTATGTTAAGCCAAAGACAGGGTTTTGATTCCATGAGTAGACGAGACATGGAAAGAATACAAGAAAACATAGAAAAAGGTGGCACTGAAAAATTTACTAAAGAAGATATAACAAATTTAGATTTGGCTTTTAGTAAAAAAGAAGAAAAAGAAAGACAGGAAGCACAAGCAGCAAAAGAGAAGGCAGAAAGAGAAGCATATTTAGCTGAACTAGAAGCTCAAAAAACTGCTAAAGAAAAAGCAGAACAGGCTAAAAGAATGGAGTCTGAAAGATTGGCTAGGGAACAAGCTGCAAGAAGAGAGAGAGAAAGAAACAACCAAAACTATGATTCAGGTGATGACAACTATGGTGGTGAATCCTCTATAGGTGGAGAAGGTGGACTAGATGCATCATCAGGAGTTGGTGGTGGTGGTGGTTGGACTGCTACAGGTGGATTCATCAATAAAAAGAAAATAGTAATGCACAAAGGAGCACCTAAGAAAAACAAAAGAATGAAGCGAGGTGGATTAGCTTCTCAAAAGTAATTCACAATTAATGGCTACTTATCCCCCAACATAACTGGCTACGATAACCCCAAGGAGAAAAATATGGCTGAAGAAGCTACAAAGACAATGGTGGAAGAAAATACACCTAAAAAAGAAATGTTTATGAATAGACCTTATTCTCAAGAAGAGAGAGTAAAGAGAGATGAAGAAGAACTGGCAAGGCTCGTTGAGGAGCAAAAAGGTGCAGGTACGACTAGCGAAGAGGAAACTCCGAGTGAAAAAGAACCGACTTCTGCTGAAGAGAAAACTTTTAAAAAACGATATGGCGATTTAAGAAGACATACGCAAGAGAAAGAGAAACAGTTCCAAAAACAGCTAGATGATATGAAAGAGCAACTAGCTAAAGCAACTAAGAAAGAAATGAAGTTGCCTAAGTCCGATGAGGACATAGAAGCGTGGGCAACAGAGTACCCAGACGTAGCTAAGATTGTTGAAACTATTGCTATGAAGAAAGCAAGAGAACAGGCAGTTGAGCTAGAAAGTAGAATACAAAAAATAGACGAGATGTCTGTTGAAGCTAAAAAAGAAAAAGCTGAAGCAGAACTAATGAAACTTCATCCTGACTTTAATGATATTAGGGATAGTGATGATTTTCACGATTGGGCAGATGAACAGCCAAAATGGGTACAGGATGCACTATATGAAAATGACAACGATGCTAGGTCAGCAGCTAGAGCTATTGACTTGTATAAAGCAGACAAAGGAATCGGTAAGGAAACTAAGACAAAGAATGATAAGAGTGCAGCTATGGAAGTTAGCACGAAATCTACAAAAACTAAAGTTGATACTACAGATTCTAGTAAAAAAATACTTGAGTCTGCTGTTCAAAAAATGTCCGCTGCACAATATGAGAAACAGGCTGATGTTATAATGGAAGCAATAAGGTCAGGCAATTTTGTGTACGATATATCAGGTTCAGCAAGATAAAATAAAAAAGAATGTTGACAAATAGTTATTTATGTATATAACTATATGTAACTAGAAATGTAACATGACCCCATTTGGACACTTGTGTTACATTATACTACCCACTTTAGAGATTACCCAGTTATGTGAGCCTACATAGGAATCGCTATCCTAAGTACAACCTCAACGCATGAATGGTCCTTATAAAGTAAAATGACTAAAAGAGCACAGTAAAATGTGCATTATAAATGTTTAAGGAGATTAAAATGGCATTTACAGCAGCAGCTGGCTATGGAAACCTTCCTAACGGTAATTTTAGTCCTATTATTTACAGCAAACAGGTGCAACTTGCGTTCCGTAAGTCATCTATTGTCGATGCAATCACTAATAATGATTACTTCGGTGAGATTGCTAATATGGGCGATTCCGTTAAGGTTATCAAAGAGCCAGAAATTACAGTCAAGGCATATTCAAGAGGAACTACAATAACTCCTCAAGACCTTGATGACGAAGAATTTTCACTTAATATTGACAAAGCTAATTACTTTGCATTTAAAGTGGATGATATTGAGGAAGCTCATTCGCATATTAACTTTCAGGAGTTAGCATCTAATAGAGCAGCCTACAGACTAGCCGACCAATTTGACCAAGATGTACTTGGTTATATGTCAGGTTACAAGCAATCAGCTTTACACTCAGCACCTGATACAGCTAACACTACCACTAACGGTTCTGTTGCAGTTTCAACTGCTGGTTCTGACGAACTCTTATCTTCAATGAAAATTGATGCTGAAGACTTCGGAGGTTCTGCTGGCGATGCTGTGGCTATCTTGCCAAGAACAGGTGGAGCTACAAGTGCTGCTCCTGCTAATGGAGATAGACACCCATTGACAGTTATAGCTAGAATGTCAAGACTATTAGACCAACAAAATGTTGACACTAATGGAAGATGGTTAGTATTAGACCCTGTATTTATTGAAGTACTAAAGGATGAAGATTCAAGATTATTTGATGCAGACTTTGGTGGTTCAGGATTACAAAATGGTTTAATTTTAAATAACCTACACGGATTTAAAGTGTATCAATCAAATAACTTACCAAGTTTAGGAACAGGACCTTCTACTACAGGTACTAATAGTTCTACAAACTTTGGTGTTATTGTTGCAGGTCACTCTTCATCCATAGCTACTGCCGAGCAAATCAACAAGACAGAGACTTATAGAGACCCTGATTCTTTTGCTGATATTGTTCGTGGTATGCATTTGTACGGTAGAAAGATACTTCGCCCTGAAGCAATCACTACTTGTGCTTATCATTTAGCATAGGGAGAGTAATCAATGGCTACAGTTACAAGTTTATTATTACCTGCCCACGGTAATAGTTCAAGAGGTAGAGCACCTTATCAAATACAAAAAACTATTGACCTTACTGCACAAGCAATTTCTTGTACAGGTGGTGATGTAGTTCAGTGCTTGACAATCCCTGCAAATACTAAAATAATTGCAGCAGGTTTTCAAGTTGTTGAGAGTGCTACTATGAATTCAGGTACTAATGCTACTGCTATTCTAGGAACAGGAGCAGATGACAACGAGTATGTCGCTGCTTTTGACATTGACGGTGCTGCCGATGGAGCTTATGCTCCAAGTGTAACAGTATCAGGAGATGTTGTTCTTGCTTCAGCAGATACACTTGACCTTACTTTTGCAGGAGATGGTGCAACCTTCTCAGCAGGTAAGATAAGAGTATATGCAGTACTAGCCGATGTCAGTGACATGGGTGGTGACGGTTTCAATGCCAACGAAGTTGACAGAGATACTTTAGCTTAAACTTTTTCTAGGGGAGCAGGGCAACTTGCTCCTCTACACTTATAGGAATTATTATGGCAGAAACTTACCTAACACTAACAAATAAAGTAATAGCAAGGTTGAATGAGGTTGCATTAACTTCTACAACCTTTTCTAGTGCTAGGGGTATACAAGTTCAATGTCAAAACGCAGTTAATGAATCTATACGTTTCATTAATCAGAGAGAATTTAACTACCCATTTAATCATGCAACAGAAACTAAAACACTCACAGCAGGTGTGGTTAGATATAGTTTACCAACATCTACTAAGACAGTAGACTATAATACATTTAGAATAGTTAAAGATAGTGATTTAGGAAATAGTGGATACAAGCTAGGATTACTAGATTATAATGACTATATAAATAGAGTTGTAAATCAAGAAGATGAAATAAATACTACAACTACTAGCACAACTCATACCGATAGTGTCACAACTATAACTGTTTCTAGCACATCAGGATTCGATAGTGCAGGAACAATAATTATAGCCAATGAAACTATTACGTATACAGGAACTACAAGTACAACATTTACAGGATGTACTAGAGGTGCAGCAAGTACAACAGCAGCTTCAATAGCTAGTGGTGTAACAGTAGCACAGTTTGACAGAGGTGGTGTTCCTGAATATGTAGTAAGAACTCCTGACAATAACTATCTACTATACCCATTTCCAAATAAATCATTCGCAATAAAATTTGACTACTACACATTTCCTACAGACCTATCAGCACATGGAGATACAACCTCTATACCTGACAGATTTGCACCTGTAATAGTGGATGGTGCTACAGCATTTGTGTATCAGTATAGAGGTGAAACACAACAGTATCAACTCAATATGCAAAGATTTGAACAGGGTATTAAGAATATGCAAACATTACTTGTTAATAAGTTTTCATATATACGTTCAACATTTATACCTAGAACAGGAGTTTATAACTCAGGTAGTGTAGATATTAGGGCATTGTAATGGCAGACCAATCTCAAGTAACTCCTAGTGCATTTGTGTGTGAAGGTGGCTTAATAGCTAACCGTTCTACATTTATTATGCAACCCGGGCAGGCATTACAGTTAGAAAACTTTGAGCCTGATGTTGAGGGTGGTTACAAAAGAATAAAAGGTTATCAGAGACATGTAAGACACGTAGTACCTCAGACATCCTCTTCGGATGAACCTGTATTACTAACAACAACTTTTGCTAATAAAGTTATTGCAGCTAGAGGTCAAAAGATATTTAGTTCTGCTACTACATCTTTAGGCACATCAAGTTCAAATGCTATAACAGCAGATGCTACCATGTCAGGTTCAGGTGTTATAACAGTTGTAAGCACCACAGGATTTAGTTCAAGTGGCACATTACAGATAGACGATGAACAGTTTACTTATACAGGTATTACATCTACAACATTTACAGGTGTAACAAGAGCTACTAGTAGTACAAGTGCTGCAGCTCATAGTGCAAGTTCTGACACAAGTAGAACAGTAGTATCCGAGAGTTGGACTGAAAGAGATACAGGTAGAAGTAACGCAAATAAATACTCTATAGAACGATTTAACTTTGATGGTAATGACAAGATAATATTAGTTGATGGTGCAAATGCACCTGTAGTATTTAATACATCTATAGCAGCCACTGATGTAAGCACTAGTTCTGTAGCAGGTGCTAGTATTGTAACATCATTTAGAGAACATATGTTTTATGCAGGTATGTCAAGCACTCCACAAGAAGTCGTATTTAGTCAACCCTTTGATGAAGATGCCTTTAATAGTGGTTCAGGTGCAGGCAGTTTTAAAGTTGATGATACTATTGTAGGACTTAAAGTATTTAGAGATAGTCTCTTTGTATTTTGTGAGAATAGAATATTTAAACTTACAGGTAGTTCTAGTGCAAACTTTGCAGTAACTCCTGTTACAAGAGATATAGGCTGTATAAATGGTAAGACTATTCAAGAATTTGCAGGTGACTTAATATTTTTAGGACCTGATGGATTAAGAACAGTTGCAGGTACAGCAAGGATTGGTGACGTTGAATTAGGAACTATAAGTTCTAATATACAATCTTTATTTGATGAAAACATATCTAATGCTACAGCTTTTGATTCCGTAGTTATACCTGAAAAGACACAGTATAGATTATTCTTTTCTAAGGATGCAGGTTCTGAAAGTTTAACTGAAGGCATTATATGTGTACTCAAAGGGGGTTCAGGTGGACAATCTAACTATGAGTTCTCAAGAATAAAAGGAATTAAACCTGCTTGTACAGACACATTTATTACAGCAGGAGATGTACTAGCATTACATGGTGGCTTTGATGGCTATGTTTATAGACAAGAAGAAGGTTCAACATTTGATGGTAGTGCTATAAATGGTAAGTATCGTAGTCCTGATATGACATTTGGAGACCCGGGATTACGTAAACATATGCAAAGGGTTATTGTAAACTATAAACCTGAATCAACTATTAATGCTAACTTGTTTGTTAGATATGATTATGAAGCATCTGATTCAGCAAGACCATCTGCTTATTCTCTAAATTCAGCAGATATAGCAGGTATATATGGATTATCTACATACGGTAATCCCACATATGGTGGTCCTTCACAACCATTATTAAGACAATCAGTTGAGGGTTCAGGCTTTGCAGTAGCTTTACGAGTAAATGACGATGGTTCAACACCTGCGTATTCACTCAAAGGATTTCAACTAGAGTATCAGACAGGAGCTAGAAGGTAAATGGGAGCAACCTATACAAGGCAGTCATCATATTCAGATGGTGACGTAATACAAGCAAACGATACCAATAATGAGTTTGACCAACTACTCGCAGCCTTTGCATCTAGTTCAGGACATACTCACGATGGTACTACAGGTGAAGGTGGACCTATTACTAAACTATTAGGTAATTCACTTACACTCGGAGCAGGTACAGCAGGCACAGACATAACTGTTACATTTGATGGCGAATCAAATGACGGTGTATTATTATGGAAAGAAGACGAGGATTATTTTGAGTTTAGTGATGACATACTTCTTGCTACTACAGAGAAGCTACAATTTAGAGACACAGCAATATACATCAATTCAAGTGCCGATGGACAACTTGACATTGTTGCAGACACAGAAGTACAGATAGCTGCCACAACTGTAGACATAAATGGTGCAGTAGATATATCAGGCAATTTAA
>Ga0208919_1002190_pt1 | contig 10446 bp, 23 predicted proteins | sample 4_EtaG_FD_184076 | JGI IMG/M metagenome (GOLD analysis project Ga0208919, IMG submission 184076) | Marine viral communities from the Subarctic Pacific Ocean - 4_ETSP_OMZ_AT15127 metaG (SPAdes) (version 3) | ecosystem: Environmental > Aquatic > Marine > Oceanic | place: Pacific Ocean | collected... | reverse complement strand
ATACTATATTACGACTATGGGGTAAGTAATTGATTACAAAGGATTAATTACATTGGATCGTAAAGATATGCTAATTAATTTTAAAAAAGACTTGCACTTTGGGGCTACCTGATTTATAATGCAATTATCAACTGAAAAAAGGAACAGAAAAATGTGGCACTCTCAAGATGTAATTGACTACTTTGATTCGCACCTGATGGTGACACTTTCTCAACTGTCCTATATGTCAGGATGGTCTATCCCTGACCTCAAATCACTATTAATGGGGGCTTAGAATGATCTACAAATCACTTGAGAAAATTGAGAAGGGTGAAGGCGGATACCTTTTCTTCACTCAGAATCTTTTCACTGGACACGGTGCGGTTTTTACTGTAAACTTCAGTGAAGTGGGAGATTCAGACCCATTCAAAGATGCACAGGATTGGGCTGATGGTAAACTGGTGCAGGATGCTTTCCGCTACCTGTATCCCGCCGAAAGAGAACTTCTAATCACTGGTATGTTGCCAGAAGATTGGAAAAACATGGACGATTTAGGGGAATAAAATGAAACAGAGAAACCCGGTGGCGAAACACTCGCCCAAATTCAATCGTGCATCAACGCACAAACCCCGCAAGGGCAAAGGTTCTTACAACAGGAGAGTAAAATGAAACAGGCAGAAGCATACCGAATTCACGAAGAGGCATTGTCACTGGCTCGACGGGCTACAGATGCCCACGTTGCCGAAAATGGGGAATGGGATTGTTGCGGATTTGCATGGGTCAAGATTACCCCTGCTACCCAATCATTCGCCAGACAGTTAAAAAAGGCTGGGGTTGTGGATCACAAGGCATGGAATGGCGGATACGATATTTGGAATCCCTCCGGCCATCCCACTCAAAACATATCCTCAAAAGAGGCTGGCGCTGTGGCATACGCTAGACATTTAGAGGCTAATGGTGTAAAATGTTATGCACAGTCAAGACTAGATTAAGGAGAATAAAATGCTGACTAAAGAAAACTACGATGATGTCAAATGGGATTTGATGAACTTTTCCACCAAGAATATGTGGAGATACCTTCCAGAATCCACCATTGACAAAGTGTGCGATTTACTGGAGAAAGAGATACCCTTTGATTCACTGGTAGACTATGCTGGTGACAACTACGGAGAATAACATGACATTTTATTTGAAATCATGGACGCAACAAGACCCTGTGGAAAGAGACTTTAACGCCTTCTCCAAATCCCAATCCTATGCTGAGGATTTTGATGAGGCCGTGAACGAAAGAGTACAGCAGGAGGTGGACAAGTTTTTCGATGATCTGGTGGTGGATGATGTTGAAGCGTACATGGATAGCGACAATGAGTTAATCATTGAGTTAAACTGTAACGGCTTCAAGATCACACCTAAAGCCCTTGATAAACTTGTCACTCTTGGGGTATTTATCTTGCAGGAGAATGATGACTTGATGGCAGAAGAGAATGATAAACGCAGACAATGGGACTAGCGGGTTGATTACAGGTGATGCTGGCATCTGCGAGTCTGGGAGGGGCGCTAGTTCCGTTAAGGCTCCGTTTCACCCTGACCAGACAACCAGCAACTAATTATGATTGAGAAGAGGGCATTACAAATACTGAGGAATATCCCCAAAAGAATGATTGCCACGGTGCGTAATCAGGGGGATGCTGAAAGTGACACGATGATGAAGAGCGCGGTAAAGTGTATGAACATCTTATCGCGCTCATATCGTACATCAAATAAAATTATGGTAGAAGCGTGGAAATTATACTTGCAAGCGCAGAACTTATCTGGTAAAATACCTCAAAAGTTCCTAGATAATCACAGTAAATCCCCCTCTAGGGTGGAAAGCACGAATGTAACTAGGATCAAGGGGATGGACTGGAGCAAGTTCTACAACACCACGCACAAATCATTCGATCAATACTACCGACACGGTGGCAACTGGAGATACGGCAAAAGAATATGGAAATCACAGAAAAAGAATTAAAGCAGTATGACAGTGTTGGGTCAGTAGAGCGTAAGGTCAGGCCGTCTAATGACTTTACCAGTGAAGTGTTTGATTTCTTCTACAATGATGAGCAATTAAATGGTGTTAAACTACCCTTCCATCAGTTTGATGATAAGTTCAGACTGCGCGGTGAGGAACTTACCATCCTAGCAGGGATAAACGGGGCGGGTAAATCTTTATTCGCCTCTCAGTGTCTGCTGTCTGCTATGGAGCAGGGCCACAAGTGCCTCTCAGTATCACTGGAGATGAGTCCTAAAGCGCAACTGGCTAGAATGTGGCGACAGGCATCTCTACAGAACAAGCCAGACATGGAGGCAGGGTTGCAGTTCACACGCTGGGGGAAAGACAAACTGTGGTTCTATGACCAACACGGTACAGTGAATCCTCGTGTCCTACTGTCTGTCATGCGGTACGCATACGACAAACTAGGTATTGATGTTATCCTAGTAGACTCCCTGATGACCATGAACCTCAACAGTGATGACTGGAATGGGCAGAAGAACGTGGTACAGGGTCTGGCTAACACGGCCAGACAATTAGGCATACACGTTATACTAGTGGCTCACGCTAGGAAGGGTCAGTCAATCAAAGACAGGTTAGACAAGTGGAGCGTCGCTGGGTCTGCTGATATCACCAACAGGGCAGACAACGTAATCATATTGGGCAGAGTCCATGATGACCCGGAGATAGACGCATACCTAAGTCTTTGTAAAGCAAGGCATTTTGACGGGGCTGAGATGGATTTAGATTTGAAACTTGACATGGCCTCAATGAATTATTACCATGACGGGCAACTGCCCAAAGCGATACTCAAGACCCCGCCCAAAGGTGGGGTTATGGGGGAGTTAGACAGAGTAGCACTAACAGAGGGAATAGATGAGAGCATCATCCGCAAAGTCCAAGGGCAGAAGACTCCAGCAGTGGGTCAAGTCGCTCTTAATTAAAACATTTGATCTGGAAGAAGATGATGTACACTCCCGTAGTATGGGAGCAGGGGGTGAGGATATTATGCTCAGTCCCAAGGCTAGGGTTATCTTCCCCTACAGTGTGGAGTGCAAGAATCAGGAAAGACTTAATTTGTGGGAGGCTTGGAAACAGGCAGAAGCAAACGCAGGGGGCTACGAACCCTTGCTAATCATAAAACGCAATAGGCAAAAACCTTTGGCAGTCGTAGATGCTGAACACTTTATAGGAGTTTTAAATGACGAGAATGACAGTATTTGACCGGGGATTTATGGATGAGTTCTTTTCCCCAATGAAGTACCGCACCTTTAGCGGGGAGCGGGTTGAGGGGGAAGGAACCAAAGACGATCCCTATATCATTCACCGACAGAAAGTTGTTGACAAGATGTATCATGGGTGGTATGATGATGATGGTGGATATCACGAAATTTTAATAGAGGAATAATATGAAATATGTAGAGATAGCGTTGAAGAAACCCTTTGCCAATCACAAGTGGCGTAAAGGTTACAAGGGTGGTAAGGACTTAGTGTATATTGATGCGCGGGATGTAATGAACCGTCTAGATGAGGTGCTAGGAGTAGGTGGATGGCAAGCGCATTACGATAGTGTAGGTGGCCGTATGATCTGCAAGTTGGCTTGCAAGATTGAAGGTCAATGGGTTACTAAGTCTGACGGCGCTGGTGATACTGACATTGAAGGCGACAAAGGGGGCATTAGTGATGCCCTGAAGAGAGCCGGAGTCCTTTGGGGAATTGGACGCTATCTCTACTACCCTTCCGCCTTTGATTCAAACCGTCAACCAGCAGAGTGGGCTACGCCAGAGGGTTATGATAAACTGATGGCAGAACGTCACAACAAAGACATAGACAAATGGAGAAAAGAATATGAAAGTGCGCTCTAAGAACAAGAAAGAGAAGCAGTATGATGAGTTGCAGTTAGACCAAGCAAGACGAGCATTGGCTGAACAGGCTGTAAAGTTTGCCCAAGAGTTTGCGGAATGTGATGGGGATGTGTTCTACTCTACCTATCAGGACTTTTCTAATAAGGCTTGGCATTATGAGAGGGAAAAAGAGAACGCCAAGATGACAAAGGTTGGGCCGTCTTGGGATTTTGAAAACAAAGTATGCGGGGAATACAGATATAATGAAATTTAGAACTGAACTAGGCGAAACTATTTTTAAGCAGAAGTACGCAAGCAACCCTTATGAATCTTGGGAGGACAAAGCACACACCGTAGTCAACAATGTATGCGGGACATACGATGGTAAGAAGAATAACCTGATGTCCAAGTCTGACCAAGATCAACTGGTTCAGTACATATCTGACTTTAAGTTTATGCCCGGTGGCCGATACCTGTGGTACGCAGGGAGAGAGGCTAGGTTCTACAACAACTGTTACCTTCTAAGGCTTGAGGAGGACTCAAGAGAGGAGTGGGCTGGTGTGACGCAGAGAGCCATGTCCTGCTTAATGACGGGTGGTGGCATTGGAGTAGATGTCTCCATCGCAAGGCCGTCAGGCAGACAACTAAGGCGCACAGGTGGGGTTGCCTCCGGCCCCATCCCCCTTCTGCACACCTTGAATGAGGTCGGCAGAAATGTCATGCAGGGTGGCAGTCGGAGGTCTGCCCTGTATGGCTGTATGAACTGGCAACATGAGGATTCTTCTAATCTACTGGAGGCTAAGAACTGGCACAATATGAAAGCCGGGGATACTACCCTGTCTGCTCTTAAACAGGCAGACTTTAACTTCCCTGCCCCATTAGATATGATGAACGTCAGTCTTAACTATGACGATGCGTGGCTCAACACTCCAGCGCGGGGTTCTGATCCCATCTTTGTTAAGAATGTACGTCAGGCTATGATGACGGGTGAGCCGGGATTTAGTTTTAACTTTGGTGAGAAAGAAAATGAAACACTACGCAATGCGTGTACAGAAATTACGAGTGAAGATGACAGTGACGTATGTAATCTTGGTTCTGTCAATCTTGCAAACATTAATTCTATTGAGGAATTCGGTGAGGTCGTTGGGCTTGCGAGTAAGTTCCTTGTATGTGGACTTATCAGGGCGCAACTACCTTACGAAAAGGTGGAAGAGGTAAGACAGAAGAATAGTCGTATCGGACTTGGGCTTATGGGTATGCACGAATGGTTACTCAAGCGTGGCTATAAGTACGAGATGGTAGATGAACTTAAACAATGGATGAAAACTTATGAACGAGAAAGCAAACGATCCGCTGACGCTCATTGCGACAGACTTTTTCTCAACCGTCCTAAAGGCTACAGAGCAATCGCTCCAACAGGGACAATTAGCATTCTCGCCGGAACAACCTCTGGCGTGGAGCCAATCTACGCCGTGGCATACCGCAGACGCTACCTTGCGGATGGAACAAGGTGGAAACATCAGTTTGTCGTTGACGGTACGGCCCAAGAACTCATCGACTCAGGAATAAAACCAGATAAGATTGAGTCTGCTGTAGACCTCGCCTTTGATCCTGAACGTAGGGTGAAGTTTCAGTATGAACTACAGAAGAATGTAGACCATGCTATTAGTTCCACGTTAAACCTTCCCGCTTGGGGAACAGAGTCAAACAATGAGGATACTGTGGTGGACTTCCAAAAGATCATCGCTAACTACGCCCCCGGATTAAGGGGTCTGACGGTGTATCCTGATGGCGCTAGGGGTGGTCAGCCTATAACCTCAGTACCTTATGAGGAGGCTCACAGCAAGCGTGGTGTGGTCTATGAGGACAACAGTGAAGAGCAATGCTTGAGTGGTGTATGCGGGATTTAAGTAAAAACAAGAGGATCAAGAGCAAGCCTTACCTTAAGTGGGTGTCCACCCTCCCCTGTAGCGAATGTAAGGCTACTGACGGGACTGTAGTGGCTCACCACCTTAAAGGTAGGTACTCTCCCCTTTCTGGAGGAGCAGGGTATAAGGCGAGTGACTGGCTCACGATGCCCCTTTGTTTCAAGTGTCATACGCAGATACATTCCGGGGATGCAGAGTTGATGAACTGGCAACCATATTTTATTTTGAGAACGCTTGACAAAGCGTTTAAGGATGGTATAATAGAGATATGAATATAGAAGGTGAAGTTGAGGGATACCTCTCAGAGATAGAACAAGTTGCTCCGCAGTACGCAAAGGCAAAGGCTGAAACGTACCAGTTAACGGAGTACAAAAGAACTCAACGCTCAGTGTTATACAGTAGGGCCGTAGGCAAGACTGTAGCAGACAAGGAGAATTGGGTTTCGATGCAACCGGAAGTTACCAAAACAATAGAAGGTATCGCGGTTGCTATCGAAAACGAAGAGTGTCTACGTTGGAGGCTCAAGGTCGCAGAGTTGAAGGTTGAAGTGTGGCGTACTGAGCAAGCAAATAGACGATTGGAACACAAAATCTTATAGGAGATTTATATGAGTGACTACAAAGAAAAAGATGGAGATGTATCATTGTTTGTAAACGATAAGGAGGGGAATGAGAATCGCCCTGACTTAACTGGCTACGCTTGGATAGATGGTGAGAAGAAGCGTGTCTCTTTGTGGGAGAAGAACTCAGGTAAACTGAGGTATTCTGGCCGCGTTGAGGAGCCGTATAATGGTGCGGGAAGTAAGGCGTCTAACAGCGTTTCATCTGAAGTCCCGTTTTGAAACTTAACTACCACGATGGGGATACTGTCGAGATGTTATTCGACAGTAAACTCCACTCATACAAGGTGGGGGATGAGATAATTCCAAGCGCCACAAAGGTACTGGATATTATTTCTAAACCCGCTCTTGTTCCTTGGGCTTTAAAGGTTGGGGCTAACTGGTTGGAGAAGAACTTCTTCTTTGACGAGGACTCTTCATCCAAGAAGACTAAGGTTTACAAATCACGCATGGCTATTGAGCCTCTTATCAAAGGCATGAAGTCTGCCTATCGTAGCAAGTCTCACGACGCGATTAACATAGGCAACATCACACACAATTGGGTAGAGGAGGCCATCAACTGGAAGTTGGAAGGTGGCGAGATACCCAAGATGCCTAAGCAGGAGGAGGCTGTAAACTCTATCGAGGCATTTAAAGATTGGGTTAGTCAGAACGTTGTTGAGTGGAAATCCTCAGAGGAAAAACTATTTAACAGGAAATATAGATATGCGGGAACAGTTGATGCTAGGGCTATTATTAATGGAGAGTATTGTGTTATTGATTGGAAGACTAGTAAAGCGGTTTATCCTGAGTACCATCTACAGGTTGCGGCGTATGCGAAGGCAGTGGAAGACATTCATGGAATTCCAGTGGATGCTACCTACATTCTCAGATGTGACAAAGCGACAGGGAAGTTTGAGGCAGTCAGATCAACAGCAATCGAAGAAAACTTTCAAGCCTTTCTAGCGGCGCTTACATTGCACAGAAGGATGAAAGAACTTAGATGAGTATACCGGCAATGATTGTGTTCCATTTCGATTCAGCATTAGAGTTGATGACTGACGGGATGGAACACGAATTGTTTGACAAGGATGAGATGTGCGCGTTGATTGAGGGGTGCGCTCAACAGTCTGAGTATGCAACACATGAGTATATGTGGAGGGCTTTTAAAAGAACGCTCAGTCAGGATGCTGGTGGTAATGTTATTGGGTTCTCACCAGAACTGAGAGGCCCGGATGTCCATTGAGTGGGGCAAGGGATCAGCGTTTAACTTAGCAAGGTTTAAGGGTTTAAGATTAGAGAGAAGCAGGAATCATAATGGGTGGAGTTTCCTTGTCAGCGATGACAATCTAACCTACCTTCATGTAGACAACAGACACTTTAAAACTAAAGAGGAACTAGACAAATGTATTATGGAGTGGATAGATGAACGTAAAAAGATGTAGTGGTTATAAGGGGCATTGGGAATGTGGCGAAGATTACCCAGACCACTTGGTTCCAAGGGAAAAATTTAATAAATCCCCCCGCCATGATGGGTTGCAAGATAAATGCAAAAAGTGCCATAGTTATGGTGGGATGAGTATAAAGCACCCCATTACTGGAGAACTAAAGCGTAATTGGAAGAGGGGCCACGCTAAATCACTTGGGGGAGTTCGGGATACCCCAGAATGGAAGTCATACCTTGACCGCGCTGAAAAACAATGGAAAGTAGATTGCCAAATTGGGTTATTAACAAAAAAAATAAAATCTAAAACTAAAGAACTAACATACGATAACGTAATACAATATGTAGAAACAAAATCTAAAGGACGAAAACGTGATGCAAAAGTTGTTTCATATATTAGGAGCGTATATGACTCATGCTCTGTTGTTGGTTGCGATTACCCAGACTATGATGTTGCTCACATCCATGCGTTAAAGCATGGCGCGGATGACCTTCCTGAAAACTGTCTAGCCCTATGCCCTAATCATCACAGAGATTTAGACAGGGGTAGAATGATTAACCTACAGCAATTAAATGTTGGCGGCTACATTTATTTTGGGGAGGAAGATGATAGGAAAGGAATAAAACTTAAACACAAAGTTGACTCTAAGAATTTAGATCAATGCAATATTGAGTTGGAGAACTGGAAAAAAAATGCAATCAATAAAGTTATCACAAAAAGAGTTGCTTGAGGCGCTAGACCTTGCGACTCAACGGCATGAGGCCAAGCACGTTAGCGTGAGGGATACCGGCCCTAGAATGACCAGCAAGTATGATACTAAACTGGTTGATTTTATTGGGGATGTTAGGTACAAGCCACACTTCCTTGGACTGCTAGGGGAGATGGCTTACGCCAAGGCTACAGGCGGGGAAGTAAACAAAGAGATATACAATGGGGGAGATGACCATACCGGGGATGTTGGTAGGGTGGAAATTAAAACCTCAACATGGATGGGGCCGGATATTGATCTGAAGATAACCCAGAGAGAGGTTGAGGAGATAGACAATCAGCCAGAGAGATATGCTTTAATGAGAGTGAACGAAAGCAACTTTTCTAATGTTGAGTTTATCGGGGAGATTAGTCGTGATGACTTTATAAAGAAGGCCACTAAGAAAAGATACAAGGCTGGCTATCCAATGAACTATATATTGGACGGCAGGAAACTTGCTCAATCCATCTAAGGAACAGGAGGAAGAGTGGGCTTACCAGAGGAGGCTACACTTTGCTAGGTACTGTTGGCTGAACCAGTACAAGACATTGAATGTACGGGGGGAGGTGCTTACTTGGGCGCAGATATTTGAAAAGAGGGAGGGGATACCACTTCACAAGTATGCTAGAGAGCGCATGGATGAACGCGAACAACAGCGCCAGAAGGGAAAGCGTGAAACCCGTAGTACACAGGAGGATCAGTCTTAGACTCTCCAGTAAAATCATCTGGGTCTTTCGTGTTTGCTATGACGATAGTATTGTCATCCTGACTAACTAGCCATCCAACAGTAAAAAGGGTGGGGCAAGAAATCTCCTGCTCCCACCCAGACGTTGCGATTATATCTCGCCACTCAACTATTACTAAAGGTTTATCAGACATAAGTTATAATAAATAATATTGCTATAAGAATAATGTATGCTATGACTATTGCAATTGATCTTATACAATCTATAGCAAATTCGCTCACCTTATGAATTGATTAGGATGCTTATCCCTCCCTTTCATTTTCACAGGGCCGGGGAGAAACCATCCAAGTACCATGGGAATTATAACTACGAGAATAAGTAGCCAGCCTCCCATCTCAGCCATAGAGCCGAGCAAAGACCAGAAGTTATCAGGAGCGCATGAGCCATCAGCCATAGTAGTGCGGGATGAACCCATCCCCGCCGTCGCCACATCTGTTACAAAGGCAGTTGTCATGGCTCCCGCTATCGGTGCAATCGCACCCCCACTGAATACAGTCCCCGCAGTCGCACCTACCGCCGCTCCGGTTGCCACTATCCCCGCTTTCTTTATTGTCCCGCATCCTACAAGGAAGAGACATCCGGCGATGGTGATCCCCAGATTGCGGCAACGGCTACGATAACTACTACCGCTACTACTATTCCCCATTTTACTTTCGGGTTTAACTCTTTGAATTTTTTCCACATACACATCTCCTATTGTTGATTACATCTTTAACGTGACTAAGTATTTTGCTAGTTGTCTTTGTGAATATCACGGGAACAATAGCATGAACAAAAGCGGTACAGCAACCACCCAGCATACAAACACTAATATACATTGCTTTTCGTAAGTGTCGCAGATACGTTTCATCGTTTTCCTTTAAGTGATTCATTCAATAATTCTTGCAATAACCTTCTTGCCTTCCCAATCTATTCTGGTTTCTACTGTACGCCTTTCACACGCATACCTACCGCCTTCGCTATCGTGCCATCCTTGCCTCTTTAATGTTCTCTTCATAGCAAGGCATCCCGGTAGCCCCATCTCCACCCATTCTTTTTTAACTGGGTCTTCCCAATAGGCCATGTGTTCCTTCACAATCCCATTGATATAGAGAACCAACACAAATAATGTTTCCATTCAATGCAC
>Ga0208919_1002189_pt1 | contig 10450 bp, 7 predicted proteins | sample 4_EtaG_FD_184076 | JGI IMG/M metagenome (GOLD analysis project Ga0208919, IMG submission 184076) | Marine viral communities from the Subarctic Pacific Ocean - 4_ETSP_OMZ_AT15127 metaG (SPAdes) (version 3) | ecosystem: Environmental > Aquatic > Marine > Oceanic | place: Pacific Ocean | collected... | reverse complement strand
TCCTTACCAACACTTAACTGGTCTAAGTTAAACTGCATTGAGTTCATCTTATTCTGTAAGTCATTAATGTGGTTAAGCAATGCTTTTTGTTCATCTGTCATATCCTCGATTACGTACTCTTTGTCATCGAAAGTTAAAACAGGCTTTTGTTCTTTTTCTTTTTTAGCCATTATTTAGCTCCTTTGTTTGTTAGTTAAAATCTACTTTGATTCTAATTCTTTTACTCTTGCAGATAACTCTTGAACTGCCTTTACTAAGATTGGAATTAAATTGCCACTTGCAACTGTTTGTGTGCCATCATCTTTTAATTTCCACATTTTAAAACCATCTTTTAATTCATCGTGATTATCTATTACTTCTTTAACTTCTTGAGCAATAAATCCGTGTAGTTGTTCACCATATTCAGTTCCTAATACTGGCTCATCTGAGTCTTTATATTGTGGCAAATCTTTTTGCACATCTTTAGCTTTTTTCCAATTATAAGTAACTGGTCTTAAATCGTTTATTACATTTAATCCAGCAGAAGATGATTCAATATTTTCTTTTAATCTTTCATCTGAACTAGCTGCTGCCCAACTTTCATCTGAACCATCTAATCCCAATGATGCTGTATTAGCACCAATACCAACAGTTATTGTATTGTCACCAGTACAAGCAACACTTGTACCAATAGCTATTTGACCAGTTGCTCCACTAGCACTTACATTAGCACCTTTTCCAATTGTTGTATTACTTGAACCAGTTGTTAAAGTGCTTGATGCCTCGTGTCCAAGTACTACATTTCCATCTCCTGTAGTAATGTTTGTTCCTGCAGAATAACCAATTATTACTGAATCTTCTGCTGAACTAGCAGTATCAAAAGCTACAGTTCCTATTGCTACATTATTAGAATGAGTTACACTTTTTCCAGTTTGATACCCTAAAAAAGTATTGTTATTACCAGTTGAAAGTGTTTGCCCAACTTGATACCCAATTGCTGTGTTACCAGAACCTGAAGTCAAAGCACCAAGTGCAGAGTGACCTATTGCTATTATACCAGTAGTTGCATTACCAGCAGTAGCATCTAAAGCATAAGAGCCAATCGCAATATTTTCAGTAAACTCAGCAGTTCCCCCAGTTCCAGCTCCACGACCAATGATAACATTATCAGTTGAATTTGCATTATTAATTCCTCTTGATGCTTCATTTCCAATAATAACATTGTTACCTGAACTTGAATTATTAGATGCATCAAAAGCCGCCGAACCAATTATAACATTATTACTTGATGAATCTACATACCCAGCAAGATACCCAATATTAACACTACCTGAACCAGATGTTTGTTGCATTCCTGCACTAAGTCCGATTGCTACATTAGCTGAACCACTACTTAAATCACGAAATGAGTCTTTACCTATTGCAACATTTGAGTCTCCACTAGTTAAAGCACTTAAAGCATTATGACCAACTGCTGTATTATATCTAGCATCGTCTAATGCCCCATCCATTGTATAATTACCAATAGCAACATTACCTCTTGTTCTATCAGAATTTCCCCAAGTTCCACCGCCTGAGTTATAGCCTACAAATATATTATCATAAGAGTCTAAAGAATTACTACCAGCATCTGTATCATTCATTGCTTGAGAACCAATAGCAATATTCCTAGCACCAGTTGTGTGAGTTGCTCCTGCTCTAAATCCTAAATATGTGTTATGTTGTGCTGTTGTTGATGCATTACCCGCATTAGAACCGACTGCAACATTCCCACTATCTCCATCAACATTTTGATTTTGCAATGCTTGATATCCAACTGCAACCGAGCCAAGTCCTGCATCTTCAGTAGTTAAAGCGTTGTATCCTACTGCAGTATTAGCATATCCTGTAGTTAAAGCATCTCCTGTATTAGAACCTATAAGCACACTCGTATGTCCAGTAGTTATAGACGCACCTGCAGAAAATCCTAATGCTACAACATCATCACCTTGAGTTAGAGAAGTTAAAGCTGCCCACCCAAGAGCAATGTTTCTTAATGCTCCATTCATAGAAGCATCCATAGTATAGTTACCAATACCAATATTATTAGTTGAGGCTACGTCTGCCCAAGTTCCTCCACCTGCATCATAACCTATGAACATATTATCATTAGAACCTAGAGAGTTTGAACCAGCATCAGTATCATCCATCGCATGGTTACCGATAGCCATATTTCTAGCACCAGTTGTGTGAACTTTTATAGCATGATGACCAATTGCAATATTATTCTCGCCAGTTGTTAAATACCTTAAACTTTCAGCACCAATTCCTATATTTTTATCAGAGGTTGTTAAAGTATTAAGAGCAAAATGACCAACAGCAACATTATACTCTCCATCTGTTATATTAGTTAATGTTTGACGACCTACAGCTACATTATATGCACCAGTATGATTTCCAGCACCTGATAATGCACCTCTTAAAGCAGAATCTCCTATAGCAGTATTATATCCTCCATTACCTAAAAATTTCATAGATAAAGCACCTACCGCAGTATCACCGCTACCACTTGCTAGCTCGCCACTACCTGAACCAATAAAAGTAATATTCTGAGCTGTTGTTATTGAAGCACCAGCATTAAGTCCGACTGCAACATTTTGAGTAACTTCGTTATCACTATCCGAATTTTGAGCTGCCAAAGCACCCCAACCAATAGCCACAGCACCATTTCCAACATCTTCCGCTCCTAAAGCATTTTTACCAATAGCTATATTGTTAGAACCTATTGTTAAAGCATCGCCTGCTTGTGAACCAACAATTGTATTACTTATTCCAGTTGTTAATAAATAAAGAGCGTCATTTCCTATAGCTACATTTGTATCTCCAGTAGTTAATGCAGTTAAGGCTCGGTATCCAAATGCTGTATTCCAATTTGCCCCATCCATAGCTCCCCTCATAGTTCCTTGACCTACAGCAGTATTATAACTACAAGCATTGTTTACCCAAGCACCATCTCCAGCATAAGAACCAATTATAGTATTTGATAGATTTGCAAGACCACCGCCATCGTGTAATGCTTCATAACCTAAAATAGTATTGTCATTTCCAGCTACTTCTTCAGAACCAGCTGTATAACCAATGGCTGTATTTCTTGCTCCTGAAGTAAGTGCAGTAAGAGCTTTATAACCTATTGCTGTTGTTGCTCCTGTAAATTGACCGCCACTAGATAAATTTTTAGCAGATAAAGCTAATTTACCAACAGCAACACTTCCATCATTAGATGAATGATTTGCACTTTGCATAGCATTAGTTCCAATTACAACGCAATTTTCTCCACCAGTAGATGTTTGAAATGCTTCACGACCAATAACTACATTACCATTTCCATTCGTAAGATTTAACGCTGAATTATGACCTATAGCAACATTATTAGTTCCTGAAGTAGCATCTGTAAATGCACTATAGCCTATAGCAACATTTCTAGTTGCTCCCCCAATAGAACCAGTACCCATTGCTAATTCACCTATAACAACATTTTTATCTGATGCATCATTACTACTATCATTAAAAGCAGATTTACCAAAAACTGTGTTATTAGAATTATTATCATTATTACTAAGACTAATGCGAGAGTTGGAATCAAGAACTAAACTTTCATTAGCACTAATACTAGCACTATTTGCAATTACAAAAGTATCATTACTATCTTGACCAATTGCCCAAGAAGTGCTTCTATTACTATTATAAAATCTCATATGAGAACGACCGCTGTTATGAGCATTTTCAATAAAAAAGTGAGGGTCAGTATCGTTATTATTTACTTTAATGTGCAAAGGTTTCAAGGGCGTTGTGTTAATACCAACTTGATTATACATCTCTATTTGATTATTAGTGGTGTCTACTATCAATATATCACCAGCATCAGAATTTTTTCTAACTAGGAACGCCTCAGTATTAGTCACATCTATTATTGATGTGCCTTGAATAACTTCGTTAGTTGTTATTGCAGTACTACCAGTTACAGTTAAGTCACCACCTATAGTAACGTCACCAGATATTGTACCACCTGCCATTGCTACTTGTAACCTATTATTAGAACTATCTAATACTGCGTTTAATGTTTCTTTTGAAGATTGTGAGTTTAATCCTATTGTTATACCAGAGGAATCTGTGTATACTTTATTTAGGACCTCTTGAGTCGTGAACTTTCGTAAATTATCTGCCATAACTTACTCCTATTTATCCACCTCCACCGCCACTAAGGCAATTAATTTTTATCTCACCGCAAAAGGAGAGATTGGGAAAGCAGAAGATATTATTCTCTTATTGCTTTCATTGTCTGCTAATTTACTATAAAATTCTTTTATGTAGTATTCTTTTTTATCTATTTCGCCTCTTTCTTCATGAATCATTGCTTTTACATAATCCACTACTGCTAAACATAACATCTTATTAAGATTAATACTAGATGTACTATCAGGAGATGCTACTTCTTTTGGTATTTGTGTTATAGTAATTCTTTGACCTGCTGTTTCTGCTGTAAATGCTCCAATTGCTACACTTAGTGTACCAGAATTAGCAGTGCCATTTAATGTATAATCACCATCATTACTAGTAGAACCTTGGACTCTTATTTTATCTCCATCTGCAAAATTAAATCCACTTGCACTATCCGTAATTGTATCAGGTTGTCCAGCACCACCAATTACAAATGCTATCGTAATACCAGAAACTTTAGATGAAGTATCTTCTATTGCTTCTGCAACAAATGGTTCATTTAATGCAGTATACTCTATTCTTAATCCATTTTCAATATCTTCATCTGGATACATTAATTCATTATGATAAGATTGAAGAATGCCAGTTTGAGTTATTCTAGTTCTATTTCTACTTCCTAATAATTTATAAAGTAAAAGTTCTCTACCTCTTAAGTAGTAAAAAAATTCTTTATCTACATAACTACTCATGGTGATGTATCCTCAAGTAAGTAATGAGGTTGACTAGATATTCTTTTAATTCTTTTATACCTACTATCACTAGTATCTAAGATACTTATATTTTCTATTGCAATTAAATCAGCAGGTAATCTATAAACATTATCATCACTATCAGATGCATTTAAAACATCTTGCTTACTTACTTTAATTTTTTCTTTTGTATTACTTTGTATTAAATGAAGAGCATCTTTTATATATGCAATTGCAAGTGTTTCATTTTGAATACCTGCTCTTTCCATTAATTCTAAGACTGTCATTATCTTGCTCCTTGCATTGCCATCGCAGTTGCTAATGTTTTAGGATTATTTTCTATATAAGATTTTATTTCTGCTAATGCTAAGTTATAATGTTGTTGAGACATTTGACCAAAGTGTGTACGTTCTCCTAATTGAGCTTGTATTGTTTGAATCCTTGCCATTAACATTTCACTATCTTCTTCTGCTCGTATCCAATGTTCTGTTCCCATATTACTACTATTAGCACTAAAATCTCCTTGTCTAGCATCTGCCATCATTAATTTTGCAAACTCTTTAAAACAAGCATAATTAATAACTATATTTCTTAAATCAGAGTCATCATCGACTTTAGTGTGGTCTATGTATAATGCTTTTGCTGTTTCAGAATCAGTGGGAGTGGGTTTAACTATTATCACAGAACCTTTATCTGTAACTGCATTATCAAAATAATACTTAGGAAATTTAGATGTTGCTACTTTTAAACTTCCAGAACTTGCTTCTATAAAAGGAGCATCTTCTCTTGATACTTCTCTTGCTTCAAATCCATTTCTTGATACACTTAATATACTATCTGTAGCAATCGGTACTACAATATTTCCACTAGCATTTCCACCATCACTACTAGGATTTGTAAAAGTAGAAGCCCACTTTAATAAATTATTAGGAACATTTGCTACTACAAATTTTTGTGCAGATACAATAAAGTCTGCATCAGCAGTTGTTACTCCTGTTATATCTTGTATTTCAAGTGCTATTGTTGATGTTGCCATATTTTATTTCCTATACATGGGGGACCGAAATCCCCCACATATTGTTTACTTAGTCGTTACGCCAATCTAATTAAAGAAACAGCTTCGCTTCCTGATTTTGCTTTTGTAACATGAACAGCAAATAATCCTGAACCAGAACTAAATGCATCATGAACATTAGAAGGGTTTTCGATTTCAGGAGCTCCTACAAGAGTTACGCCTGAACCTGCAACCATTGTGCAAGTTTCGTCTGCACCAGCTGTACCAGCATTAATGAAAGAAAACTGAAAAGTATCTCCATCAACACATTTACTATCACTAGCTTTAACTTTCATCGCTGCGACTATTTGAGCAGCTGTAGGAGTAGTAATATCCCTAGCTGCAGCTGGGTCACATTGATGAGCGCATGATTCAACCATATCTCTAGCCACAAGAACTAAGTTATCACCTAAAGTTCCGTGGTCTTTGATAGAGCTATTTTGCAACCATCCAATGTTTCCATCAGCTTTATTTTGTCCGTATAATGGATTTGCCATGATTTACCTCCTATTTCCAGACAGCATGGGCTTCAGGCATACGCCATTCCATCCCAGCTTCTGTTTGAATTAAATCAACCCTGCGGTCAACACCACTATTTTCAAGAGTCTGAACTCCAACGTATACTGCTGTATCACGATTCAATCCATTACCAACTAAAGGTCTGTAATTACATTGAGTCATATTGATACCAAGTATTTTAACTCCAGTTCCATCCAAGTGAATATTGCGAACAAGATTCATTGAACCATAAGGAGTCATTACTTGAGTAACGTCTAAGCCATATACTTGCTTTTTACCTGCAATACTAAAGTCTGCACGACCAAGAGAATTAGTTCCATCACTAACTTTAGAAACATTAGCTGAAAAGTATCCACTTAGTTTATGCATCCAATTGTATGTTTCAGTAGAACACATAAATAGAGTTGCACTTGCATTGTTGTATCTTGGGTCTAAGAATTGAGACATATCATCAAGAAAGTCATCTTGAGACTTTGTTCCAGTTCCACCAATACCAGAGCCATCAAAGATATTACCATAACTAGTAATAAAACTAAGAGCGCCTTCAGTATATTGAGCTCCAGAAGAATCAACTACTTGAGAACCAAACAATAACGCTTGTTCAATATCATACTTATGTTCAATTAACTTTGTTCTCCAAATTCTTGCAAATTCATTTGGTTCATACTTAAGAACAGTTGCTCTTGTAGTATTATCCATTGCCATTGCAGTTTTAAAGATTTGAGTTAATCCAACAGCGCTTGAGTAAGGTTGGTCTTTCCAAGACTCTGGGTATCCAGAACCTTGTGAATGAGCAGAACCGACAACGTAGCTTCTTTTCTTTTCAAGATAATCAGAAATTGATTTACCTGAAATATCTACACCATCTAATGCATCTCCAGCTTTATAGAAAGATGTTAATTCAGCATCTGTAGTATCCATAGAACCTTTACTTACTATTTCTGTTTTTAAAATAACAGCATTTGATACAGAAACTAAGTCTACAGATAATATCTTAGCTAAAAGATAATCGTCTGGAGTAGTTGCTACATTAGTTGTTCCACCTGAATCATCCCAATTACTTGCAGTTTCAGAATCATTAAAATTATCAGAACCAGCGATAATATAAGGAACTTTTATTACAGAATTTGGAAGAAAGAACTGAGGTTGAGAACCAGAAGAACCTGGTAATACATCAGTTGCTGATTGACCATGGATAGTTTGAATATTACCTGCTGATTTATAATCACCAATCATACAGAAATAATATACATCTCCAGCATCTACATTGCTTTGAGTAACAGTTGCATCTGTTCCTGCTAAAGCAGATGGAGCGCTAGTTCCGTGGTTTGATACATAAGCGTATCGTTTGTGATATGAACCTCTTTGTTCAGTAAATTTGAACTGAGGGTCATCTGTTGGTTTTTTTGCTACTTGCGATACAAATCTGAAAAAAGGGTCTTGAGCTATTGAAAGTTCAGAAACTCTATCTCCAAAATTGTACCTACGTCTAAGGTCGCCTGTGCTAGGTATATCGCTTCCGCTATGCCCTGCATCAGGAGAACTTCCGTATGTTTCCATGCCGAATACATCAGCCATTTTAGTACCTCTTTAGTTTGAGTTAATGGCTAACAATATAATTTTATATACTGAAAGCCTTTTCTAGTTCGCTATCAGTACCCAAAATTGAATCAAAAACATTATCGTCTGTACTTTTTTCAACAGAAACACTACCTTGTGTTGCAAGTGTGCTAGGTTGAGATTGTACTTCTCTCATCTTGTCATGAATTTCTTGTCTCGTTGAATCAGCAATTTCACTATCTCTGTTCTTACGATTCATTAAGTAATATATATCTTCAAGTTCTAAAGACTTACTTTTAGCAAATTCAGTAAATGTACTCCATTCTTCATCAGACATATTCATCTTTTGTTTGAATTGAGCTTCTTTAGCCATTTTTGCATTTTCGCTTTTTTGAGCTTGTAGTGTATTATTTAAACGACGCTGTACAATACCATCGATTGTAGCACCCATTACTTTTGCAGAATCGGAATCAGGTTTTTGAAATGCTTCATCAGGGTCAAAAACAAAATCTTCATCAAGATTTAGTTGTTGATTCATTGATTGTGGGGCCTGACCTCCACCCTCAAAATAATTCCTTACATGAGAAATTAAATTAGGGTCTTCACGCATAGCGTCTAGAATAGGCATATAAGGCTCAATTTCTTTTAGTTTACCATTGAGTCTTTTAGCCTCTCTACTTGAATCGCTATATCGCTTTTGCAAGACTTCATTGTCATCTTGCGATTGAACTTCTACATTGGGGCTCGACTGCGTGTTACCGCTTTGTACCGAGGTTGGTTGTTGTTGTTCGTCTAATATGCCGCCATTAACTTCTCTATCTAATGATTCAAAAAAATCACTTGAGCTGCTCATAACTGCATCTTGTACGTTTGTACTTTCGGGGGCTACTTGAGCGTTACCTACTTGTTCTGACATACTATCTCCTATTTTTAGGTTATTTTAATTTAGCAACTATAAAATCTAAAATGCAATAACTAAGATTGCTCGTTTTGAGCAACGTCTTGCTTACTAGATTCCATGTCGTTTTTCATTTCGTCTCTCATTTTCTGAAACTCAACTTTTAACATTCCTCTTAGAAGTTTTTGTTGTGATTCAGTTTCAAGAACATCTTTTCGTATTTCATTGTTAGCGTCTCCTACTTTCATCTTAATACCTGCTTGTACTAATTGACGTTGTAGTGTTTCTATTGTACCATCTTTGTCTTTTATTAATCCTTGTATAGATTGTAATTGACTTTGCATTTGAGATAATTGAGATTTTCTTTCTACAATTTTATCTTTGTTTCTAATGTCTGTTTCAGCTAACATTGCAATATCATCAATTAATCCAGATTGATACCATCTAAAATACTCTTCTAATAATGCCCATCTATTTAATGGTAATGTTGCGCCTGCGATTATTCTTATATCAAATCTTGCAGATGCATAATCTTTATATTTACCAATAGCTTTACCATAATCATTATATAGATTTACATTTATTCTTACTTCTTTTTCTTCATCGTTACCTGCCATAGGTTGCACGATTCTAAATACTTTTTCAATTGTATAATGTTTTTGAGCCATCATTTTAAATACTCTACCTAAATGTTCAAGCGATGGTTCTACTATACTATTCATCCATGCTTTTAATCTTCGAGTACCAAACTCATCGTTAGCAAGTAATCCTCGATATGTTTCTGCTTGGTCTTGAGAAAATCCCATCATTGCACTAGGTACACCACTAATATATTCTGCATCTGATTTACCTTGTTGTACAACAGTAAAGAATGCATTATTAATTGGAGCTGGTTGTATTGGAGTAGGTGGAGAGAATCCACTTCTGTATTTTAACAATGCTCCAGGCGCTGATGAATACTTTTCCCACTCATCTTCAGGGACCGAACCTTCTTCATACATCCATCTAAGATTGGAAGATAAGTTTGCATTGTGAAGCATTATTTGATGTGCTTTATTTATTTCTTGTTGTTTACCTATAAGTGGAGTTACTGCACTCATTGGATACGGAGTTCCTGTATACATATAAGAAATAGGCACAATAGGATATTCACTTATAGGAATAATAGTTTCATATAAGAATGTATCATCTCCTACGCTTACAGTCTTTACAATTCTATTTTCATAAAACTCTACAGAATCAACAATGTTTTTAGAAAAGTTTTTATCTGCTTCAAACTTTTTATAAGATGCTTCACTCATTACTTGTTCTTTAATAATAGTAGCTTCATCTCTAGCTTGAGATATTAATTCCATTTCTTTTTCTCGTATTGCTTGAGCAGCCATCTTTTGAGAATTGTCAATCATTAATCTTGCTCGTTCTGGAATTACTTCACCTTCTTGAACTTGTTGTTCGATTTGCATTTGTTTTTCAATTAAACCTACTTCTATTTCT
>Ga0208919_1002188_pt1 | contig 10461 bp, 8 predicted proteins | sample 4_EtaG_FD_184076 | JGI IMG/M metagenome (GOLD analysis project Ga0208919, IMG submission 184076) | Marine viral communities from the Subarctic Pacific Ocean - 4_ETSP_OMZ_AT15127 metaG (SPAdes) (version 3) | ecosystem: Environmental > Aquatic > Marine > Oceanic | place: Pacific Ocean | collected... | reverse complement strand
AAAGTTCTCCCGCAAGACGACTGGTCGGATCAATGCCACCGCGTTCGATCAGAGCGTTGATCATTGGCGTTTTGCGTAGGCGTAAGAATTGTTCCGCCGGCACACCTCCGCGCAATTTGTCGATCGCCAGGTCAAGCATGTCGAATCCTGGCAACTGTTGACCAGGTCCGACCATTCGAACATTGTCGCGGCGGTACATTTCAAGCGGCGACATCCCTGCCCGTTCGCCGCGTGTCGAATACCGCTCACCTAGCAGCATGCCAATAAACTGCGCCTCGTTGTCCGATCGGCCGGCCGCCCTTACCTGGGCTTCGACTTCCTGTCGGATCGTGTTTATCTCTGTTTGCTTCTCAACGTCGAAACTTTCGAACTCTTCATAAAATTTCTGAAGGTGTTCGCTCATTGCGTTTGCTTCATAATCCTTTGCTTCGGCACCTGTCATGCCGTCCTCATCGAAACGAACATGATCCGCGATCTGGTCATAGCTCTCGCGACCGATCAAATGGGCGAAGCCTTCGGCATCGATAACGATCTCGCCACCCAATTCGAGCGCCTCATTCAATCCCTCTTCTGTCATTCCAAGAGATGCTGCAAAGTCTGGATCAGCCTCGTCTTGCATGTACTCTGTAAACGCTTCCGCATCAATTGTGACTTTGTCCACGCCGTTTTCACGAAAAACATCAGCCCGGTGTTCTTCAGCTACATCCCTGGCACGTTCAGCGAGCTTGCTGTTTCGCGCTAGTTCGTTCGCCTTCTTTGCAATCTCCGCTTTGTCTTTTGCGGTTTGTGCCTTCTCGCGCCGCGCCTGATAAGTATCGATACCCGCCTGCACACCTGGGCCGCCCGCACCTAAAACCGTTGACGCCTGGAAACCTTTTACCAGCGCCTCACCTGTTCGTTTAGCCGCCTCTTCAATCGTCGCGCTTTTAAATTTTTGATCGGATACCGCTTTAGCAACTTCGCCAAACATTAACGTCGATAACTCTTGCAAACCTTCGGTAATTGTCTCGATCGAAACACCCGCGGCGTATGCAACACCAAATTTCTTTAACCGATTTGCAAGGGTATTATTTCGAACAACCGATTCCCCAACCAATCTATTTACCGCATCACGACCACCAACCTTATACAAACGATCGAGCCCAGGAATACGTTTTACAATTGCCGCAAGACCTGTCGTCTCCAATGCCGCATTTAATGTACCCGCGGCGAGTGCTGCACCACGCGCAATATCCGGATCCATGCGCTTGCCGTCAGCATCTTTAAAATTGTGGTACTCCATCATTGCGAGATTGCGCTCTAAAAAAAACGCTTCCTCTAACGTACCGGCACGCATTCCGATCGCAAAACCGGTTGCGGTTGCAGCCGGCACAGTTACTAACTCTTCCGGCAATAGTGCTTGTGGACCCAGTTGCCCGGCTATGGCTGCACCGGCACCCAAAGGTATTGCTGTTTGCAAACCCCGCACAGCGCCTTGCGCTAAAATTTGCCCCAAGATTGGTATCTGTTCGCCAGCCGCTGCAAACCAGGCATCGCTTTTGTTTTTGCGCTGGGTCATTTCTAGAACTTTAAGACGCGCCTCATCTGTTGGCGTCATAGTTCCATCAAAAAGTCGGCCGCCAATATCTGACATTTCGACAATTGCCTGACCTGTCTTAAACCCTTTTTGAACACCCTCGACCTGTTCTGAAAATGTATCGCTTAGACCGCGCCACAACTGCTCGAACATATTTAACTCTTCGGCAGAGTCGTGAGATATCTCGGCTTTATCGGGATTAGAAAAATGCCTCTGTGTTACCGGGCTATTTTGTAACAGTCGATCAATTTCGCTTTTGCGTGCTGCCGGCCTGTAAATGTCTGGCGCTTGTTTGATAACCCCCGGCTCTATCTCTAACTCGGCCGCAGCATTTTTGTTCTTTGCCGCATCGTCAGGATTGACCGAAAGCGCATTGCCAACCGACTTACTGGCATCACTAGAAATATCTGGCGTGACATCTCGTTCTATTAATTTATCTATTTCACTGTTTTTCTGTTCCAGCTCAAGCGGCTCATTATCATTGACCGTGACCTCTACCGCGTCCCTTCGCTCTTCAACAGAGGGCTGAATTGAGTCTATAATTTTAAAAATTTCAGACATAGTTATTCACTTCTCCCCAGTATCCGATCAATACGCCTCCGATCGTTCATAGCGATAGCGCCGGCTAATTCTTCTATAACTCCATCTATGCCTTCATCGTTTATACGGTTTCTCGTTTCAACCCATAAAGCTTGCACCCTCCCATTTGGATCTCTTGTGCCTCTTCTCGCATTTATATCTGCTTCAATTGCTTTTCGAATGTAATCAGGAATTTCATTTATTGGAACGGTTGCCACAGCCCTTTGCTTTGCAGACATTTTATTGCGCTGCACTGCATAGCCAGTAAAAGATCGTTCATCCGATTCAAATCCCTCCGGATCAGACCTAATATCCATCATAATTTCAGCAGCTTTGCGCTGAATAGCCTCGTCATTTGGCGGGTTATTTATTTGCCTGTCGTCTAACATCCAAGTCCGCATAACTTCACGGGCCGACATAACAATTTCAAAATTAGGATCGGTGGCGGGAAGATCCGGATCCGACATTGCTTTCGCCATTTTCTTTGGCATGTTGTTTGACAATTTCACCCAAGTGTTACGCAAATACCTTGGGTTTTGCTTTAACTTAATAATTTCTTTTTTATCATTCTGTATCTTTGTTAATATTTTGTTTTGCTCTCCCTCTGTCATTTTTTGCCAATTTGGTATCTCGGACCGTGCATCCTCAACCTTTGCTAGTTCTGTTTTAGGAATTCGCAAAGTCTCCGAAAAGGTTTTGTTATCTGTTACGGCAGCAAATTGCTCACCCTTTTGTATAGCCGTTTGCGTTGAAACAATTGACTTAAATAAAGTTCCATCTCCCGCTATTCGTGTAAATTTTGGGCCGTTGTTTTCTAATGCTTTCCAGTCAAAAATATCTTTACCAGGATTTTCATGCAGCCACGTTCTAACTTCAGACGCGATTTTACTTTTCTCCGCTTTAGCGACAGCGTTAATTCTTGAAACATCTTTATCTATCTTTGCCTCAAACGCCTTTCGCACCGTATCATCTTTAATTGTTGCAGCCTTTTTTCTTGCAGCCCTGACATTGTCCGGATTTAAATCTCCGACACTTGTCTCCATCGGGTTAGCTTGAATCCATTCGTCGTATACCCTGTTTGTTTCTTCTCCCACGTTTGCTTTATCAATCGCCTCCTTTAAAGCGCCATGCCTTTTTCCATCAATGTTTCCAAGCGCAGACTGTGATTCAAAGAGAGCTTTTGCCTTTTTACTTGCACCAGGTTCGTCGCTTGCATTAAGTCGCGAAATTCTTCCGATAATTAAATCTGACCGTTTTTGAGCAATACGCTGATCAACGATCGCCTTTTCTAACCCCTGCCCTTTGGACAAAGCTCGCTCATCATTTTCTATGGTGTAAAACGCCTGTATAAAATCTGTTTCCGTTCCGTTAATACCTAAATTCATCGAAGCAGATTGACGCGACTGGGCTTGAATTTTTCTGTAATTAGATTTCTGTTGTGCTGCATATTTATGAGATTGGTTAAACTGACTAAAAACGCGATCGCTAAATTGCTTTTCAATAATTCTTTTTACCGCGTCATTAGAAGCTTTACCGTAAATGCGCTCACGATGCTCATTAATTGCATTATTAAAATCCGATAACGCGGCCGACGTATCTTTGTTTTTTGTATTATAAAAACCCGTTTTTGCAGATTGTGGGTTATTAGGATCTAATTGACCGCCATGAGATTCAATTGTTATGGCATTCATAAATTCCGCATCAAGCTCCCGCGCTTCGCCCTCGTTATCCTCTTGCTGAATAGCACTGGCAATTTTAAAGGTATCGTCCGCAGCTTTTGAAGTTGCTTGCCCAAGCCCAGCCATTGCCCGGCCAATGCCGGCACCAAACGCATCAGGCGTTGCGCCTTTCGCAGTTTGATACGGAGATCCAAGCCCAGATACTTTTGTAATGTTTCCAAAATCTACATGAGGGACTCTCATGAAAAAATTCCCTTCTGCTTGGCGTCAGCAAACTTGCCGCTAACGGTTCCAGCACTGCTGATCAGCGTACTCAGCCCTGCAATTTTTCCAGCGGCAATCTGATTGCTTGCTGAAGTGTCAAGCAAGGTTGCTTCACTTGCAAAGTTCTGCGCTCGGACCCGCAACCCAAAGGCTTCGCGTTCCGCATTTGCCGCTTCGTTTAAAGCGTCTAACTCTCCGAATTCCACAATATCTTCTGTAATTGTTCCGAAACTATCCTCATCGACCACAACACCGCGGGCGGCCCCAGCTGCACGGGCCGTCCCCATCCGCTTTGCTGTTTCCAGTCGTTTAAGTTTTTCACGTTCTTGTCCACGCTCGATCGCATCTCGGGCTTGGAATTCCGTAGTAGCCTGATTATTTCTCGCCACCGCGGCTTGGAACCTTTGGCTGGCCGCGGTAGCCTGTGCCTGTTGCTGTTGACCAATCATAGTCACACCAGCACCAATCGCGCTCGCGCCAATCGATACCAATGCAAGTGTCGAGGCCGCTGCCATTAGATCACTCCCGCATAAGTTGATTGCAATGGTTTCAGACCCATACGTTTATAGATTTTCTGCACCGCCGCCGGCGAATTTGTTAAATGGTGAAAAATACAAAATGATGCTGACTGCGATTTTATGTGCCTTCGCAACTGATACAGCAGTGCCATACCAACCTTTGGTGAAGCTTGGTCATCAGCCCACCAGAAAAGTTCATCAGCCGCGGTGCGTGAATAATCAAAAATGTATGGGGTAATTAAAACGCCGGCACCGCCCACACATATACCGTCCTCGATCGCTAAAAAAATCGTAACGCCGTTGATATTAATCAGTCGATCAATCGCCTGGTCAAGATTTTGCCGGCCCTTGGTTGTGTGAACATCCGGCATAATGTCGGGACGATCGGCATGGTCCGCAAAACATGCAGCGCCATATTTTACAGCCTTAACATGGTTTGGGTTCAAAGGATCCGCCTGTATAATCTTCATTTTTCTTCCCAATAAAAACGCTGAAACAATCGACGTTCGACGCCCCACGGCTCTGCGTGACACATCCGAAAGCCCATCCATCTCAGCCATTTTAATGCTACTTCGTTTCGGATATCCGCCCAATTTTCCAGAAAACCAAAAGCGCGTTTCATTTGAACCATCACATCTCTGCTTCCGAGCAAAAATTGCAGAGCGTAACGCTCAACCAAGTCGGTCGTCAGCAACCACGGCATACCGCGATCCGACATGACATGCCGGCGGATCACGCCATAGGTGCAAGCAACCTGGTTATCAACCATGCCGGTAAAGCATGTCTCGCTCGATCGAAAACTAATGACCGCGCCCCTCAAAGGATCCACGCCGTGACTGGCTTTAATTTCATCAACATCCGCCTGGCGCATATTGTCGGCTAGTTCGATCGCATGCGCTTCCGTTGATGGAATGATTCTTATATCTGCCATTACTACCCACCCACCGCGACATCTGGAACGACAGCTAATAAGGTCAGCGGGAGCGGATCGGTCTGACGAATGGCAATGCGGGCGCCCGTATTCCAGTCAGGCGATATCACAACTTCGCGATCGCCAGTGATCAGCTGGGTCGGCTGGCCGAGCAATTCAAACTCGCGCTGTTTCATCTCGACCAGGTTATCAAAGTCCGGTCCAACAAATCCTCCGCGGGTTTCCTCGAACCTTAAAACGACTTTGGCAACTTTCTTTAACCGACCTTGTAGAGTGCCCGACCGGGTCGTGTAATTGAGGTCTAGCGTTTCCAGATCGGTCGTATATCCAAGACCCATATGAACTCTCGACGCCGCTCTGGAAAGAGTAACGGCACCGTTAGAAACCGTCAGGCCGGCAACCACGTTGCCGTCCGCAAGGCATGCAATCGTCTCGCCTTCCAAATGATCAAGCCCCGAGATCGAGGTCACTGCCTTCCGCGCCTTTCCGCCCGCGGTGTATGCGGTAAATGCCGATCCATTAATGCCGGAAAGCTCGAATGTGTTCGTGGTTTTATTGGCAACCGTAAAACGCAAATCGTTAATCTGGCTCATGCCCGTAGCGGTGCCAGCAGAATTAACGCCGGTCGTCACATCGGAAATATCGACCTCGTCACCGTTTTCGAAACCGTGACTTGCCGCCGTGATGACAACAGGATTAGCACTTGTTGCAGCTGTAATAGCGACAGGATTGTCGAGGCTCAAACCGCTATCAACAAAGAAACAATCGCGCACATCATCGAAATACCGCGTATGTACACGCTCGATGTACTGCACTGTGTTGCCGTTGACCGTGCGCTCCACAACAAAATACACAGCGTCTTCAACATCTGTAGATTCCGGAACCGAGCATACAGATTTAAAATTGCCCAGCGTTTCGCTCCGCGTCCAGGCAACCACCTCTTGCTCCTTATTATAGGTAAGCGTTAATAAAACGCCGTCACTTCGAACAACCCAAATCATGGAGTGAGGAATTTGCTGATACCCCCACTCCAAGATGGATTTATCTTCAAACAAATGAGAACTTAAAATTGTAAGATCGCCGCCCGTGTAACTGTCACTCTCCAGCGCATAGCCAAGATTTCTGACGATCGAGCCACGATCTTGAACAAACAAAACCGCACCGCCGCAAATCAAAGGCGGAACATGGCTTGATCCGATATAAGTTTGCGGGTTCTGTCTCAGCGTTGTTATTGAAAACGCGACATCACTGCCGGCATTAATCTTCCACTCTGCACCACTCGTTAAAACCAGCAAATCAGTTAGCGGCACAAAGTGCCGTATTTCGTTCAGCTGTAATGCAGACAGCGCAGCCGTAATCGCGTCATCATCTCGCGATGGCGAGCTTACGTTAAAGTTCGATAGATTTCCGGTTTGCGTATAAAAAATTGTATCGGGTTTATTGTTGGTATTTCCAAACACCCGGCGCTGTTGAAAAAACGAAACGCAAGAAGGTTTATTGTTTGGACCGAAAAACGGGTTCTTTTGTTGGGGTGGTGTATCGGTCAGATCTGCTTCGATGTTGTCATCTACAAAACTTATGCCCGTTGTTTCACCAATAAAACCAAATATCCCGTTATCTTCTTTAAAGATGTCGTACTTTTCGACACCATCGACCGCGGTCCAGCTAATCGTAATTGTGTTCGTCGTCGATAGCGCGGCTGAATTTGCAGACGTAAAATCGCGAGCAAACGTGCCTCCAGACGTATACCCGGTATGTGCTGTTCCATCTTCGCCGCGAAGTTCAAACGTGTTGGTCGTTTTGCCTGCAACGACAAACCGCCGACCGTTCAATTCGGTCATGCCGACAACGCCAGCTATATGTATCGTGTCACCATCATTTAGCGCATGCCCGCTAGACGTAATGACCACGGGGTTTGCTTGCGTTGCAGCGGTCAATGCGGTGGTTGACACGATCCCCGGCAAGGATTGTTCGAGAGTGTCTTCCGCGACCGCGACAACTTTGTAAGCAAAGTTCAACGATCCGCCGGTTGCGGCACTCGCTGACAGACCCGTTGGGAATGCAATTGCCGGCTCGAATGTCGGGGCGACCAGGGACCAAACAGTATGGTCGGTTCTAGATAATTCCCGCGGATCGTGGGACGGGTGCACCAAGGTGAGAACATCGCCAGACTGAGCATATTTTAACTCCGCTAAATCAGCTGATGGGTACGGTGTTACGACTGTATGAACACGCTCTGCTTTCCCCGCACTCGAATAAGAAGAAAACCCAGAACCGTTCACGTTGACGCCCGTTACCTGTGATTGCAGTTCGAATGTGTTGGTTGTCACGTTCGCAATTGTAAAACGGTTCTGGTTCAATTGGGTCATGCCAACGACTTCGGTAATCCGAACCTCGTCGCCGTTGCTGTACCCGTGAGCATTTGCGGTAATCACAACCGGATTTGCTTGCGTTGCACCGCTAATTGTTTTCGCCGTTTCTAAGACGTGGCCGCCATTGCGGATCGGCCGCATAGCCAAGTTGGAAAATTCCAGAGCATATGTATCACTGCTACTGCTTTCGAATGGTATAAGGCGCACCGCACTATTATGCGATTTAGCTGGGCCAACAAACTCAGTTCCTGGGCGATTGGCAATGCCACCAGACGAATAAACCAGGGCATTTTTCGCTGTACGCAAAGCGATCGCATATTTGGAAACATCGACGCGGCCGTACAGCGCGGGCGCGATTTCGCCAGAGGCGAACGATGGTTGTAACAACTTTACCATCGAGTACGAATCCACTCGCTGTCACGCGGAATTTGATCGATGCCTTCCTGTGCAGCTGAACCGCTCGCAGTTCGAAGAACCGTGGAATAAACTTTAAAGACCTGTTGTGATAGGTCTGGATCCCCGGTTATCTGAAAAGCAATATTCGATGCGATACGATAACTCAAAGCGTCAATAAATTTTGAACTGAACAGCGTCGGATCAATTTGATCAAAAGTGAAAATTAATTCAGCTTCCTCAAGGTCCGTTAGAATTGACTTTAGTGATCCATCAGCAATCGTTTCAACTGTAAAGGGAATGGCGTCGGCTTCTTTACCGACAGGGTTAACAATCCACCGTGCTTTGACACAGTCGCTTGGATAAACATATCGAAAGCCCCACTCCGCTGGAGGATCCTCTCCGGAAAGCACCGCCAAAACCTGACGCTTGCGTGCGAACGGCCAGTTGAAATCTTCGAGCACCTGGTTTCGCGACCAGTCAAACCAAAGCTTACACACCTGTGCTTCACGACTGGACTCATCGAGGCTTTCGATCGATCCCTTCGCGCCAACATGCGATAATCCCATATTGCAAATTTGAACGCTTGAAATTGCTGGCATTCACCTATTCCTCAACGGGTTCTTCTTCTTTCATTTTACGAGAACGCTTTGTCGGTTTTTCTTCATCAATTATGACCGCATCCGCCGGCAGGGTGATGCCGTCCGGTATTTCTACCAAATCGACACCACCCTGAAACCGCGGATGGTCAGGAATGATAAAGTCTCTTTTTAATAAGACTTTCATTCCTTACCCCTAGTTCTCGGCGTCAGCGTAAGCTTTCCAGCCATGCGGTTCAGCTGTGATGAAAGCCGAATACGTTCCGCCGGTTGTCGTGGCCGTACCGATAATTAACTGCACGCCCAGGAAACGCTCATATTCGTTTCCTTCGAGGGGCAACGGAATCACTTTCGTGTGACCCGCTGTCATCACCGTGAACGCCTCGGCACCGGTATCAATGTGACCGGTTGACGTAGTAGCGTTGATCGCAGCACTGGCATCCGACCGGAGTCGGAATTGCACAGTCGCTGATCCTGACGAAGCAAACGCCTCATCAACCTGAATGACCAGGTAAAGCGGTTGACCATTGCCCATATCGCGAGCGACCTCTAGGTCAACCTGGTTAGTTGCGAGGAACGTACCAGCGGACTGACTTCCGTCTTCTCCGTTGGCAAACTCTAAACGTGAATCCATCAACATGATGAAAAACTCCTTTCAAGAAGATTAAGAAACAGCCGCTTCATCTGGCGCCAAAGCGTCAGTTCTGCGAACTGGTATGCCGTCATAAGTAACAACGTGCTTACCGCCGACTTGCTCCATAGTGAGCGTCGAAGATGACACCTTGTTGGCGATTTGCCGGCGCAAGAACGACTTAATCGTGCGCGAGCAATAGAACGCCGGGCGACCCATTCCGAGAGATGGAATCAACTCGCAAGCTTGCGCCATCAGGTCGGTCAGATCGGCAGAAGATCCCGACACATCTTTAGTCAGGTTCGACTTGTCGATGTTGGCAATACGAACGGCATACCGCCAATCACGAACAGAGAGTCCGCAATCCCAGCGATAGTGCGTCCGGTATGCTTCCATCCGGCCGTTTGAGCCATCGATGTTTTCAATGGTCACCTGGCCCTTGTCGGTCATTGTCAGACCGGCGGTCGATCCTTTCGGATAGATGCCATGGCATGTGTTCGGACCCCAGACAATCAGCCAAATTGACGTATTGTCTGAACCTGATCCACCGGCATTAATGATGTTCTCGGCATTGCTTGCGGACAATGAATTGTACCGCGGTGCAAGTCCGGTGAACTCTTCCGGATTGGTAGCCTCGTCACCAAAGAAGAGCGTATCAACGTACTTCTGGTTGATGCCTTCTAAATGTGCCCGATCTTCCGAAAGTCGGAAACTAGCAGTGTTTCCATTGAGGTCGGCAAGCGCCTTATCAACTTCGGCATAGGCTTCCAGCATGCCCGTATTGTCGGTCACCTGCACGGTGGTTGACTTCGTCGGTTGGACGCCGCCGTACAATTTACGGAAAGTTGGTGTGGGTAATCCTGTCCGAATTGTTGTCCGGTGACCGGTTGGCAAGTTGCCTTCGATCATCGTCGCATCT
>Ga0208919_1002185_pt1 | contig 10468 bp, 22 predicted proteins | sample 4_EtaG_FD_184076 | JGI IMG/M metagenome (GOLD analysis project Ga0208919, IMG submission 184076) | Marine viral communities from the Subarctic Pacific Ocean - 4_ETSP_OMZ_AT15127 metaG (SPAdes) (version 3) | ecosystem: Environmental > Aquatic > Marine > Oceanic | place: Pacific Ocean | collected... | reverse complement strand
CATACATTCCGGTGGTGGGGGGGTAGGGGGGTACCCCCGCCTCCTGTCAAGCTCCTGTCAAAAGATATGTCAGCATGCTGTCAATTATTGTCGGGTATGTTTGACATAGTGTTTGCATCCATCATACAATACATACACATATACAAACAACACGACTGGAGTATAGGCTGCAATGATAATGGACTTTGAACCTATCTTATTTATTATGTTCTTTATTCTCGGCATACAATCATAGTGTTTTATTTGTTTTACTCTCGGCCAATCCCTACATGTAGTGTCGCATATGCATTGAGACAGGGGGATTTGCCTATCACTCGCACAAGCAGACACTATATGTAGTGTGTCGTATGTAGTGCGATGCGGTCACAGCGCCATCACTGCGATAAAAAGGATGGTGATAATCAGGCTGCCGGCAATGTCGTCGATGGTCATATAGTTCTCTCCTTACTATGATTATATTATACCAGTTCTCGGGCGTTAAGTCAAGCTGTCACATGTCAAAAGAATGTCAAGCGCATAAGTAGTTGGAATCGTTGATGATACACGGCATTGTAAGTCATTGATATACTGCATCTTTCCTGTCACATAAACTCACACATTGACAAACAGTGCGAAAGGGTCTATATATTAAATCTAAACACACAAACAGTCACATTAAAACAGAACAATATAATACACACCGCATTGTCAAACACATAACTACGCACATAATACTAACCACCAACAGCCACTATAGGATTATACAGGCCATCTACTACAGGTATAGCAATCGTCTGTATGCATTTAAGAGAGTTATTATATAATGTATAGTTATTCTCATCCTTATCCACTACTACACAATAACCCTTTGCGCTGTTAGTTATCTTATATTTACTTATGAGTTCTCCGGTCTTAAACATCTTCACAGTCCCTCGCTAATACATCAGCTTCAACCGCCTGTTTCGTCATCTCAGCAATATCGGCAACTGTTAGTTTAACTTCTTTTCTATGTTTATTCTGTTCTCTCACAAGTTTATTGTAACGCTTCTTCTCGTATTTGTTTACATGTAGGTTCTCAATGCCCAACGCTTCCAGCTTTGACTTGAATAGTTTAACATCTTGTAGTCTCGCTGAATCTTTGCCTACTCTTGAATCCGCGCGAGTTATAACAACTTCACGAAAGTTCAAACGGCCTTCAACCATTTTAAGTATTGTTTGAGAGATATAGTATTTCATAATAAAAGAGGGATCTTTGCGGCGGCCCAGTTCCGTTTATCACTGTTAAGCAATAAAGGAGAAGTAGAGTCTTTGTTTATGGTCGCGCTCTACTCGACTATTCTGTGTTCTGGCTTCTATATTTATAAGGCTGGCGGCTCTCCTGTTATTCCAGCGCGTTTATCATGAGGGTGGCTAATCCTCTTATAGCCGTTACTGTAGGATCTTCATTATCTTTAACCTCAAAGGTTAGGGTTGGACATCTTACTCTGCGGCATATACAAGCCCGCCGCAGCACTCGGCACTATGGAGTTGGGGGTTTTCATTTTCTTTACTTTACCTCTCGCGCTTTGCGCTTTACGGGTTAGGTGTGATTATAGGACAGCTTGACCGATTGCGATACCAAGCCCGAAGGCAAGGAGCAAGAGCGGACTAAAAAAGAGGATTCCAAGAAAGTCGTTCATTTTAGATACCCTCGCCAGCAGCGAGCGCAGCAAGATCAGCCTTCTCTTCATCGCTAAGGTGTTCCTTGGCTTTGTTGCGGAGGCTCGCCGCGCTCATCTTGGTGGGGTTCTTATGCTCACCGTTACAACCATCAGCAAAACGCTGCGCCCCTTCTGGCGTATTGTAATCAATGACGGCTTGCTTGCCCTGCGTTGTGGAGTTGCGGAATACGCGCCACATCTGAGGACCAACCTGCTCAACGGTCCAACCGGTGAGTTGGCGACGAGTTGGCGGTGCTGGCAGTGGCTTGTACGCTTTCTTGCGGCTTGACGTGACTTCGATGTTATTGATCATCGGGTCAGGGCGATACCGAAAGTTGTCATTAGAGTCAGTGAGTTGGTCGAGGCTGAATGATGTTGGCATTGATATATCTCCTTACTTGATATACTATATTATACACTAAAAATGGGGGAAAGTCAACAACTAAGTTGTCAAGAGAATGTCAGGGACTAGTCAATAGACTCAACACTACAAGTATCTTCATCACCTACATTCTCAATGATATTACCGCTCCAATCCTCATCTTCTTCGATCTCTTCAACAAGTTGCTGCTGGAACTCAATCAGGCGATCAAGTAGCTCCGAGGCGTCAGCGTTGCGAGCGGTAATGTCAAAAGTCAGTCGGTAGGTCATAGTGTTCTTTCCTTTCTATACATATAATATAACATAGCGGAAGGGTGAATGCAAGGGTGATCGTGTCAAGGAAATGTCAAGAGATTACCGTCAAGTTTCGTTCACTAACAACTTCAGTTTTATTGTTCGGCCACAGGATCATCCACCATACGGTTGACCATTGGTGGCTCTCAGCATTTTTGACAACGACACCCACAGGGGCTGATTTGCGGAACTGATCGCGCCGCCACTTTACTAGATCACCTGCTCTCATTCTGCCACCTCAAGATCACGTTCTGGGAATGTCGGCCATCCGAATCTTTTACTGTTTGAGTTGTCGCCGACCCATGCGATGCGAGCGTATCCGCTGCCGCCTTCAGCCATCACAAGCCCAACCTTGCCGGCGTAACCTTGACGCATAGCCCGCTTGTTGGTTTTACCTTTCACCAGTTGACCAACCTTAAACTTTGGTGGCTTCGGAAGTAGAGATTCAATCATCTGGCTCGCGTTGTCACGGAATGAGCCAGCAAAATAGTCAGACTGCATATCGGAGTAGTCATCACAACGGCGAACGTGGAAGTTACAGGCATCAGCCTCAAGTTGAGCAGCCGTATCGCTCGCCATCGCTCCGTTAGCCAGGAATGAACCAACGTAACCGTTGTGCTGGAAACTCCAGCGCGTTCCGTTATACTCTACATCAATATCAATGCCCTGCTTTTTGAAGTGTGTTTTAATCTTCTTGACTACTGCTTTGACTTTCATGATACCACCTTCATATCTTCGCACTTAACCCAGCCAAATGTTCTGTTGTGCGGCCAGTATACTTGTGCAAGATCGCCGAGACTGCCGGCAATCTTCATCACAAGACCCATGCGGGCCGTGTGGTTTTCCATTCTGAACTTACTTTTAACAATGCTTCCGACTTCAATCATAGATTTCTCTCCTTTCTATACATATAATATAACCCACTGAGAGGTAAATGCAAGGCTATTTGTGTCAAGGAGATGTCAGTAAACGAGTTGTATGTGTTCTTTTCTTATAGTCTCGCGCTTCCCGTCAGCAGCCCACTCGACGATCCACCAGTCGCTTGGCAGCGATAGTGCAGGGCCGACAATGATCCCAATCGGACCCCAACCTTTGCTTGATGCACCATAATGATTTCTTCGCACCAAGTTGCCGACTTTCACGCACTTACCAATACAGTCACATCGGCCGCACCAGCAATAATGTTGCGCGGGTGCTTTTGAGGTTTGATATGAACACCATCCTCGTCAATCTCAACGACCACTCCCAGTTTGCTACCGTAGTGCTTTGTTCTTACTCTTACCAAGTCACCGACTTTCATAGATTTTTCTCCTTTCATACTTATAATATAACACCGGAAGGCACCGGAGTCAAGGCTGATTCTGTCAAGGGAATGTCAACAACAAGGTCAACAGTTGTCGGGTCAAAGATTGAACCTGAGCCGGGAGTCGAAAGACCCCACAAATAGACCAACAAATACATATACTTACCAGTTCCTCGGATCGTTGGCGTCCCACACATCATGTGTTTGAGTTTTAGAAAGTCGCTTGTCCTGATTCTTCAAGTTAAAGTTTCGGCGTGCTGCGGCGCGGCTATTGGTTTTCGCCTGCTCTTTGGCATCCATACCGCGCTGAATAAAATCTTGTTCTGCGATGAGAAACGATTTTGAATCTTCAATCTCGGTAGGATCAATCTCGGCACTGCGACCAGACTGCTCCATTAGATCGTGGCAGATTTCAAAAGCGGGCTGACCATTAGCATCAACGCGGTTACCAGCCTCATGGAGCAGATCCATAATCAGATCAAGTTCTCGCTCGGTTACTCGGATGTTAAGAATATCAGACATTTATACCCCACATGTGCAGGTTGCCCACTTAAAGGCGAGAAAAATAAGACCAGACCAGCAGGTCAGATCAGCGATAATAAGGGCGGCCATCATGCCGTTGCGGTTTTGAAACATTTTGTTTTCTCCTTTCTACCCTTATAATATAACACCGAAACGGGCGATCGTCAAGGTTTAAGTTGTCAAGAGGTTGTCAACGACCGCAAGGTGCTGACTACATTCGGTTTGTGGATCTGGATCGCCCTTCCACAAAACTTTAACATCACGATTACCGGAAAACTTCCCAGTCTCGATAATCAGACCGACATGCACAGATTGACCTTTGCGCCAGCGTGGGAGTTGATACCAATAAGTTACCAGTTTACCGACTTGCATTTTTCTGAGCCTCCACATGCTTGCATTTACGTCGCCAACCAAAACCGGGGCAAGAGCATGTCCATGTGCCTCCGTTGTCGGTCACGGTATATGTGTTGCCAGTGCTGCCTTGAACCTCGTAGGAGGCAACGTCAGCCGGTTGTGCTGGTGTTTCTCGTTCCTCAACGATCATATACTCCCCAACCCGGTCAAGTGTGAGGGTTTCCGGTACTTTAACCCAATGTTGACCAGAAACAGCCCACTTCTGGCCGGCCATATCGGTGTAAAGCATTGGGTTCATACTAACCACAATGGGCAGCGTTTTATTCTTCGTTGTCATCTTCATTCTCCGTGGGCGGTCCATGGTTGAGGTAAATATCGGTCATGTCTTTCGACCAGAAGTCATCGTACCCTGATACATAATAAGGGCTGATCTCAACTGGATTGCGCTCAAAAAAGTCCTCCAGCATTGAAACGATTTCATCCATACGAAGCTCGCGATCAGACTTGTTTTCGTCGGCTTTGGCTTCAGCCATGGCCCTCTTCTTCTCGCGGTATTCGTCTAGGTTTACTATCTCTCCCATCAAAACGGCCTGCTATCGCTCATTGGTGAACACTCCCACACCTTCGGGTGCATGATCACCGGGTTACCAGTTGTGTACTTGGCGAGATTCACATGACAAGAAGTTGTCATAGAACGAAAGCCGTTGGTCGGCGCAGTGAAATCGGCGATGACGTAAACTCCTGCCGGGGTGCGCTCTCCGATCTTTAAGTCATAGCTGAATAGCTCGGCGCTCCCATTCGGGTACGATATACTACTCAAAGAATACCTGTGATTACGCGCACTTAGCCCATTCTGCCATGCTTTGATAACGCCATCGTTTGTGCGAGGCTTGCCATAAATCCCCAGCGCGTTCATGCTTCACCTGCTGTGCGTGGCAGTGCTGAGAGCGTTGTCAGGAAAATATCACGCATAACTTCGTTTTCCTCTTCAGCCAGTTGAGAGGCGACCATCAGGCAAGTGATGACGTTCTCGCATGTTTCGCGACTCTCATCCATTGGTGTTAGTGACCCTGTGACGTTGGGTACATTACTTTCAAACATTTTCTCTCCTTTCTATACTATAAATATAGCACTAAATAGTTTAATCGTCAAGCATTAAGTTGTCAAGACTCGCTGACAACTTCTAACCATGGTTCAGGTTCCCAGTCTACTTTGCCTGAACCGCCTATCCACATTATACCTATTTGCGGCCGTGTGGTGGAAATAGCTTTAGGGTGCCTGTCCACTACAATACCGACAAGTCCCGTGTCATGCGTGTGCATCCTCACCAGATCGCCTTTTTTAATGCGGTTCATCGCTCACCCGTAAAGATGCGGTCAGCGAAACGCTTTGCGTTGCGAAGGTTGTACATGTCGTTAATGTCTCGCACTTGGTTATCTTCTTCGTCTTGCAAGTGTGCTACGGATTCTTTCATAAACTTGCGAAGCAGCTTGATGAACTCAATCTTCCCGAATGATTCTTTGTGTGCGGCGGCGTTCCCTGAATACTTTGCGTGTATGATACGCACCATCTTCAGTGCGTCGTTGATACCTTCACGGTCATCGGTGTCTATTACTAAGGTCATTTTCATTGTTTAGCCTTCTAATCATCAATGGCGATGATGCGTTCATTAGTCGAGAAGTATGGGCGTGCTGCGTATTGCTTCGTGGTCATCCACATGCGCTGGCACTTGGAGGCGACCGGCTTGGGAGCCATCAGGTCTGTCAGGATGATGTGACCATCGAACCCCTTTTCATTGACGTACTTGGTTGGAGCGTTGAAACATGTACCACCAGTCAGAACGCGCTCGGTCTTCTTGGTCTGACCTTTTTTCCACGTGTAGACCTTATCAACAGCAACCACCGTGTCGAAGGGGATTACGGTAAACTCCGCAATCTCAGCCAGTTTGTTCAACTCAGAGAAGAACGCAGAAAGCATACCATCATCAACTGAACCAGATTGATCGATACTGATCGCAATCTTGGCGTGACGACGGACACGCTTGCCGGGGTGAACCTTTGGGAATCGCTTGTTAAGTCGGCGCGGCGTGCTACGCTTGTCAGCGCGCTGGCTTGTTTTGACGAAGTAACGAAGAACTTTGCGCCAGTCAACCTTTGATGAAATCCGATCCATAATATCGCGCCGCACACCAGACGAGACTGAACCCCAGTTGCGGGATTTTTCAGCCTCTTCGGCTGCCTTCTTGACTGCTTCTTTAAGACGCTCCTTGGCAATCTCATTGACAGTTGCATCACCAGAATCACCAAAAGCATCGTGGTCATCAAGTGAGTCAGCATCACCAAACGCATCCCCTGGTTCACCCTCGCCTTTACGCTGCTTCTCCTCATTTTCTTTCTGCATCTTTTCAAGCTGAACCAGATACCACTCGTAGGTCTGACATGCCGGCAGATCCTTAAATGGACCTTCACCCGGCATAACACCCTTCATCGGCTCCGTAGCACCCTCAAGGATAGGGCCGGGATCAGCTTCACAGGGAAGTTTGCCCTTCATCTCTGGCAGGCCATTGATAGACAAGTCCATGGCGATATTATCAATACGCCTGATACCATCAGCCGGCAGGCGCTTGGTCACATGCTCAAAGATAATATGGTAAAACTCATGCATAAGGATGCCAAGTTTATGGTCGTCAGACAGAGCAGCAAAGAACTCAGGGTTATAGAAAAGCTCAAACTGGGCGCGCTCCTTATTGACGCGCACGCCAGCAGTCGGAATAGAAGTGGTGGCTACCTTGTCAATCCGGCGAGAGAGAGCAGCAAAGAACGGCTCGCGCATAAGCAAGCGAGCAGTGTGCATGTTGAGATTGAAGGGCTTTTTGGTATCGTCAGTCATTGTTCTTTTCCTTACTCTTATAATATAACCGCCTGAGCGGACTTTGCAAGCGATATTGTGTCAAGCAAATGTCAAGGAAGTTTATACAAGGCTCTAAGTTTAACCTCGTCCAGCCATCCCTGCTGGCCATCAACGTGCAGCTTGAACTCCATGCGCTTGTTGGCCAAGTCACCATATTTAGCGCGCGCGGTTTCCGCGCTGTCGAGAATGATCGCGGGCTTGCCATCTTGTCGCGACCATACAAGGTCACCTATTTTAAGTTCATCAGTCCACATCAGAAATAATCAGCAAGTCTTCTTCATGAAAAATCATAAGTTCATCGCTCTTTAACCACTTGACTTCGTATTGTATACGATGACGAGCCTGAACTATGTTATTGACAACGCCGATGCCGTGATGGCCCTTGAATGGCCGGCCTAGGCTACCCAGACCGGTTAGCTTAACCAAGTCACCAAGCCTAGGCGGCCGTAAGAGTGGCCTAAAGGCGCTACTGTGAGCCACCAAGAATCTCCACCAAGTGGTCACTAACGCGCTTGCCTTCTGATGTCTCTGCCTTGTGCAGTGCGATAACATTCGTAGTGTTATCAGCTTCGCCGAGTACAGTCCACAACTTCATAGCTACTTCTGAAGGAAGTGACACAAAGTAATCAGCAAGGTTCTGGATCTGCACTTCTCGCAAGTCTTCAACCAACACATCAGCCGCAGAAATCTTCTCAATCATCGCAGAGTGATCATTGATACCCCATTCAGAAGTCTTGCTGATCTCACCATTGTCAAGCAGGTCTTCAATAGTTACTTGCCAAGCGTAGTTCTCTGTGAAGTCGCGCAAAGACACGGCAGCCTCAAACCCTACAAAAGCAGTGGCCAGATTGAATAGAAGATCGCGGTCGCCACCCTCACCCATTGCACCCGTTGGTGCCGCGGTATCGTTGAATCGCTTCCAGCTACGACGTGACGGATAAACCTTGTTAGGCTCAAAGTCATCACCATGCTCAAGGTGGCTACGGTTCTGGTTAATGAAGTCCCACAGAACAGAGTGAACATTGTCCTGCGCCCATGCAAGCCAGTCCTCGGTGGTTGGCTCCACATCGAACACAGTCCAACGGTCAAGCTCTGCCGGGTCCATCTCACCGACTTGGTATTGAGCGCCATGCTCACCGCCATTGACGGCAGCGACGATCAGAGTCTCAGGGTGAAGATTCCACCCATTGATCTTGCGGCTATCAGTCAACTCAAAGAGTCCTTGGCGAACCTCCATAGTTGCGCGGTCAACCTCATCAAGAAAGAGCATGACAGGCTGTGTACAGGCAGTGACAAGCCAGTCAGGAGCGTTCCAAGTGGTAGCCTTGCGGCCATCAGATAGGTCAGCCGTGTCAGGCAGACCGAGAAGATCGCCCTCGGTCATCTGTGAAGCACGGCGCTCCACCACAGGCAGGTTACGCTGCTCTGCAATCTGGTATACCACTTGGGATTTACCGATGCCGTGTGGGCCGCGGACAAGTACAGGAAGGCGCGCATCAAGAATATGAGTAACGGTGCCGAGGAATGTTGTGAAGTCTACTGCCATGGTGTTTTTCTCCGAGAGAGATGAATGTTGTTTCTTTGCCTTACTCTATAAATATAACACGGTAAGGCTTTTCGTCAAGTATTTTCGTGTCAGGGAAATGTCAAGAGACTACAAAAAAGTTTGCACTAAACTGTTGACTTGATTGCGAATGCTGTTGACCCTCTTGGGATTGTCGGCTAGCCAGTTGATACCGAAGTAAAAAACCCCAGCAAAAATAGCATATCTAAATATATTGTTCATTTTTGTTCCTATCCAAAAGATGGTAGCTGATGCGGGACTCGAACCCGCAAGCCCAAACGGGCGGGAGATTTTAAGTCTCCTGTGTATACCATTCCACCAATCAGCCATGTTTATAATATAATCACTTTACACTCACCTGTCAAGGCGAGAGTTGTCAGGGAAATGTCAAGTCCAGTCGACATTGTCATAATGCTCGGTGAGTCCGAGATCCCTGATCACATCTTTAGTTACGCCACTCGGATACGCATAGTCGTAGGGGCGTTGCTTATTATACCTATTACCAGTGGTCGGAAACTGACGCTTCATGGCTTTCGTAAGACTCTGCTCGGTTGGTTGGAGCCAGCCCTTCGGGGGATCCAGCGTAGGTACCAGCGACGACATGGGAGCCGGCTCGCTCTCGGCTGCTGCGTAACGCAGTGCCGCATCGTGAACCTGAACCAGTTTAGTGATCTGATCACAAGAAGTCCAACGCGCTTGATTTGGGGCAGCGATCTTGCGAGCCTCAATGTGATAGGCAGCGAGAAATGGCGCACTGGATGTGCAGGTGTCCCAAGCAATCGACTTGATATAACGCAAGGTAAGCATATCTGAACGCCACTCACCATCAACGTCATAGCCTGACGAACGGATAGGAATCATCGAACCAAGCCCAACGCCAGTCTCGCGAGCAGTCTCTAGCGCGGCAATACGAGCGCGGCGTGTTTCTTCAACAAAAACCTGCTTATCCATTTTAACAGCCTTGCACGTGCGCCGTGTATGTCCTGTTTGGTGGCAGTATCCACAAGTCACATTCTTCATGCGTGCAGCCTTGGATGCCTTGTTGCTAACCTTCTCGCCGGTAGCAAGATCGATCTTGGTACGTTTAAGGTATTTCTGGCGGTGATGCTCGGCGCGGTCGTCATACCACTGGGCATCGTTTTCGTTACCAGCTTCGCGTTCTTTTGCAGCCATACGAGCATTGCCATCGTATTGGCCTTTGATTTCTTCTGTGAGTTGTGGACACTTGCGCTTGTTATGTCCGGTTCTGTAGCAGTGTGAGCAGCGGACGGTTCCATTGTATGACATATATTGTCTCCTTTCTATACATATAATATAACGCGATGACAGCGTTTAGCAAGCGATATTGTGTCAAGAGGATGTCAGGAGATCACCGACTTGCATTAACTAACTCCACGATGTTCTCATTCTCAAGACTCCAAGTGCCATCGGAGAACTGTATACGGATTGCATGCATATCCT
>Ga0208919_1002184_pt1 | contig 10472 bp, 23 predicted proteins | sample 4_EtaG_FD_184076 | JGI IMG/M metagenome (GOLD analysis project Ga0208919, IMG submission 184076) | Marine viral communities from the Subarctic Pacific Ocean - 4_ETSP_OMZ_AT15127 metaG (SPAdes) (version 3) | ecosystem: Environmental > Aquatic > Marine > Oceanic | place: Pacific Ocean | collected... | reverse complement strand
CGTAGATCTTTCAAAGATACTTCACCTGAATTGTGCTTATCTATATCCTGTTGTGTAATAGCACCTGCATGTTTTGCTAAGTCTAAGTGTGGATCAAACCCATCACGAGACATTTCTTCTACGTATGCAGGGTCGTATGGTTTCATGTAGTGTCGTTTAGTTGTGTCCTCAAGAGAAGTCATATCAGCACCACATAACTTGTAACCTTCTGGTGCAATCAAGCACCCACGTATCTCCTTACCCCAAGGCTTATCAATACTAGGTAAGTTGACCAGAGGTTTGTTATGTTTGAAACGAAAAGTATTTGTAAGACCATTCACACTCGCTTGTACATACCCATCCCTCTCGCATTCGATTAACCCTTCAAAGATACCGAGTCTGTGTTGTATAACTGTGAGTCCATCTAGCACACCTACAACTGGGTTCTTTTCTATTAAGAGTTTAACTGACTTAGTAAGCTCACCATTCTTTCTGACTTGTGGTATAAGCCTTGTTTCTGTTGGTGACTCTTTAATATATTTAAAGGTACAAGGTTCCCAACCTAAAGAGAACAACCACTCTTTAACTTGATCAGATGATTTTGGATTAGCTTCCTCAACACCTTTAACAATATTTATTTCCCTAGAATAGGTTGATGGTAGGTCATGCTCAAATAATAATGTAGTCCATTCTTCACCTTGTTTAGATAGTGAACCATCTTTTTTATGCATAACCTTTGGCCTAGACTTCTTACGAAACAAAGTCCTCATTGGCATAACTGTTTTAAGTTCAACTACTTTTTCTTCCTGCTCTGTTTTTAGTTTATCTATACAACTAAGTGCTAACTCTTTGTCGAGTTTCCATCCGCTTTCTTCTGCGGCATATGCACATTGCATTTTAAATGTTAGGTACTGGTAAAATCTATTTAAATGATCCTGACTAATATACAACATCATGTACCTATCATTTAGGTTTTTGTAAAGCTTGTGGTTTATTCTAACATCTTGTTCGCATCTGTGTTTATATACACGAGCATCAAGGTTTTCCCAATCCTCTACAACAGGTTTAGGTATACCAAACTCTTCACCAAATGATTCTAGTTTATGATTGGCTCTGTCTGTATTCATCACCCAAGACATAGGTAAGGTATCAATCAATCTAGATTTTATTTTTACTCCTAATATCTTTTCTAGTAATGGTACATCATACCTGACTATGTTGTGTCCTATCAGACATTTTTCTCTTCGTAGTATCCTACGCATGTACTCATAGTTATCTGTGGTTTGTATACTTAATCCATCTCTAGTATAAGACATACAATGTATTCTGGTTGCATCTTCAAGCAAGCCATCTGCTTCGATATCAAATATAATTCCTTGCTCTATCGCCATTATTCTTCTTCCTCTTCATCCTCATTCGGGTAGTACACAAGTACTAAAGATTTACATTTAGGACAGCTTAGATTTGTTTCCATAACAAAAGCACTATCTTCGTGGCAGTCATGGTCACCACCCCAAATCAATCTTGTGTTACAGTGCCAACATCTCATGCTACTTCAGCCTCAGTTGTAAACAAATCCTCTCTTAGTATTGTAGTTGTAGGATCGTAGTATACAGAACCTGCTCTGCCTAGTTTAGCAAACGGTCTGTTCTTATCTACGATAAAGTTTGTAGTGTTCTGCTCCACCTCATCCTCACTCTCTGCTGTACGTTCAAGCTTAATACAAATGATTGCCTCTTCCTCAAGAGAAGCCGCATACTTTGTACGTCCATCATCATTTACTTGTGATATGAATACGACACCAATGTTTAACTCTTTAGCTAACTGAGCCATTCGAGATCCTAGTGTGGTGAGTGTACTGGTAGCACCATCAACACCTGAACTGGACAGGTATGCAAGGCGTTGTACATGGTCAATAAATACATACCCTGCACCATACACGGTTGCAGATAGTCTCACGTAGTCCAACACCTTGAGTGGATCATCATGTGACATCATCTCAAAGATGATTGACTTCTCACCCTTGGTAGCAATCTTTGCCGCTTCAATGACATTACTTTCTGATACGTTATTGTGTGCCGCATCTTCTTTTGTTCTCACGTTCACACCTAGTTCATACGTAGCCATAGCTCTGTATGTGGTAGACTTCATCTCTTCCATGTGAAGCATAGCTACAGCATCTTCACCGTTAGCCAGTAAGCCTGTCTCGAAATATCGAATCACTTCTGTCTTACCAGTACCACGAGGTGCTTTAATAAATGTAAGCCCACCCTTAACCATACCACGTATCTTTTCATCTAGTCCTGTATGACCTGTAGGTATGTACTCGTATGGGTTCTCATTCTTTATTGCTTCTTCTACTGCCGCATCAGAACAGAAGAAGTTCTCTGGTGTGTATCTCTGTGGCGATCTAGCCGCCCACATTATCTTGTCTTGCTTACCTGTCATAAGGAACTCGTTAGCATCCTTACATTCTGTCATAGGTACATAGAAAAACTTCTCAGGGAATGCCTGATACAATTTATCTGCGGCTCTACGACCCGGTGGGTCTAACTCACCTGCATACACTATCTCTTTAAACGATGATAGATATTTAAGATTGTGCTTGATGAACTTCTCACCGATAGAAGATGAGGGTAGTGACTTAACTGGAAATGACTTACCAAGTATTTGGTAAAGTGATGCCGCATCAAACTCACCTTCTGTTATGTATATACGCTTACCTGTACCTGCATTGAACTCAGGTCCGAAAAGATAATTCATACCAAGGCCACGATCCTTTACCCATGACTTGGATTTATCATTACACATTCTGTATTTGATTGTGTGTGGATACTTGAATGCGTATCTTATATCCTCACCGTTTGAGCCTGTCTGTATCTGGATACCATACAACTGGCAAACGTCAGGGTCTATGTCTCGTATACCTGTATACTTAACACCTGATACCTGTATGTTCTGTGGTTGTATACGTTCTTTTAATGGATAGGTTTCTGCAACCCACTCGAAAGTCTCAGGCATGTTCTTCATTGGGTATGCTCTGTGGCATGAGTGGCAGTGACCGTAACCATCGTCATTCCAGTTGAATGCATCCGAAGAACTGCACTCTCTGTATGGGCATGGTTGGTGTGGATTATCTGACATTTTGTTTCCTCTAAATTTCTCAGTTGGAATTATAGCACTCAATTAAAATTAAATGCAACACTAATCTTCGTCCTCTATTACTTCAACATCTGTTCCCCACACCCAATCACCATCTCGTTGGTCTGGTTCATAGAACTGACCACCGTCTATGTTTTGTTTGATCCAGTACCACCTTTCATTTTCTGGTACATCATCAGGTACTTCACCTTCCCACTCCATAAACGTAATCAAATCTGCTTTTGATCTAACTCTAACCATTGTTCATTCTACTCCTATACATTGCTCGTAATCTTTCTTCATCAGTCATCTCACGTATTGAGGTATTAATATTATCTTCCTTGTACTCTACGACAACACCAGTATTCCAGTTACTCATTTCTTTTAGCGCACCTTCGATAGTATCGAATATTTTTGGGTCTGGGTAATTAGGAAAGCCATTAGTATCCTCTGGCACATACATAATGTCACCGTCTACATCAATAAGAACTGCGTATTTCATTGTCTACTCCTTTAATTGTACAAACAATCCCTGTAATTGGATCATTAAAACCTGCTATTGCTATTACTTCTACAGCAAGTGTGTCTGCATTGTCAGGACTGTTTACATATTCTACACATTCATCTTCATGCTGAAATGTTTTGTATGGTATAACAAATGGGTCACCCATAGATAATGTAACAAGTATTATCCACATGTTAATAATCCGCTGTAAACATAGCAGTTGCATGGTCTTCAGTATTTTCTTTTAACCATTCCTGATGATGCATTATCGTATCTTCAACCATACCTAATGCACTACTGACACGATCAAGTTTATAATCACATGCTTCATAGTATAGGTTTGTGACTTTCTCTAAAGTCTCTTCTAACCATTTCTCTTTATCAGTCATCTCGTATCCACTTCTAAACATGCTAGTGTTTCTGAGCTATGATTCACCAGAACCACCGCTTCTTTCAATGCCAACTGGCACTCTTCTTTCTTACCGTAGTTACCCAACTGGTAGTAATCAACTCCTTGATTAGTTACAAGTTGCATCCATACTAGTATCCACATCATTGCTCTTCTCCTTCATGTATATCGTGTGTCTTTTTATAAAGCAAAGCTTTCCTAATTAGTTCTTTACCTTCATCGTAATCACCCGACTGTAATTTGTCATAGCCCCATGCAAAGTAAGATAGAGCTTTACTATTTAAGTCATTATCTCTGTGTTCACTAGGTATGTACACCTCGTAGTGTGTCTCAGTCTTATCGTTATTAGTGTGAGAGGCAACCTGATGTAGATTAAGGAACTTCAGTAGGTTAGGCTTGTCCACTGGTACATCAATAGTACTATAGTCTTTGCCACAAATCTTACGTGCATCGGCTTTTGTACCTGCCCAAACACCATTGCTGTTCTTGTATAACTTCATTCAGTATCCTTTCCTTTATGCTTCTGCTTTCGCAGAGGTATAGGTTTCTTCTTATCAGGTATTACCTGTTGTTTAAACTTAGGTTGCCGTACAGCTTTTGCGACAGGATTAATTTTAATGATATGTCGTATCATAAAAGTCACCACCATAAGTCTCTCTCATTTGAGTGTTGAACTCAGCATTAGCAGATAACAACATCAATAGTTCTGCTAACTCTGGTGCATACTCATCCTCTAACGTACCATCTGCAAAGCAGTTAGCCCAATGTCTAAATACTTTAGCAGGTATTACTCTTCTTTCACCCATCAGTCATTCTCCTCTTCTTTTGTTTGTATAATACAAGCTTCACACAAGTAACCACATTCGTTACCTTGATCCCACTCGTGGTATTCCAATAGCTCTACGTCACCACAGTTTTCACATGCGCTGACCATTGTTATCTGCATCAGTCCTATCCTTACTATTTACATAATTTTCTACTATCCTTTTATCCCTAGAGATAATAAGTATCTTACCATCATCACCATAAGCAATGAACTTATTGTTATGTTCCATAATCATGCCGCCTCTTCAAACCAATAGGGTACAGGTCGCTTAGTCCATACCATTTTGAACCTGTCTTGTTTTGTCTTATAGAACTTACGATAGCCAACGATAGGCCAGTTCTGGTGGCATTTCAAGTGTGTATGTTCACTAAAGCACTCAGGGTGCGAAGTAACATACCCATCAGGCACATACTTTTCTGCATCTTTCAAAGCGTCATATAACCTATAGGAAGCATGTGTCTTGCCATACCTGTAGGTATACTCTTTACACATAGCATCAAACATAGCTAGTGCATACCTGTAGTTGCTACTGGTCATACCTGCCCAGATAGTACATGGATGCTTCTGGTGTACAGCACGATACAATCCATGCTCATCTGCATACTCGTTGTTGTACTTACGTACCACAGTGCATAGCATCTGTGCTTCTTCGAGTGGCATCTTTACTACATGCTTATCACATAACTCTTTAGCAATAAGATCTGGGGTATAGCTGATAAGAAATCTGTTCATTTCTTTCTCCTTTCCAATGCTGAAGTAGCAGCATCAAGTGTGTGTTTATGATACGGATTGAGTGACGATATATTCTGATGACCAGTGACAGACATGATCTGTAAATGGTCTACACCAGAGTCAATCATCTCAACAATCCCACTCTTTCTGAGGTTACCAACCTTCAAAAATTTCGGTAGTCCACAATTATCTTTTACCCTGTTTGCATAGAGGGATATATGAGATCTCGTTAGGGGTCTGTATGCCCCGTCTGATGGCCTCTGATAGGGTATTACATACTCTTGGAAGTCCCAATCTTTTTTCTGGTCAGAGAGCATCTGCTTTATCTCGTTAGAGATAGGTAGTTGCACAGTAGCACCACGTTTTGTCTGAGTAATAGTTACCACGGATTTATCCATGTCCAAGGCATCCCACTTCAGTAATCGTATATCGTTAGGTCTTTGTGCCCACTCGTAACAGAGCAATACGACAAGACCAATAGCTCTCCACTCCCACCTAGAGAATGCAGTATCTAAAAATAATTCTACCTGTTCTTGAGTCCATGTCTCTGAGACAGGCTGATGCTTTTTCTTTTTAATCTTCGACAGAGGGTTATGGTCTATCATATCTAACGATATGCAATAGTTTAGTAGTACAGATAAAACTCTAGATAGTTGGTTGGCCTTGGCTGTACTACCACTAATCACCCAAGCCTCGTAAGCTTGCGAACAATGGAAAGCATTTAAATCTCCAACCTTAATAGAACCTAAAGTTCTACCACCAATAATAGTATTACTTATAGAGTTCATAGAATATTCGTATTGTCTTTGAGAACTGTAAGCTAAAGACCTAAAGTTATTAGTACTAATATAATACTTATATACTTGTAGTATTGTACTGGTCGCACCAATATTACCTGCGACAATTTTACCATTACGGAAATCATCCACCATCTGTATCAGTCTAGGTATCTCATACCTAGCAGTCCTTCCATCGTGAAAGGTCTGACGTGATACCACCTTTGCATCTATCGCAGATTGAGGTGGGGTAAATCGCCACACCCAACCAGATTTTAATTTTACTTTTTCTGTGTATCTCATATCTTTCCTACCCAGTGTGTGCAATCGTCATGCGGATCATCCACATAGGACATGCTATTCCACCAATCATATTCCATCGCATTCCCCAAAGCTAATGGTAACATAACAAGGCACTGTAAAACAATACCTTGTTATTATTTTTTATATTCTGACACCATCATCTTCCCAAGATAAAACTTTTGTAATCTTTTCGTAAGCGTCTAGACCGTGTATACATTCGTATATACGGACAAGACACCCCTTGTAGGAAGATTGATTAGCAATATCAACACTATCAGATAGTAAATCCTGATAGGATTTGCATATTGTCTCGTCATTATGTGTGATTTCGACAAGGTACATTATGCTTTACCTCCTTCGATAACTATTAGTTGTGGTCGAGATGGCCTAGAAGTCAAGACATTTTTTATCTCTTGATATCTTTCTGGGTTATAGTCTCTCATAGCCAACACTGGTTCGGTATCCCAAACATCAAACACGGCTTCGGGGAAAGCCTCGTTTAGTAAACCACAAATTTGATCTGCACCTTCACAAGTCGAGCACCTCATAATGAGGCACTCGTTTAGTTCATCTACATATAGTTCTACAACGTAGTAATGTTTCCACATACTAACCTGCGAAGTGATGTAGTTTACGCACAGAGGTACGGTTAGGCTTACGCTCTATGTAGATAGATCGTTTACCCAGATGTATGTTAGTCATACACCTACCTCTTTCGATAGTCCAACCACGATTGATTACACTACGCTTACGGTAGATACCCTTGATACCAAGGAAGTTGTAACGGAAACCTTCACATCCGTCTTGAGTTGGTTTAGTTGCGAATAGTACAAACATTTTTTACTCCTTATGCTTGTGAATGATTACAGTAATATAGTAAGTTCCCCCAATGTCAATACCCAATACTACAAATACAGAAAAAGTTTGGATACGACAGAGGGGAAACTACCACCTCATGCAGCTTGTAGCTGAGTGAAGCGGTTATCTGATACCCATTTAGATACCTCTTGTTCTCTTGAGAACATAGATACAGAACGAGTATCGTTGCCAGTGTCACGTAACTTGAAGCCATTACGTTCATCTGCATATGATGCATAGTTGGTAAAGGCTGAGTACAGTGCCCACTTGTTAGCACCACGAGTCTGTCTCTCTATATTATAGAGTTCGAACATTCTCTGTGCCTTTCGTTTAGATGGTATCATTGTTTCTAACAATGCTTCCACATCTACATACTTGAGGTCAGTCCTACCCCAGACTTTCATCTTGGCAGTCTCTTCGTAGAAGTCTCTACGAATATTCTGAAGGTCATTAATAAAACCATCTAACGTAAAGTTAGAAGTGTTCTTCTTACGAACCTTATCGTAGTCACCTACGATTGAACCATTGATACAAAAGAAATCAATGACACCAAAGTAAGCTTGGTTACTACATGAGCCATCAATACCATGCAATGATATGATACGATTGCCTAGTGTAGTTGTATGCCTATCTGTTTCTATTTCTACCTGCATATCAGGTAAACCAATATCAAGCATAACCCAAGCATCACCTCGTGCTCTCTTCCACTTGTAATTTATATTCATAGTATCTTCTGGGCGTAGAGTCTCTGTGACAGTCTGCTGTACACGTCTAAAGAAATCACCGTGATTAGCACACCTGAAGTCCTTGCCAACAATACCAAGGTATTCACCTGTATTGGCATTGAGAACATACTTCTTGTCTTTGAACTTGGTAGGTTCAAACTCTACTTCAAAGTCTAAGGTTGGTGGTACAAAGTCTGTAGTATAATCGAATGGCATTTGTTTTCCTTTCATTCGGTTTCATTCACGGAAATTCCGTGATTAGTGTTCAGATAGATGAACTATCTGGGTTCGGTTAATAGTCTTTTGTGCAAAGCAACCTGCCTTGCAGTCTTTACAATGACCCTTCAGACCCTTGTGTGTCTTAGGACAAGCAAACATACGTTTGCCATATACAGGGTCATGTGTCAACGTATCATCACCATAGAACATGATGTTCCAATCATCGTCAATCAGCATCTGCCATTCGGCCTCGCTGTTAGATGGGTCTAGTGAAGCATTAATTGCACAGTTGTCAAGAGGCATTAGCTCTTTCTCAATCAAGGATTTTATCCTTGGGTTACGCCATGCTCGTGTCGGTATCCACCATAGGATGTCGGGATTGAGCAAGCACATAGTCTTTACACGATAGACATCTCTGATGTCTTTGAATGCCTCACCTCTGGTCATGTGACGAACACGACTAGTGTCGTACTTTTTACGACTAAAGAAATTAGTGAAGTCAGAGTTGGACTTGTCTAGCTTCTGCCAGATAGTCTCGCACCTATCGTCACGGTTAGCCATGTTTTCGTACATGTTGTATAACTTAATGTTATAACAGGTCTGGTCACAATAGTCTGTCCTATGTATGCAAGAACCTTCATGGTTCTTAGTATCGTTGATGGGTCTATCAGATGCTGCCATGCCTATGTCTTTGCATTCTCTGAATAGATCATTTAGTTCTTGAGTTGTTACAGTCATTCTCGGAATCTCCGTGATTAGGTTTCTAGTAATTGTTCTGCTTGATCCAAGCTTGCTACCTTGATAACAGGTTTATTTTGTTTGTCAAGGTACATGAATCCAACATCAGCTTCGAAGATAGGATCTTCGTTCTCGTCCACAAATGATGTGTACTTGTACGGGTTGTAACGTACAGTCGTGTAGCCATCCAGTATGTCAAAGGGTATTACCTCATCCATACCTTGATACCCTTCGGGTCTAACGAAAGCATGAACATTCTTAGACTTGTCTCTAAGAACACGTTCACGTCCACCTTGCTGTACAACAAACGTAGGTCTAACTAGACCCACCCATCTCTTGTGAGCAATCACTTTGCCATGCCGTTCTCTTACAGAGAACAGTCGTTTATGTAGGTTAAAATAGATTTCAACTTTCATCACGTACCCTTTCTGATACTTTCATGGCAAGCCATGTCTCAGTCTTATAGTCTTGACCTAGTACATCTTGCAGATGTCTAGCCTTTTCAAGAGCCATCTCTTTGCTATCACTAGATAGATGTACTCTACCCCAATGCTTCCAGATAATCTTGGTGCTGTCTGGGTTAGCTTCCTTGTTCATATTATGAACTATGTTTATTTCGTATTGCATTTGTAGTCTCCTGTTTTTCATTCACGGAATTTCCGAGATTAAATTTAGCGAGGTCTAACTTGATTGTCAAGCCCCGTTGAGGCATCAACATCTGTTGTAAGAAAACAGATTGCCAATACTTGTCTGCACGTCTGGCAGACCTGTTGCGTTTAGGTATCATGGCTATCAATCTCATCACGAACATCTATTAATCTACTGATTAAACTGTCTAGCGATCTGCCATAAAATGTTATGTCATAGGGAATACTCTCCCATGTTTCGCCCTTGTCTTTATCGGGTAATACAGCGATCTCTCGACCATGCCAATTTCCCCAATTTTTATGGTCAGAAATAGATATCTCTTTTCCCTTGTGTGTTACATACACGTTGTTCATGTCTGGTAGTTCCATAGGTATTCTCCCAAGTTAAATTTCTTTTATCCAAAAGGTTAAGATTGCTAGTGTACCGAATGGTACAAGCACTATTAATGCCACTGGGTCTAACCCAAACATAGCTACACCAGTAATAATTAATATTACTAAGAATGTCATAAGAACCCAAAGGGTTGTGAAGATAAAGTTAAATAATACCATAGGTATTCTCCTAAGTTTAAAGGTCTAGTTTTGCAGAGGTCTCTTTTTTTTTATTTTAAAAG
>Ga0208919_1002181_pt1 | contig 10489 bp, 11 predicted proteins | sample 4_EtaG_FD_184076 | JGI IMG/M metagenome (GOLD analysis project Ga0208919, IMG submission 184076) | Marine viral communities from the Subarctic Pacific Ocean - 4_ETSP_OMZ_AT15127 metaG (SPAdes) (version 3) | ecosystem: Environmental > Aquatic > Marine > Oceanic | place: Pacific Ocean | collected... | reverse complement strand
AATTATGAATTGCTTCTTCCGGCAAAACATAGCTACCAGCAATAGAACCAACCCAAGCATTAAGTTTTCGCAAAACATCGGGATTTGAGAATTCACTCATATTGTCGTTTTTATCAACAGCAATATCGGTGTCTGACGTATTTACATTTTCGTTAATATGTTTTTTAAACGTCTTCATTTTTTTCTTCCTCTGGTTCAACATCAGAAGGGATAGTATCAATAATCCTTTCTTCTAATATTTCTACCTTTTTATTTTGTTTTTGAGCAAGGGTTTTACCATTACCTTTAGGTGCTTCTACAATTTCTTGTAAAACCTGTCCACCCGCTCCATATCTTACTCCATCGTTACGAGGCATGTATATTCTCCATTAGGGAATCGGGGGGAAATTAATCCCCCCTAACTCCTATTAGTCGTCAGAAATCTCTACGATACCCCAATTGGTAGCAACCTTAACGGCAGCAACAACTGCCCAAGCTGTACCTGTCCACATAAGAGTAACACTGTCACCATCGTCTGTAAAGTCGATGTTAGTGTAACCTAATGTAGAGGCGGGTGTCAATTCAGACGCACCACCATCAGTATCATTAACGATAATCTTTAACTGTCCAATTACAGTACCGTTTGCAAGAGTAGTCGCAACGGAACCTGATGTTTGCAACAGCGTAACTGCTTTCGTAATAGAAACAGCAGTCTGTGTAGCATCAGAGATATCTTCATAAGAGTTAGAGAACCCAATGAAGGAAGGAAGGTTATTAACAAAGTTCGTAACCGAAACCTTTTTATTGATTGGTGTACCCGTTGGGTCATCAATCACATGCAGTAAATCTGCACCAGCGATACCTGTTGAAAGGTCTGTAAGTGCTGTAATTTTCTTATCAGCCATTTTTAGTTTCTCCTAAATGTTAACCCCAATAGTGGGGAATTCTACTGTCGTTAATCGGTGTCTTCACCATTTCCGACATCACTATCTTCATTGTCAATCTTTTGTGCAAATTCAGCACATTGTTGTAAAGCACCATTCAGTGCCTGTAGTAAGTTCTTGGCGTTTGCCAATTCCTTTTCCATCTCACCGATACGAGCCTGCACTTTTTGTGCATCCTCTACCAGTACTTTTTGTCGTTCTATAATATCGTCTTTATTTAATGCCATTTCAAATCACTCCTTATAATTAAGCATGTTTTAATTTATTTATGCAGTAACAGTTACCGTACCACAAGCAGTTCCTTGTGCAGCAGTAATTACTAGTTCAGCATTTCCAGCACCAATAGTATCAACCATTGTACCACTGTTCAGTGCAACACTTTGAGCTGCTACTGACAATACGTCATCTGCGTTTGTTGCAGCATTTGCTGAAGCAATCGCAAGTGTGAATACAAGTTCATTAGAACCAGAACCAGATGCATACGACAGTGAGTGTGGCCCACGACCACTACCAGAACCAGCGTTACTATTCGTAACTGCAAGTGTCGGTGTTCCACCAGATGTACTTACTGTAACTGCTTCGTTGTATCGAACTGTAACACTCAACGTAAATCCATCGGACTTATCTGCTGTAGTTGTATTCCAATCAACACTAGCAATTGTTGCTTGTCCGATAGATGTAGCAAGTCCACCGATTGCAACCAGAACTTCCCGTTGTGCAGAAGTGTTGTCGTTTCCTGTCATAGAAGAACCAGCTTCTATTTCCCAGCCACGGGTCGTTGCTGATACTTCTTTCTTTTCTGCTGTAGTCAGCCATTTCGGTGCTGCTTCATCAGCATCTGTAGCTCCCCATAGTCCCATTTTCTTTCTCCTCATTCTTGCAAGAATAGTTTGTTCTTATTATTTATAACTATTTATAACCCAATTTCTTTAGTTCACCAATAGTTTTGGGTACGCTGGTGTGATGTATTCCTATACCACCTTTTGATTCCCATTCTTTGATGTTCTTTATATAATCATCAATTAATACGTTTGCTTTCCCACCTGTAGTTGCATATTTCTGTTTCTGTGACCGTAATACTAAATTAATATTTGGTTTCTTAAATTTAGTATGTTTCGCAAGCCACTTTAGTTTCCCATTCTTAGAGTTTGGGTCACGCCCAGAATATGCAGAAAGTACTTTAGTATCATATCGTGAAATAAAATCATACAACCTTTTAGCTCCAGGCATCCATTCAAGGTTTGCCCAAAATCCTTTAACTTGATTTATCTTATTCCATTTACCTTCTTTATCTTTATTCGCAACAAATCCATCACCGCCGACAGCTGCATCAGCACCCTTCATGAAATTGACGAGCACCATATCCAAGTCGCAGTAAATATCTGGCAAGTCATCTTTCGATGCTTCCAACAACTCAACAATACGTTTCATTCTATTCCTTAGAATCTTTCGGTTTCATATCTATCTTTGCCATTGGTTTACCAGTATCACTTTTTTCATTCTTCTTCTTTACTGGTTCTTCATCTTCCTCTTTCTTTTCTTTCTTTTTATCAATTGCCTTTTGCAAAGCAGGAGGAAGTTTCCCTTCATCAATATCCCAAACTTTCATGAGAGCATCTCTCATGGATTGAACTTTGAACTCTCTAACCTGTTCGGCCTTTTCATTGTCACCTTCCCAATTGGCATCTATATAGTCGTAGAACTTCTTCTTCTGGTCACCCTTCAATTCAGCAGGGGAACCTACTTTGAACTTCTTCAAAGCACCATTAAAGAATTTCTGATATGCTTCCTTGTCACCTGAGGCTTCGTTGACATATTCATTTTTTTGAAATTTCTTCTTAATTGCACTTCCTACTTTTTTAGCAGTTTTACGAATAACGCCGGGATTATCCTTTTTTATTTGTTTTAGTTTAGCCTTGTTTGCTTTGTTCTTCGCTGTCTGTTTTTGAAGTGCAATTTTATTTGAAATTTTCTGACCTTTTTTCTTAGCACGAGCTAAACGGTTTTTCGCACTTCCAGCAGTTGCAACTTTTTTAATACCACGACCAATAGCACCAAGAATACCTTCCAATTCTAGTTCATCAGCTTCTTCAATCAAATTGTCAAATTCTTCATCAGTCATACCTTCGATTTGTTCAAACAACCAATCTGAAGCTTCATTGATATTTTCTTCTTTAACTTCTTCTTTCTTGGGCTTCTTTTTGTAACCCTTTAAAGCTTCTTTACCACCAGTGGCAAGACGTTTCATTGCGCCTTCTTTAGTTTCAGCAGCCTCTTCCCATACTCCTAGAATGGACGACTCAAGACTACCCTTTTTTGTATCAAGGTATTTCTTACCCATTTTTTCTCTCCTTTAGTTTTGTGTCAATCCTATCTAGAATTGATTCCGAATGAGTCTTCGGAACAACATAATCTTCTTTAACCGCCTGTAACATAGACTTATATGATTTTGCAAGTGCCTGTTGGAATTTTAGTTTATCTGTAGAACTCCTAAAACCCATATACTTTTTAACTGCTTTTACTGCAATATCATACGGCACTTTCTTTTTCTTTTTATCAAGGAATTCTATATCAGTTTTACCCTTTGTGTCAAGGGTCTTTTTCAACTGTTGTAGAATATTTTTACTTGCAGCCTTACGGTCATCCTTGGTTGCAACATCATCTACATCAGCAGAATCCTTACCACGAATCATAGACTTGTCTCTACGCATAGCCCTCATGGCATCTGAACGAGCACTTTCAGTACTATGTGGTGTTAAGTCTTCAAGATACTTACGATATTCATCTGTACCCATTTCATGTGCTTCTGTAATCTTGTTCTTTGCGAAATAATCTGCTATTGCCTGTGCATCGTCAAAAGACTTCTGGCCCTTCTCACCTTTGATACTCATGAAAAATGATCCAGCACCACGGTCATAGTCACCCTTACCCACTGACTTACCTTTAAACATAACATCAATATTACCACTTCCATCATTGACTACTTTATATTTACCTTTACCACCGTGAGCGAGAACTTGTTTTGCTTCATCAAGTTCTTCTTTAAACATTGCCCGAATATCTCCACCAGAAACATAATCGGGAAGCATCCTATCCAACTTATCGGCGGTAACAGTCTGCATCTTTGCAACTACTTTAGCATGAGGTGCCATAGTCCTATTTTTCCTCATCTTCTTTGCAATATCTTTACCCCTTGCAGATATTAATTTTTCATCAAGTTCAACTTCTTCTTTGTACATGTTCAACTCGTATTTCTTTCCTGTATTGTACACTTGAACTTGGATTGCACCCTTGTCACCTTTTAGGCGATATGTGTTTGTCTTACCAGTAGATGGTTTACGAGGCCCAGTTGCAACCTTGTCATCAATCTCTTTGGGGTCAACTGTGATACCATACATTTTCTTTGCAGCTTTGTATGCGTGTTGCATGGCAGATGAGAAGTCTTTGTGGTAAATATCATACTTTGCTTTTTCATCAAGTTCAACTTCTTCTTTAAGTTTCTTGACTAATTTTTTATCGCCCTTTTTCTCTGCACTATCAATATCATCTTGAGTTGCAGCACGGCGTCCATCAGCTGCTGGGGTATTACCTTTAATCTTAGCAAGTTGTTCTGCCTGAACAGCACCTTTCTTCTCGTACTTTGGCCAATCTTTCTTATTAATGACCATTACGCTACCCTTATAAGATATCATCATTTCTTTCTTGGGGTCTTTGAGTTGGCGACTCCTTTCATCAAGGTCAACTTCTTCTTTTTTCACTTTATTGATTTCAGCACCTGACATATTGTGGTCTTTAATCAAACGGTTTGCAGCGAGAAGGGATAAGAAATTAATATCTGCTTTAACAATTTGAATCAACTGTTCTTTATTCATTTTGTCAAGAACACCGAAAAGTTTCTTTGCTGTAGGTGAAGTGGGATTAATAGTCTTCAACCCATCATAAGATTTTTTCAGTTTGCTAATCATGCCAGCACTAAATCCAGCAGCCTCATCCATCTTTTCTAATTTTTCTTCTTCAACGGATTCAGATTTAGCCTGTTTAGTTGCTGTTGCAAGCTTAACTTCTTTCCAACGTGAACCATAGCGGTCTTTGAATTCCTCATCAGGTAATTCTTTCGCTATTTCCTCACGGCGTTTAAGTTCTGTATCAGATAATTCTCTTTCTTGGATTTGCAACTGTTTGTTGTCATACATCCTTTGGAGAACTTGTCCCATTGTTTCTCTATATGCGCTCATTTTTTTATCCCTTTTTATTATTTATGAACTACCATGCTTTGCATGACCAATATCTTGCTTTCCATTTTGGGCCAGGATTATCGCAATTATGTCTTGCACGAAAACTTTTCCTTCGTGATGGTATATCTTTTTGAATTTGCATATCAGGGTCACCAAATTCTACCTTAACAACATTTCCCTTTGCATTTTTTACATACACCTTAGATTTTTTAACATCACCCTTTGTGGGTTTATTTAGAGTAACCTTACGTCCTTGATACTCTGCAGCCTCTTCTACTTCACCCCATTCATTCAAATCTGTTTCTTCTGGTACACAATTAGGAACGTCTTTACCCTTCTTCTTTTTCATTCCAACTTGTTTGTATCCATCCCAACAAGGGCCATCCTTTTCAGAAATGTCTGAATTTTTATACTCTGGTTCCTTTTTATTCTTCTTTTTAAGAAAAGTGACCGTTGGGTAATCACTTTCTTTTAAATCATCATCCTGTTTATGTCCACCCTTTAGAAAAGAGTTAACTCTTGCCATTGCCCATTGTTGTGGGGAAGTTACATTAGGTCTTACAGAGCCTGGATTGGTTTTATATGCGCCCATTCCTCTGTCATAAACTTTTTTAAGAGTAGCGTATGTATACTTTGATTTTTCTGCTTTATTCTCTAATCCTTCAATCTTTTTTTCTTGTATTTGATTTACAAATCTCTTAAAAGAATGTTGCTCTGGTATATACTCAGCATTTAACTCTTTAGGTAAAGCACCCTTCTGTACCAACTTATTAATATATAAAATAAGTGATCTTGGGGGCATCCTATGTTGTCTTGCAAGTTCTGACGCCCAAGCACTTGGATGTTTTTTGTGTTCTTTATCTTTCATACCAGTAACATAATCTTTTACAACTTTATCGTATCCTCTAGGGTGTGTTAACTGGTCAATTTTAGCCATGACTTTTGCATACCAAGCCATTTCATCAAGATTATCTTCACGCAATCGTGGTTCCCTACGATTCTTCGATGGGTCTTCATTGCGTAGATTATCAGGGTCATTATTAAGTGGGTTGTTGTCCTTGTGTCCTACATCTTTACCCTTAACTGCTTTATCTCCCATTGCCCTACGAGCTTTGTTACGAGAGGAACGGCGTTCAACTTGTTCTGGTTTACTATGGTAATTATCATATTCCTTACGATAGTTTCTCTCATCAATAGAAATCTCATGCAACCAAACTTTGTGTATCTTTCCATCTTCATCTGCAAATGAAAGATAGTTTGTTCCACGATTAACAACCTTGCCAGTATACCCGTTTGCTTCTACTAGGTCGCCTGTTTTCCAGATTTTACCTACAAGATACTTGTCACGCAATTCTTCAAAGGTATTCATCTCTCCCATGTCACGGCGTTCACGAATACCCATGTGTTTGCGAACATCAAGATATAGTTTCTTTTTCTCTGTATCTTTAATTGTATTTGGTATGCCCATTTTAAAGGAATCAAAATCACTATCGGCAGCTGCTTTTCTCATTTTAGAAGCACTCATGCCTGTAACACCTTCAGCATCAGGGTCACGTTGGCCTGCGTTAACAACTTTAAGACTATTGAAATCGTATATGATTTTACCTTTTCGATCTGGTTTTCCATTATACCGTTGTAATAGTGTATCGAATTCCTTAACCCTATCACTGCCAGCAACCATTATTAAATCAGTAAAACCCTCTTTATATAATTTTTCTGCAATATGAATAACGGTTTTTGCTTCTTTATCTGCAACTATGTTCCTTTTATATTTGGGAAACATTTTACGCATATATGCAATCTTCTTCGCATGAGGCAATGGGTCTTTATCGCCTGTACTGTGTGAGGGATAAATTCTAAATGGTGCAGTTCCAGCAATCTCTTTTACCTTTTCAATAACTTTTTCATGGCCAATAGTTGGCGGATTAAATCGCCCAAAACTTATAACGATTAAACCAGAACCTTCGATCATTAAGTCTTTAAAACCAAATCTCATTTTAACGCCTCTTTGGCCTTAGCAATACGACTTGCTTCTTGGCCTCTTAATTTAATAGTGAGTTTCTTGGAAATTTTATCTATCTTATTACCATACTTTACCATCAAGAGCTGGTCAATCTTAACCCTCTGTTGAACAGACATATCCTTGTAGCCAGGATAAAACTTATCTCTGAATTGTTGTATGGTTTTTTTACGAGCGAGTTGCATAAGCTTAGCAGGATTACGCATTTTAATTGCAGCCCTCTTCTTCTTCATCTTAAAAGAAGGAGACTTCGCAAGTTTTGCCATGCGCCGTGCTTGTTTTCGTCTTTGTACAGCCGTAACTGTTTTTTCGTAAAGGTTAGATAAAGTCTTCATTTGTCCCATGCCTTTATAGCGGTGAAATTGTTAAACGAGAACTCCATTCGATCTACTAGTTTAACTGCTCCACCAGATACCCTATCAATAGCAACAAAACCTTCTGGATTTGTCACCTTAAAACCATTTTTAGTCTTAATAAAGGTATCTGTCAACTGCTTAACACTATTTAGTTTTTTTACGATTTGCATTTTTGCATCAACTAGTAAATTTTGGAAAGTAATGATTTCTTTTAGGTTTCCTGTATGCTTCCTAACTTCTCGTACATATTCTTTTTGAATATTTTCATATTTCTTCTTACCAGCAGCAGATTTTGCCTTATCTATCTGTTTCTGAATTGACATTTGAACCCACTTCTCATATCCCTTTGCATGAGCGCCTGGATTACTAATCTTTTCACCAGCACGAACCTTACTATTATTATATGTTTTAAGTGAAGCACCAGCCAATGTTCCCGACATACTTTCCTGTAATTTAATAAAGGAACGTAACTTGGGAGCGCTGATCCTTTGAAAGCTCTTACCAGTTTGCGATAGTATAGCAGTAATTTTTGTAGTTTCTTTCTCTGTAAATGTAGATTTACCAGAAGTATCTTTATATGTTGCATCATCCATCCATACAGTGCTGGGCGTTTTTAACTTGGATATATCTGCACCAAATGATGCTGTCATGGATTGTAATTCATCACCTGTATATGTAGTGTGGAATACAATTCCAATCTTAGCTTTGTTGATTTTCTTTCCCAAGTCAGAGGTTTTTGGGACGGCATAGACAATTGTATTTGGTTGGAAGGTGTAATAATCAACATCGTCAATATTATCATCTTCGATATCATCCGTAAACATAAGGTCGCCTTGGAGTACATTTTTAATACCTAACTTCGATAATTCTGCGAGAGCAACCTTAAACTTTGAATTAAGTGTACCTGACAAATCGTCATCTATCTCTGCATTTGATTTGTATAATTTTGGCTCTTTATTAAATACTGATTTCTTTGCAACGAAAAACTTATCATCTGCTGGGTCTATACCACAAAAGATTGCCGGCGCACCGTCCCATTTCACCGTCATATTAACACTGGAACGAGAACCACCCGCCAACATGTCTCTTAGTGAACGTAGAAAGTTAATTGCAGCCCTACCACCATCTACACCGAAATTGATAATCTCATCTTCCAGATGTTCTAGATGTAGGTTCTTACCGCCCTTGTCTTCTGTTAGTTCTATAAAACTAATCATGTTTATACCTTTAAAGTAGTAAAGTCACACATCATTCGTGTAGGATAACCATCTTTTCCTTGAGTGTCCCGAATATTAAGTTTAAATTTATAATACCGTGAGCTCATCTCCATGTCAATCCTTTTTCCCTTACCTGTTTTACCACCATAATGTACAGTACAAACTCCAACTTTTGCTGCAGCTTTCATTGCCGTTTCATCCATTTTCTTGGATAAAACTTTACCTCTCATTTTATGAATTACATGATAACCATGACCAATACCACTTTCTAATAATTCTTTCATAGCAGCAGTATTTGGTCTTGTGGTAACTTTACCACCATCCGTTTTAACTTTGTCATTAAAGATAGTACAAAATCTTTTATTATCAATACCAAATAAATCTAGTAATTTTTTACCATCCCTATCTTTAATTTCGCCCTTATCAATTTCTGATTGACGTAATTTAGTTCTAACACCTACATTAAAAAATGTTGTAGTAGTTTCAAATTTAAGACTTAAATATATTTTTTCACCATCATCCTTTTCAAGAGTAATATCCGTAACACTAGTTCCTATATCTTTACCCTCACCTTTAGTATTTGTAAGATGTATTTTGCCTTGAAAAGATAAAGGCCTTTTTGTATTCTCACCACCAACTACATTTACCTTTAACCATTTAGATTCACTTAATTTGTACGTTTTATCCAAATCTAAAATAGCATCTAAAATTTCACTATCCTCTACCTCATCAACACCTCTAGCAAACCAGTTATTAAGAGCAGTTGCAAATGATGTTTCAAATGCATTACCTCTATTATTTGCACCACGATTGCCCTTAGAGCCATTACCAAATTTTATACGAACAGTATCTAAATTAGCTCCAGACTTAATGTCAGATATATTATAATCTGCTTTAAAAAGTCTAGATACATTGATATCTTTCTTTTTCTTTAGGTCTATATTGATAGGAGTTTCATCACCCTTACCTTTAAGGTAATTGAATAACTTTATAACATCGGCAACACTTTCATGTGGCCAATCTGCGAGAGTAGTACTGATTTCCTCTTCTGATTTAGGGAAAAAACTATATGCTTCAGATAGAAAATTCTGAACTTTATCGACATGGGGAATATATGCTTCAGAACGAGGCTTTAACTGTCGAACATACTGCTGTAGTGGCATCCAATTTCTCCATGTATAAACTAATTTTAACTATTTATAAAAGAGAAATACTTGGTTAACCGTACAAAAATTCTTTTCCAGCAGCCTCGTTGAGTTTTTCCATAACTTCTTCTGTGAAGTATGTTTCGGGATTATTTAGAATAGTTTTCCCAAATTGTTTAGTCCCGTCAGGCAACTCAAATCGTGTGGATACCTTCTTAAATACACCACACTTCTCGGCAAGGTCAAGTAATCCATAATAACGGTCTAGTCCCTTATCATAGGTCAAACGAACATCAACCATTTTATTCTCCACTGTCAACCGTGATTTCTGGTTCTTACAGTGAATAATATTACCGATAACCTCTGTACCGTCTTTCTCTTTTTTCTTTGATAAGTAAATGATAGATGATGCTGCATATTTCAATCCAGAGCCACCACCCATTTCTTTTTGTGGGAACATTGAACCAACAACATCATATGTATGGTTCGTAACCACCATAGGTACTTTCGCACGACCTAACTTCAATGTCAAGACCCTAAATGCAGCTTTAAGAACCTGTGCCCGTGTCATATCCCGTGTCTCTTTACCTTCG
>Ga0208919_1002178_pt1 | contig 10494 bp, 2 predicted proteins | sample 4_EtaG_FD_184076 | JGI IMG/M metagenome (GOLD analysis project Ga0208919, IMG submission 184076) | Marine viral communities from the Subarctic Pacific Ocean - 4_ETSP_OMZ_AT15127 metaG (SPAdes) (version 3) | ecosystem: Environmental > Aquatic > Marine > Oceanic | place: Pacific Ocean | collected... | reverse complement strand
ATCAATGGGTCTTTCTATAGAACCTACGCTCATACTGATTTCATGAAATACTTTGGAATGATCAAAGAGGACCATGAGAAGAACGGCAAAGGTAAGCCAATGAGGCTTACACTTAGGTGCAAGGGCATCAAGAAGCTTCTACCATATAACGGCTTTTACCCTGTGTTGAGAACGATGCAATTGGGATCTTTGTTCTCCCAATCCTTTGGCCCGGGCGTCTCCGGATCAGCAAAATCCCAGGGCGCCTATGGCGCCTGGTCAGGCGGCCGCCCCGACGAATCCCTTACTCGCACCATTTTTGCAGAGAGATTCCAGGCATTGATCCAGCCGCTTTTCGCTCCTGGGGTTTTGTTTAACACCATCAAGTCAGGTCTGGCTGTAGATTATCCAGTATATTCTGGATCGATGACCCCGGCTGTAAAGCCGAACAAGGATGTTGACGAAGGCGCCCGAGTTGAAACAAGAATGAGTGGTGGATATGAGGGAACTCTCCGCGGCGCCAACACCAGTACCAAGTCGGATGCCGGCCAATTTGGTGTTGGCATCAACATGTACAACTTAAAGCAGCCAAGTTGGCGTATGCCGTTTGAGGCAATCATCGAACCACAAAGGTACTTGCCGGTAACAGCATCTGTTGCAGCTTATGATTCCTCCGGAAGAGGTACCGATGCCAGAGAGACCCCGGCAGCTATATATTTGAATACGCCGGCCCTTTCCGGCAACATGTATACCACCGCCGCGCCTCAAGGCGCCGGCGGGAGATTAAACAACTACTATGCTGTTTGGGATGGAAAATATGACAACCGATACACTTTGGCTGCACACAACTTCTTTGCCGAAACGGCCAGATTCTTCTTGAAGGGCGGAGCGTTTACAAACATTGCCTCGAATCCTGCTCACAAGTTTAAGCCTATGCTTTCAGGAACAAAATATATCATGGATGTTGTCTTGAGAAAAACAATCGACATGGTTATGTACGAGGGCCCCCGCTACCCGCACCTTGCCTTTAATAGGACCGGCTCCGCCACCGGCGTAGCCACTATTGGCCAAAAGCCCAACAACTTGAGGGCTGACCCGCACTTGTTCAACACTTTTACAATGAAACCGAATGAACAACTTGGCGCCCGAGGAATGCATTACGGACCTGCCCTGGTAGATCAGTGGGATAACTATCAGAACCTTTGTGATCCAAAGTTTGCGGCGTACACACCCCCATATTTTTATGGAACATCTGTGGCCCGAATTCAGTTTGACACAAACAACAAGGGTCTAAATGAGGGTGAATCTAGAGTGTTCTCTTTGGATGAAATCATGTCAGAGTGTAAAGCAAAGCTCATAACATTCAACCAGAATGAAGATAGTGTTATCTGGCAGGACGCTTCGATGTTGAGCACAGGAATGAATACGAACAGCACTCATAGTGGTTCTAGTCCATTTATAAACCAGATGGCAATTACCGCCTCGATTAATATGTTTGGTCGCCAAAAGCTTCCAAAGGTATCATACGACAGCGTAGGGAATCCAATTACGGTCACTGACGACGAGTCTGGTGAGTTCGATAAATGGGTAATTTCTCCCAAATTCGAATGCCCAGTGTTAAACTTCTCTGGCAACTTCAGTGGAGACGGCTCGGATAACCAAACCAAAGCAAAGGGCATGTGGAAGGGGTACGGAGAGTTCCCCACCGGATCAGACGGCATTTTCCTTGAGATTCGAGATCCCGACTCTACAGAGCTTTATGGACGAGGCGACGGTTCATCAGGGGGTAATACTTCTTCGCCCGTTGGTTCTTTAATGGATGTTTGTGGTTTCAAGGCAACCGGGAATCAAAGGATTGGAGAGATGGCAGATGACAAGACTATTTCGGAAGCAATAGTGGCCATTCCTTTTGTCGACACGCCAAACGGCCGCAAATTCTTCAAGCTAGGGAAAAACAAAAAACAAGCAAAGCTTTGGGTTGATCTCGCTCTAGGTAAAAACCCAGATAACTTAAAGAATCAGGGGATAACTGCTGAAAAAGTTGTAGGAGGTTCAATCCTCGACATGGTAGAGAAGATGCAGAAATACGTAATACCCCCTCAGTTTGACTTTGTTCTAAATCAAAAAATCACCCCCTTCGCTATGTACATTATGGAGTTCGAACATACGTTGTCCAGACAGGATTTGGCTGATATTTGGCAAGGGGTAATGCCCCAAATCGCTATGAATGCTGAAAAGGCGGAGTCTGTTCTATCCCACCCATTGGCAACTAATGAATTCTTTGGAGGGAAAGATATCCCCAATGAAACCAGGTGGATGGTTTTCAAAATAAAGCAGCGCGCAGAGATGAGTTATTATGCTGTAACTGCTGATACAGAAGATGATACCAGATTTAGTTTTGAAATTAAAAGCGGGAAAGCTACGTCAAATGGCAAAGGAACAACCCCGGATTATAGTTATAACTGGCCCTATGACTTTTTCTCCTTGGTTGAGGTAGCGAAGATCCAATCGGAGACTAGGTTCGAACCTGTTGGCCCCACGGCAACTATGTCGACCACTACCACCACTACCACCACTGCGACCACCGCTGGGGGTGAAAGTCCCGAAGACACCACAACCACAACCCCAGGGTCGACAACCACGCCAACGCCTGGGGGTGTCTTCGGCGGAGGCTCTGGGCCCTTTGGTGGATTATAAGTAGGAGCAACGTAGATGTCATTTTTTGATACAAAAGAAGAGGTTATCGAAATTGAGCTTACAAGGTATGGCAATTATTTGCTATCCCAAGGTAAGTTCAAGCCAGAGTATTACGCCTTTTATGACGATGACATTTTGTACGACAAAAAATACCTCTGGGATCCAAACAATGATGTTGAAGATGCCAAGACCGAAACTCCGGAATTACAGAACGATATAGAGCCGAGAATCAAGGAAAAAACCCCTAGATTACACTTGCAAAATGTGTTCTCATGTGTAGAGACTGATTTCAAAAAGCTGAAGGAACAAGACAAGGCCAAGGAGTTTACAGGCTTGTATATGCCGTCTACGCTGCCTCACCCTGAGCCAATTCAAATGTCAACAGAAAAAGTCCACGCCTTCTCCAACCCTCTTGGAACAGTGGGTGGTGAAAGCAACTACGCTCCTGCGTTTTCTGTTTACTACATGCACGGAACGTTAACAGGATCCTCAGACTTTTTAGCCCTAGCTCACACTGGTTCTGGCGGCAAAACATCTGAAAGGGTGTTAAACATCCCGCAACTAAGCTCATCTATAACCTATGAGGTAATGGCAAAGCACGACCCAACGTTTACCCCTCCAGATCCAAATACGGTCGAATTAGACATGGCCGAGATTGATAACCCAGAACCAGGGGGCGTTAAAAGCTATACATTTGCTGATGGTACATATTTGGAAATCAAGGAAGATTATTTGCTAATTGAGGTTCTTGAGGAAAATACAGATTACTTGAAAGAGAATTTTGATATAGAAGTATATGAATTAGAAAAAGAATATGACAAGGATGGCAAAGCAACGGGCAAAGAAGAGTATAGACCCTTGGTGTTCGCAGCAAAAGATCCCGATGAAGACAGGCAATACGGTTCTGTTTACGGCACCGATCTTGATGAAATTCCTAATCTAGATTCTAATTATGTTGAATATTATTTCAACATACTTGTTGATGATGAAATAGATACGGAAGTTTATTGTGAAAATAGAAAGCGGATATCGTCCAAAAGTATATTCAATGATAGCACATTTGATTGTCCCGATACGATAACCAAACCTGATATTTACAATACCGATCAGTCAGAAGATGGAGACCCGTGTTAAAATGGCAATTAATTTAGACAGTATGGGAAAGTCGTTTACACCGAACGTTTATATAACCAAGGTTATTATTCAAGAATCGGGAAAACCTTTTACAGAGTCACAGTCTGGCCATGGCAAGTCTGAACTTGAACCACACATCAATATATCATCTCACGACGCAGATCTGATTGGATTGGATTCAAAGTATCAAAAATCTATAGATGGAAAGAATTTAAAGGTCACTTTAGACCTATGCATTAAGGAAGCAATCCCTAAAGGGAAACCCGGAGCGTCTATATTTAGTTCACCAAAGGCGTTAAAAAAGTTTAAGCTTTGTGTCGTACAAAACACATCACCAACTATGGCCTCTGTGCTTTCATCTAAAGAGGCATTTACAAAAAAGTTTCCGAATTTATTTGATGAATATTCCATAATCGATGGAATGCAAATCAAACATTACAATGTAACGGAGTTGATGGAATATGGAAAGAATAACTCAAAAGCAGCTTCAGGAAAAAAACAAGCTAGCCCGGCTAAGGTTACATATCTCGGAAACCACCAGATCAACGAATGGCACTTTAAGATAGAAAATCTCCCAACAATTCCAGGAGCAAAGCCGAAGCATTTGTCGTTTTTTGTGCTTCCATATTTCGATCCCGGCAAAAACGCCCCAGGTTATGCTTCGGATAGCTTGGAAACGGCTAAGAAATCATCTCCTTTTTCTTCCAACGGCTCCATCATCACAGGCAAGGGGACTTCTGAGGTTGTTATAGATAATTATGATACGGCAGATAAATCATATGCTTTTTTGGACTCCAGCAATAACATTTACAGCGGCCCAATTAACAAATCAGGTAATGGTTATCAAAAGGGCGCCCCTTCTTCTGCAGCCGGCGGAATATTTAGTGTTGCTGCCCCTGCAGATCCCATACTTTCTGTAGCTGAAATGACGAATTCAAAAATACAAGATTTCACTGCCGGTAAGGAGTTGGCAAAAAAGAAGTTTAATTTTTCAGCTTCTCCTCCGTCAAATCTTGTTACCAAACAAAGTTTCAACGAGCAACATCTCAAACAAAAAGCCAACAAGCATGCATATTTTACAAACCTTAGTTTGTCAAGAGATGGGAAATCAAATTGTAGGTTCTTTTTTGGCATAGATTATCGAACAATGTTAAAAAACGAATCCGTATTCCCAAATTTATACGAACTCCCGGACACATCGATGATTAACCGTTTCGTCGACAATTCTCATATAAAGAAGTTTAAGATCATAAGAAGGAGAGTAAAAGAAAACTGCGCCTTGTCGGGCGAAAGCCTCACTGCATGTTCTGAACATGAAAAGTATGAAAACAAAACACCAGATCTCATTGTTACAACCAGCGAGTCGGAATCGGCTACCAACAAAAACAACATCCTCGCCGCAGTCAGCAATTTTGTTGTTAATGGTGGAAAAAACGGCGGAGGAAAGAAAATCATGGGATCTATCTCAGAGTCTTCCCTTACGCTCCCAGCCGCAAAAAATGCACAAACATTCCGACACTTTTCCGGAATAGATAAACAAATTAATCAAGAAACTGATGGGACATATCAATATGGGATTGAGTTGGAGGTAGTTGATGGCACTGTAAAAATATTAAACAATGTGCTAAATGCCTCTAGTACGGCCATACAAAACTTAAAAAAATATTATTATGATGTAATGAGCAACCCCTCATACGTCGATAGTAAAATGGACACTTTTACGGACGCCTTTTTACAAAATAATTTTAGTTATTACAGCAATATTTGTGTTAACGCTTTCTCGTCGTTTCTTGATTTGATGACACTTCTTGGTCATAAAACCACAAGCGATTTATGGAAAAAAGCCGGCCTCCCATTTATCAATATGACTACCCCAGACAAGGCAACAACCAGTTCGCTGCTCCACATCACTAACATGTTTGAGTCCTTGCATAATCAACTTACATCATATGTCGACTCACTTAATTCTTCAAAACGCTACAAGGCTCAGGCAAATGTGGGCGAGGGATATAAAAGTCCAATGTCCTCTAAGAGCAATTCTCTTAAGACCTTTAAGATTAATCATTGGTTTTCTGAAGTATTTGATGCCACGGTGATGAAGGGGTATGGATATGAATTTTTGTCTAGAGACAAACCGTTTGGAGTAGAGAGTAAAGATCACAACAATGGCTTGACTGTTATAAGCAGCGCAGATCTGGTTAACAGAACTTCTGAGGAGATTCAGAAATTATTCACTGATGCAGCCATCGATGGTACCCTCACCTCCCCAATTGATACAAAATACACAAATTCTGACAATCTGGATGCTACAAGATACACATATTTGTCTCCATCTTACGTACACTTACCAACACTTGAAAAGCCGTTTAAGCAACTGGACACATCGATGAATACTTTGGAAAAATCAAAGTATTCCCACTTGCTGACAGACATATTATTGGTGAGTGCAAACGGAGACCTTTCCACAATTAATGCCAATCACACCTCTATTGAGGATGAGAGTGAGTTGATGACAGCGCAGAGTCAAGCTTTGCGAGAAAAAGGCCTCAAAACTCTTTCTTCCAGGGGTTGCACGATTACAACCCTTGCCGCCGAGCAGCAGGCCATCTCCTTGGATGGTGTTCATTCCGACGGTGCTTCTGCTGTTGAAGTGGCCGGCACCCTGAGCACCCAACCGGACGGAGGACAAGCTAACTTGAGTGCAGTTACAAACTCGCCCCCAAGCGATTCCCCAGGTGGGATATCCAGTCTGCCTACGAAAGACCCGATTGGCTTAGATCTAAAAACGACTGTCGCTGCTGATTTTGGAACTTCCATTGATCCAAGTAGCTTAATTTTGGGGGTTTTAAACAGAAAACACTTGAAAATCTCTGATAAACTAAACTCTTTAAAAGCCTTTGATCTGGATCATCCAAGCAACCTGATTGATAAATGGTGGACGGGGAAACCAAACGCTTCTGGCCAGGGTCAGGCCGCCAAAGAGTCGGTCATTAAAAAAGCCCCAAATCACATAAAATACTTTTTTGCCCATGGTCCAGCCGTTGAAGGCGCCTCAAGTAATGGATTAAAACATATTTGGGAAAAAGATGCAATGAAGGACCCCAAGTCGTATCCGGCAATATACATGAATTTCAAAAATTTAGTAAAGTTGGAAGTACTTATTGGGTACAAGACAACAACCGATCAGGGCAATGGATCCGCCAAGGCGCCAGAATGGAAAGCACTAAATCAAACTTATCTCCAGACGCCCGCGACCTATTTGTGTAGAATGAAGTATTATGAAAGCGATATATTTGGCATCAAGCACATTGAAGAACTTAAGCTTCCAATTTACCATGAAACGTTCTTGCTAAAGGTCTCCGGCGGAACACCGCTGTCTGTGACAAAGAATCTTCAAAAGGTTGGATTCATCAATAAAGCAAAATCACTAACTTCGACAAACATGTCTGCGACAACTCCGTATTTGCAAACAAATATCATTGCTGAGCAAGGTATACCAGAAGCCTCTTCAAAATATCTTACAATGAAATTGGGTGAAAATGCCTTAAAGAAAGTGGCTAATACAAAGGGCCTTGCAGGAAAACCGCCAACCAAAAAGAATTTTGGCATCAAGGGCGGGGGGGGAATTTAAAGCATGGCATACAAACCACCGAATGTCATGGGCGCCGGCGCTGTCGCGGCCGGAGCCAGCGGAGGTGACGCACCAGAAACAGCGCAGGCTTCCTCCGAGGGAGTCCCCGGCCAATTCGGCGGAGAGACCACGGAAGGTCAGGCCACGACCAAAGCCAAGGAAACAGACCTGTCCTCCTCCGATCCAGATTCGAATCCCTCCATCACGCCAGAAATGCAGGCCATCATAAATTTCGAAGTACAGTATATCATGCCAATTTATGCTACTTTTACAGGCATTGGTGATGAAATCGTGGTTACTGATGCGGCAATGACAAAGCAGTTGGTCGACCTACCAGAGTTTCCAACTCCGGTGTGGTCTCCCGACGCCTTGGGCGCTCTGAATTGGAAGAGTTTCGAAACCGAGGAGGGTCAACAACAGGCCTGGCTGGATTCCGTGATGGCGGGAGGCGCCGTCGCCGACAAGTTCAGAGAAAGAACCGGAAAAATATGGAGAATAGTTTATCCGTCATATTTGACAATGATAAACGCCTATACAACTCCGCTTTCGCTTGAGCCGTTTGGAGGGAAGGCTAACCTGGGGTTCTCGAACCCCGCCGGCGGAAAGGCAATTCCGATCTCTAACATATATCAAACACCGATCAAAAACGAGGTTGTTAAATTTTGGGAACCGGTAAAAAATGGGTATTTTGGCCTAGACCTCGTAGCTACCAGAACACAGCATATACAACTGATGTACTACAAACAATCACCAAATCCGAAAAACTTGGCTGAATCTGGACTCTCTTTTGAAACACAACAGCTTATCCAGGACGAGGGCCCCGACAATCCCGTAACGTGGAACCAGGGCGTGAACGCCGTGAATTCATACAGCAGCTACGAAAGCTTCCAACTACTGAACAGCCTTCCCCTCGACGCCTCCATTCACACCGATCATGCATTTAAGGCAGATGTTCCGTTCTCCATAGACAGTATCGAGGGCAAAGGGGCTTTTAACAAGCCAATGTTTGTCAAGATAAAGCCACGCTATAATTACAGAATCCCCGCGTACGAAAACACAACAACAACAAACGACTCAATTCCGGAAACCATGTTACCGAACATGTACTTCTTTGCTAGTGAAATGAAGAAACAAAACTTTGACCCCAAAGAGTTGTCTTTCGAAGATACTGATCTTGCTCTCAAAATGGGCCCCTACCTTTACCACATTACTTTGGGTGCAACGTTGCAAAACCCATTTAAAGACGTGAAAAAGAAGGGAAAAAAGATCGGAGAGAAGATGCTGACTGGCTATGGTGCTGGTGACGACGAATTGACCGCGGAGGAGAAAAATAGTGGCAAAATGGGCGACTATTTCACATTGTGGTCAAAAACTGCGAATGCGGCCGATGACGTCATTAAAACAGCCGTTGGACAAAAATCTGAAAACTTGTTTATTACAGCTAAGGATGTGGATTTAATCAAGGAATATAATGCCGACGCCGATATGTTCCCCATGGCAATCGAAGTTGAATTTTCCACTGACAAAACCACTGAATTCGCGGAGATTTTGAAAAACAGTGGGCTGAGCACAAAATGGATGCTGGAGTTGGTAAAAAGAACCGCTGCAGACCAAACGAAGACATACGGAAACGGCGGCAGCCCTTTTGTTGACCACATGTCGATTTTGAACAAAAACAAAACCCCGGTACTTTTTGACGAAGATGAGTTGCTTATCTCGCCTACAGTCGGCGGAGGTACGTTAACTCACATGCACCCGGCTAAATACAAAAGAGCGTCGTTTGCCGATTTGGTTCAACACCTCGGCGAAGCCTTCGGTTTGGGTACAAAAGTCCAATATGCAGATATCCCAGGCGAAGCTACGATTCTCGGCATGGCGTTGGATGATTTAAAGGGTGACTCACAGCAGTTTGACAACCTGTGGGTCGCTCTCTCATGGCTCGCGTGGTTTCATGACACTACTCGGGCGTTCTTCGAAAAACATGAGCGATCTTTTGAGCAGGTGGCCAATGGAGAGTTGGCATATTCCGAAACGATTATGTATCGTGTCGAAAAAAGCAAATTTGGCGAAGTGATTCAAAACTACTATTTTGCCAACAGCAGTGATATTGACACACTCAAATTTGTAGATACTCAGGTGAAATATGGGGCACATTACACATACACCATATATGCATACCAGCTTGTTGTTGGAACAACATATAATTATTCAACCCCCCAGTTCACGTACGTCCAGGACAGTGAGCAACTTTCAAATGACGGCACAAAAGTGACAATGAAAATGGGTAACTATAGTTACAAATCGCAGGTGTCTTATCAAGCAGAGCCGATGATCTATGAAGTACCAATTTATCAAGAGTCACGAAAGTTGATGGATCACCCACCACCGCCCCCCGACGTCAACATTATTCCGTATAGAGGGACGCCCAACCAGGTGTTAATTAATTTGAATGGCGGAACAGGGGAGTACAGAATGCATCCCGTTTCTTTGAACGCCACAGATGAACTGATATATGACTCATTAAGATCAGCACATAAGATACCAAAGCCTGACGCCCTTATATTCAAAGCAGACGATCAGCCTTCGAAGTTTGAGATATACAGGTTGTCTTCCCGGCCAAAAGATTGGACGGATTTCGCCGAGGCAAGAATAAAATCAATTGATGTGGCTTTAGAGGGTACGTCTTACATTGATAAAGACATAGTTCCCAACACAAAATATTACTACATGTTTAGATCAATTGACTCCCACGCCCAACCCGGCATGCCCACAGAGATTTACGAGGTTGAACTGGTGGTAGATCAGCCATCGGCTAGCGCAATTAGTGGAGACACTTCTCCGGTAGCTGTTTTACCTCGTATCAGAATCGTTGGGTTTGACAAGAAAGTCACAAAGGCCAACTACAAGCCGGTGAAGAGGTTTATGCATATATTCCCCTCATTCGAACAAACAGAGATGAAACCAGAGAACTTTACTGGCGAAAGTGCATACCAAAACTACACAAATCCTCTTGGTATTGCCGAGGACGCTGTTTTTGGAGATGCGAAAGAGGG
>Ga0208919_1002176_pt1 | contig 10498 bp, 10 predicted proteins | sample 4_EtaG_FD_184076 | JGI IMG/M metagenome (GOLD analysis project Ga0208919, IMG submission 184076) | Marine viral communities from the Subarctic Pacific Ocean - 4_ETSP_OMZ_AT15127 metaG (SPAdes) (version 3) | ecosystem: Environmental > Aquatic > Marine > Oceanic | place: Pacific Ocean | collected... | reverse complement strand
GCCAGCATTACCAAATTTTTTTCTCATTATGCGGTCTTCTTTTTCTTTGCAAATGTTGCAGCTCTACTCGGTGTAGGGCCTGTATTCGCTTTTGCTTGTTTTCTTTTTACGGCACCCGCACGTTGCCCTTTGGACATCGCTCTTGCTTTTGCAATAGGCACGCATTTTGGATAATTTTTTCTTTTTTCTCCACCACTTCTTCCACACTTCGGGAATGATCCATCCGATTTTTTGTTTGCAATATCGACCCAATTTTGTTTGACCCATTCTCGTAGTCCTCCACCTTTAGAGTAGTAAGTTCTCATTACGAATTCTTTCCAACAGCTTTTTTGTTCATTCCTTTTTTACAAATTCCGCCGCCTCTTAACATTGCTCTTCCACCTTTAGCCATTTTTTTAAACTCTTGCATTGTTTCTTTTAGAGCTCTAGATTCCGCTCTTTCATTTCCTTTTTCAAAAGAGTCAGCTTGTAATTGTGTCTCTTTAGAACCTAAAAGTTTTTTTAATTTTTTATCAAATATTTTTCCTGCTTTTTCTACTTTAGCATCTATTTTTTTTTGTGCTTTTTCTTTTCTAGCAGTTTTAGTTGATGGAAATTCGAATGCCATTATGAATTCTTTCCGTAAGCTCTTCCTTTGCCTTTCATGGCTAACTTACAACCTTTAGATCCAGCTTTGAATCCAGCTCTTCCACCTTTAGCCATAGTTTTCATTCCTTCAGGTCTAAGAGGTATCATTTCTTTTTTTTCTCCGGGTTTTCTAGGTGATGGATTTGGTTGATTTTCTTTAGCACCTTTTCCTATTCCTCTTTTTTTTACTTGAGGTTTAGGAAATCTTTCATCTTTTTTTAAATTTTCTGCAGCTTCTTTAAGATTTTTTAATGACTTTTCCATTTCCATTATATTTTTAAATTCATCCGTTTTTGGATCAAAAACAAGTTTTCCTTTTTCTTTCATTTTTTTTCTAAATTCATCCCCTTTAGTTTCAAGTTTTTTGTCTGGTCTTAAAGCTTTAGGAAATGGTTTTTTTTCTGGTGCAAAATTTGTCATTATACTTGTCCTCCTGTTAAATATTTCATTCTAGTCATATCCATCATTCCGCCACCCATAGCTTTTTTACGGCTACCTTTTTTTCCACCTGGTGTGACTTTACCTGAACATACTGCTGATGCGTACATGTTAGCATATGCTGACGGGTACACTTTAAATTTTCTTTTAGCTGCCGCTTTACCTCTTGGACACAATTTTGCCATTACACAACTCCACCTTTTTTCATATAACCCATTTTATTTCTAACTTGTTTAGGAAGTTTTGATAATCCTTTTTGTTTTTTTGGATCTACAGGTTTTAAATTTTTATTTTTTGGTTCAAAAGTTTCTTTTATTTTTTGAACATTTGTTTTTGGTTTAGGTGAACCAAATCTTCTACCAATTCTACCACCACTAGCTTTTTTCTCTACTTTTTTTAAATCTTTACCTTTTGTAAATCCAGATTTAGTGACTGGTTCACCTCTTAATTTTTGTGATGTTTGTCCAATTTTTGTTTGAACTTTTCGAATAGCGCCATCAAAATCTTGAGTTTGTTTTTTCATTTTACCTTTTGATTTAAGAACAGTTAACTTAACATCATCTATAGCTTTTCCTATTTTTGATTGATTAACTTTTGGTTTTACGGATTTAATTGTAGGTGAAACTTTACTTTTGTCTCCTTTTAATACTTTTCCTATAGTTTTAAATGCACTAAAATATCCAGACATTATTTTTTGCCTCCGTTTCTAAAAATTTGTGTACCCTTTATACCATAAATACTCGCCACGACAAGGATCCAAAGGTTTGTGAACCATGACGGGAGCTGCGAGAACATGTCGAAAAACAATTTTACCTTGTCCATAGCAGTCGGATCGTCCGATACCACTGCCCAGGCCAAAATCATGACGGGCGTCGAGAGAATTATCAAAACTGCCTCGTCCTTCCAATCTGACTGTCGAGCTTCTAACAGTTTTCCCTGATATTGCTCTTCACCTCGGGCCATACGAGAGGCATGCATAAGCTGTGCTTCAGACATAGCCATTTTCGTCTTCTGCTTGTTCTCGTAAATCTTACTACCAGCAGAGACGGCTAATTTTATTGCCGATAACCACATAATTAATAAGCTTTAGATTTTCTTTTTTTGTCTGGTCTTACTGCGCCTTGACCTTGTACTTCTTCTTCAGGTCCACCAGTGCCAATTAAGTTAAAAGCTCCATCCGCAGTTGTTTTAGATCTAGGATCTATTTCAACTTGTTGTTCTGCAACTTTAACTTCTTTAATTTTATCAAGTTTTTGCATTTTTTACTCCTTTTATTAATTATCATCTACCATAACTTGTGCTTTTTGTATACCAGACTTTGCAAGACTAACTCCAGCACGTAATTTTGCTAAATCTTCGTTCTGATCCATCTTATCTTCAGCAATTTCTTGTGCTTGCATTAATTTTGCTCTATTTAGATCTTGATTTGCTTCATCATTTTGTTTTTTACGCTCATTTTCCATTGCACGTAGGTCAACTTCACGTGATTTTAGTTTTAAAAGCGGATCATTGTCAAATTGTGAGGTAATTTCCTTCTCTTCCTTCATATATTCTTCTGTCATCTCTGCAATTAGGATAGCTTTTCTTGATTCAACCTGATTTGTTAGTGCTTGTAGCTGTGCTTGCACCTGTGGATTAGTCGCTGCTTGTTGTTGCATCATCATCATCTGTTGCATTTGCTCTCTAAACTCTAATTGTACCTGTTCTTGAGCCATTAGACTAATATGTTCTAAAATATTTTTTTGTATTGCAGCCATAACCGCAGGATTATTTCTAACAATGTTAGTTGACATAAAATTTAAGTGAGCTGTAATGTGTGCTCTGTGATCTTGACCAGGAAAAGCCTGAAAAGGTTTGCCACCTAAAGCACTTATGTGTTCTAAACTTGGGTCCATCGGTGCTGTTGGCGCCGGTGGTGGTAAAACTGCATCAACATCTTTTACACCAATTGCATTATACATGTTTCTGTATATCTGATACATATTATGTAATTGTGGATTTGATGTTGCGATCTGCAACTGTGTCTGTGCTAAAGTAATTCTTTGCGACATTGAAAAAATATTAGGGTCAGCTACTGGAATCACATCTACTCTGTTATCAAAATCAGATTGCTTAATATTTCTTGCACCACCTACAACATCGTAAGGATATTCTGGTGGTAAATATTGTGAAACAATTTTAGATAATAATCTAAATTCTGATTTCATCGCTGCATAACATCTTTTATGTATTGCAGACATTACACGTGAGCCACGTTCTAGTAATGCAACTGTTGTACCAACAGCTGCTGCTTGATTACCATCGCCCACTTGCATATCAGCAATACTCGCGAATCTCTGACCAGCTTGCACAACAATACCAAGTAAGTTTAATAATGTCTGTGATGGTTCTTTGTATGGTAATGGAAAGAATGCATCTCTTAAATTACCACCTGGTGCATCTACATCTTTGAATTCACCTGGTTGTATTGGAGCTGCTTCATCTCTAACTCTAACACCTCTCTGTTTAAATCCTGCTGGAAGATTTGAGAGAGTTCCCGCATCTAATAATTGACGGAGAGCCGCCGTTGCCGTACGACTCAATCCGCCAATCATGTGAATGAGTCCAAAGCCATAAAATCCAAGTCCTGGCAGAAATTTAAAATGGACAAAATATTGGATTTTATTTTTCTTTAGATCATCGGGCGCATAGTTCCTTCTGATAGAAAGAACTTTTCTATTGCCTTCTTCTACAGTCACTATGTAGGGCAATTTTATTCCAGTTGGTTCACCTTCAGGTCCAACTTCTTCAAAACCTTCTAAATCTAGATTTACATGACACTCTAACAAAGTATACATTGGTTCGTTCTTACCAGTTTTTTTTGTGCCATCTAGCTCACGTTCTTTTTTTGCAAGTTCGTTGTTTGTGTCTGTGCCTGGTGGGCCTAACTCTATATCTCTGTAAAAGCCATTAACTTGTTGTTTTCGTAATTCGTTTTCTGAAATTTTTATCGTATGAATTACTGCCTCCGCATCGTCTAATGAGGTAGCCGTATACGGGACAATTAATTCATCCGCTGGTACAAACTTTGATACCGCTCTTGCCATTGGTACATCGTAGTACACTTTTTTAAAAGTTGATCCTGCTAAAGGTAAATGAAATAACATTGAATCAAATTCTGATTCATATTCTTTCATCTGATCCATAACTAAATAGTTCATGAAATCTTTAACACGATTCGCCTGCTGTTCTGTTGCAGGGTTTTTAATACCAACAACCTGTGTTCTTACAGGTCCATCTGATGGTAATAATTCTTTATAAGCTTGCGCTTGAAACTGTGTGACCGCCTCTGCAAGAACTGGGTGAGTTGCACCACTAGCTCCTTGAAACGGTTCTGTTCTGTTTTCATATTTGAAACCTAAAAGATCTAATCCTGTAATATATGCTTGTTCCCATTCTTTTCTTGAAGCTTTGTAATCCATATAGTTTTGTGCCATCTCGTTGCCGATTGGCTCTAAAACATCGTCAGGTAAAAGTTCTGCTAGATTATCAAAATGTGATTCTGTTCCTGGTACATTGATTGCACCTGGCTCGTAATCTAAAGTCACGCCACCGTCTTCTTCTGGTATTACTTCGATTGGTCCTTTTTCTTCTACTGGTTCCTGAACGGCAACTTCTTGAATTTCCTCTTCTGAAGGAATCTCAACTTTGTTCCTAGTGTTCGGGAGTCCTTTGTCTATTTCTGCCATATATACTCCTAGTAGTTTCTAACACGTTTTATCAGACCTTGCAACCCTTGTGAGTTTGGTCCTGATTCTGGTGGTGGGCCTTGATCTACACCAGCTAATTTAGCAATACCACCACCTGCTAGATTAGCAACTCCACCTGCATCTGCTATATTTTGAGTTGCTAGTTGTTGTTGATAAAAATCTCTTATATTATCAAAACCAGTTAAAGGTTTACTTGATGTGTCTGCTGGAAAATTTCTTGGTGTGTAAGTATAGTCATAATCTTTTGGATCTATATTAGATTCTTTTAAAATATTTAAAATGTCTTTATCAGAATATTGTGGGTATAAATTTTTCATTTCAGTCATAGCTCTAACTCTTCTGCCCTCATCTGCTATTGTGCTTTGTGGAACAGACAAAACTCCAAAGTCAGCTTGTTGTTGTCCTGATTGTCCTTGCAAATATTCTTGCGCAACTCTTGATGCATCTTTAAATGCTTCACTGGATATTATATCTGCGGACTGATTAACAAGTCTGCCTTGTTCTCTTGCATCTGCTGCTGCCGGTAAATATTGTTCCATTCTTCCTCTAGCTTTTCCAAGATCTCTTTCTTCAATAGCTTTATTAAAATCTGATATTTGATCTTGTGCTGCGAACCCTGATCTTAAAATATTTTTATCAGCTGTGCTTTCTAACATATCTTCTCTTTCCATTTTTAATGGATCAAGTTCACCTCTGTATTTTCTAGGATCAAGATAGGATAAATAACTTTCAGCCCATGCGATGTCAGAAGGCTTACCTCCTAAAACTTTATTACCTATAACAGCACCCTCGTATACCGCTTCACCAAGAATGGCTCCTGGACCTAACAAATTTTTTAACAATGCACCTCTTGATGCTATTTTACCAACTTGCACTAATTCTTCTGCAGCTTTTTTATTTCCATTCTGCGCAGCTATTTTTTGTTCTTTTAATCCATCTTGAATACAGGTAATACTATTTGCAAAACCGATACGCCCACCTTCTGCAGCACCAACTTTACATTCGGGTAGTTTACTATAACTAGAAATTAAATTTGCTATTTTTTGTTCTTGTTTAAACATTTCTTTTTTGTTTAAATCTTTAAATGCTTTATCAATTTTTGTTCTAGCAGCTTTGTCTGTTGTTTTTAAAGTTCCTAACATTTTCTTCTCTGTTAATGTGCTTCCTTCTAACATAATTCTTCTTGCCTCATTTAAGTTTTCTACACTAGATGCATTAACAATGTTTTGTCTAATACTTAAATTATCTGCAAGTTCATTTATTAAATTTTTATTTTTATCTAATAAACTTGTTGCTCCATAATCAAATATTTTAAGTTCTCCTTTTCTAGGACCAGTAGCTGTGACTCTAATTTTACCTAAACTAGATTGACCACCTGTCATGGTCTTCCATAAATTTTCTAATTCAGTTTGATTTTTTAAAAAATATTTATAGTTTTTGTTATCACCTGCAAGAAGATAATCTTTCATTCTTCTTAAATTTTGTTGTGATCTTTTATCAAAAGTAGATTTTAATTGATTAATATCTGTAATTACAGGAGTGACAGATAAAAAAGTTTTTAAATTACCATTTTTAAGAGCTCGATAAGAAGCAGCATGATCTAATGCTAATATTTTTGGATTAAGACCATTGTCTGCCATAACTTTTTTAAATTTATTAAATTCTTTTAATTTATTTAATGCTTGTTTTCTTTCAGGTGACCCTAATTTTGTTGATGCATAAACACTTTGTAAAATAGTTCTTTGATAAGAACTCTCTAACGTTGGCGACTCATAAATATTATTTCTAACTTTTTCTAAATCTTTTTCCTTAAAATCTTTTAAAAAAGTATATTGATCACCACTACCTTTAACAAGATTACGCATAAGTTTTTCTAGGTTGTATGACAATCTTCCTTCAGATATACCTAGTGTTTTAGCTAATTGTGTTTTATCAGTATTGCCTTTTAATATTGTTTTAAATAATATTTCTTGTGTTTTGGTATTTGCTCTTGCAAACACTTGATTACCTTGTGTAAAATTTTTTAATTCTTTTTTAGTAAATAAAGGACCCCTTGCAGAAGTTTTATCATATCTTTCAAATAAAGTTTTGCTTTCTTCATTACCACCTCCAGGTATTTTATCTAAACCTATCCCTTCTTGTAAATTTATTGTTGGGTTTTCTTTTGCTATTCTATTTATAACAGCTCTATTTAAATCAATTTTAGAAAAAGGATCACCTAGTGAAACTAATCGTTTGTATTCTTGTTTAAATAAATCATCGTAAGATCTATATAGTTTTAGTTTTTCTCTTTTATTTAAAGGTTCTGTTTTTAATTTAATTGACTCTATCTCTTTTGCTGTTTGAGTTTTATCACTTCTATACCCCTGCCTCGTGCCACCAAAACCTGGTTGCACTAACATACCACCGCCTGCTTTCTGTTGTCGTTCACGTTTTATAAATGCATTAATAGCTTCTATCTCTTCAACAGTTTGTGTTTTTGGTGGGATAGGTGCTTTGCTTGCAGGAAAGACATCAGGAAGATCTGGCTTTTGTTTTTTCGCCCGAGTCAGATACTTCATCATCTGTGCGTACTTTACCGGGTTCATTACTCTCCCAACATTCTAGCGATACCACCAGATGCTTTTTTAATTGATGGTGCATTATCTTTTGTTTCTTCTATAATTTCTTTTCTAATGAATTCTGACATATTATCAGCGTCTCCCTCTGTACCATCCATATCAAATTCTACTTTGTATTCATCATACTCATCTGGCGGTGTCCCTTTTGTAGTTTCATCACCTCGTCCTTTTCTATACTCCATAACAGATCTATCATTTATAGTGTCATAACTTTTGTCACCATAAGTTCCAATACCTGTTTTATCTTTTGTAATTTTCATATCACCAGTTGAAAGATCTTCAATCAATTCATAGTCGTCACCATTTTTACCTGTGTATCTATGAATCTCTACTCTGTCTTGATATGTGACTTTATCAGATTTTCCAAATTTTTTAATAGTCTCTGCTAACTCAAAAAAATATGCTGGTGGTGTAGATTTACTTACAACAGGGGCAGCTTTTACAGCCTTACTTGCAACCTTTGCAGGTTTTAAAAATTTACCAATAATAGGCAGTGATGCTAGACCACCAAGAAGTTTTAAAAAACTTCTTCGAGTCATGCCAGAGCCTTCTTTTAAACCAATACGTCCGCCATCAGCAAAAGATGTTTTAATAATGAATTGCATGTTTTCAAGATCTTTATCTGTTCTAATTTCAAACTTATCACCTTTAGGATCTCCCATGCCTAATATAAAATTAATTGCATCATCTTTTCCTATAGTGTCTTTGAAAAGAGTATCACCTTCTGGAGTAATAACATCTACTTTAACTTTACCTTTGTCTATTGAAGCACCACCAAAAAATTTATCTCCTTCAAGTAAACCAGTAATTCCATAATCTATATCTCTTTCAGAAATTTTTATGCCAGGGCCAACTTCTTGTTCAACCTGACTACCTCTTGCTCTTGGAAAAAGTTTTATTTCTGGTCCATCTTTATAACCAATACGTCCACCATCTGCTCTCATCTCTTGTCTATTTAACATTTGTATAAGTTCATCAACACTCTCATTACCTTTTAATCTCTTACCTAAAAATAATTCTGCTGCTTTGTAATTTATTCCACCATCTGTTGTTTTGATTGTTTTAATTAACTCTGCTGCTTTTAATCCTGCAGGCATGTCGGCAAAATTTTCATACATACCATAACTACCAGGGCCACCTGTGTCTCTAGTTCTAATAAATTTTGCAAGATCTTTCTTATCGATATTTTCTAAAAAATCTAAATCAATCGGACCTTCTCTAAATTTTCTCTCATCAAACTTTACTTTACCTCTTGGTTTAATCATGTTTTTAAAAAATTGTAAAATTCCTTTACCTGAACCTTTTGAAAATCCTGCACGTCCACCTTGTGCAAATTTATCTGAGTCGTCTAATCCGTCAAGTGCTTCACCGTAAAGATCCATCTGTTGTTTTTGATCTAAATCAGAAAAGTCTTTACCAAATTTTTTGTCCGCTAAATCGTCTGCAACAAGTTGTGCATTATATTTTCTATCTCCTTTTACAAATCCTGGTGAGGCATTGTCGACTGCGTCTGCAATTAATTTTCTATTTCTTATTCTTTCAGCAGCTTCTTTGTTTTCTTTATTCATTCTAGCTAATACTTCTGCTTCTCGCTCTTTAATAGTTTTAGGACGAGGGGTATTAACTAAATCTGAATATGGATTATCTTTTTTCATTAATTCTTCGTTTAAAGTCTGTTGGTTTATTTCTTTACCACCTATAATATCTTTAGGATCTTTTATTTCATTACCTTCTATGTCCATAACTTTTGCAGATTTTGTAGATTTGATTCCCTGTTGAACTGGTGGTCTATTTTCTATCTGATTGATAACATTCTCTACCTGATTGACATTTTTTAAATCTGCTGGATTAACACCATTACGAGCTAATCGTTCGGCTGTCATTTGTACGTTAAATTCTACTAAATCTTTTTTAGGTAAAGTTTTTACAATTCCGGTTTGACCCTTCATCATTGTTTTAATCACCCATTGTCTAATCGCTGTTAGCATTAATAATAATTCCTTTTACGTTGGTCGATTTTTTCGTCGACATAATCTTCAGGGTGTCCGATCAGACCGCCCTGCCTGAATCGCATGATTGCTTGTGTGGTTGAGTCCACAAGATCATCATGATCACCATAAGGAAACGCAGCACATTCTTCAATGACGTCGTCTGCAAATTTCTGCTCTGGAGCCCATATCATACCAGATTCAAACAAAGGTGCAACAGCATTTACACGTGCATGCTTATCATTACCTTTTGATGGGGTAAAATTAATAACAGGTATATCCATCTGTCTTAACTCGTATGTCAGTGGCAAACCCGATGCTTTAGCCTCGATTATAACAGATTCTGGCATCCAATACTTATACTGCTCTAATGCTAAACGCCGTAGTTCTGGAAACTCATAACGCCCTTTAACAGCATCTAACAATATAAGATTGGCTCCACTATCCTCATCTGGGTAAAATATACCCCAGGTGGTTATCGCACTGTAATCAGCTGTCTCCTTTTTCAAAAATGCCGTGTCGTAAGATTGTATGACGTGATGTAGTTGTGGTATATTTTCACCAGTATAAGTTCGCCACCATTCACGTTTTAATATCGCCCCTTCTTCTGCTGTTGGATTCTGCATCCACTGCGCGTTCCATTTGCCCGTGGGCAGTGTTGCTTGGACCTTCTCCAACTCATCTAACTTCCAATACTCTGGCCATACTGGTTTAGCTTTGCTTGATCCATGGTCCATGATTGCTGGAAACTCGACCACGTGCCACTGATCAGCTTTCGCCTCTTTCTGATTCTGTAATAATTTACCTGTCAAATCTTTGTTAGACCAACGTGTCATTACTAAAATAATCTTACCACCAGGTTGTAAACGCTGACGTGGACCTGAAGTGTACCAGTCGTAAGCTGATTCTAAAGCTGTGGGTGATAGTGCATCTTGCTCTGAATGAGGGTCATCAATAATTAATAAATCCGCACCCCGTCCAGTGATCGCACCGCCAACACCGGCCGCGAAATATTCACCACCTTGTGCAGTCTCCCAACGTCCCGCTGCCTTACTATCTTCCTGTAATCTTGTTT
>Ga0208919_1002174_pt1 | contig 10502 bp, 11 predicted proteins | sample 4_EtaG_FD_184076 | JGI IMG/M metagenome (GOLD analysis project Ga0208919, IMG submission 184076) | Marine viral communities from the Subarctic Pacific Ocean - 4_ETSP_OMZ_AT15127 metaG (SPAdes) (version 3) | ecosystem: Environmental > Aquatic > Marine > Oceanic | place: Pacific Ocean | collected... | reverse complement strand
GATCTGTTGTAGTTAAATCTACTTTTTTATTTATAAAACTATTAGCCATTAATTTAAAAAGAAGTTTTCTGCTTCTACCTCATCCTTTAATTCTTGTTGAAACGTGGTGTTTAATTTTTCTACAATTGCATCAAGGTCTCTTACCTGAGCTTCTGCTGTAGGTAAATCATATTCTACACTTGGTCTTGTTAATACTTGTACTATTTTTGCCATTATCTTCTTCCATCTGGTTGTATATCTAATCTAAAACTTCCTAATTTCCAACTTTGACTAGCAGCTGTGTTTTCTACTTTTAACGCAATAGCTCTTGCTCTTGCACGTGTATCTACTTTTTTTGTAGATGACGATACTGTAAATGGTCCAAGTGCAGAACCAGCTTGACTATCGTTTGGAAAATCTCTTAATTGTAGTGTAACTTGTGTGTTACCAGTTTGAGATATAAAATCTGGTATAAATCTTCTTATCTTCATTATAAATTCACCATCTCCTCTAAGATCTGCTGCTCCTGTAGTTTGACCTAAAGCAGTTGTTCTTTGACTTATATCAAAATCTCCTGATGATATATTTGCAGTTATTGCAGTCGTAGCACCACCTTGAACTTGATCTGTTCCTGTTTCGTGTTGATAGTATATTGTTCTACCTTCCGTATTGCCCACGACATCAAAAGATGAATCGTTGCCTGCAGTGTATTCTGTTGCATGTGGACTACCAAATACAGCAGAATCTTGCCACATAGTTCTAGCTAAAGATCCAACTGTCCATACTGGTCTTTGTGGTGAAGAGTCAAAATAATTATAACAGACCATTCTGTTTACAACAGAGGATCCTGTAGTTGGATAGAACCACATAACCTCACCAAATAAATTATTTAATCCAGCTGATACCATTTGGTTACCAGATTCTAAATTTATATTATCATAAACAAAGTCTTCTACTAAACATGGTAGTGACTCTAGTTTACCAGCATATCTAAAAAAACCATTCTCTGACATCCAATATGCAGAACCATCAACCTCAACACAAGCATTCTGTCCAACAAGTCCACAGTGTGTTCCAACCTGTGCAAACGCAAACGTAAATGGTTGACCAACAAAACGCATTGTAAATAAAGCCGTATCTGTCCAAACAAGAATTGAATCTCTACCTCTAATAGCTCCTCTGATCTGTGATCCGTCAGCCAGTCTTTGTGTACCGGCTGTATTGGTTGCTGTAGGTGTGTATGTATTTATATCTTCTTGGTCTGAGAATCTTATAAACATATCATCTTGTGTTGATGTGTCTCCAATAGTTGTCTCTGTTCCAAAGAATACCAAGTGACGATCCGGTGTAGATACCAACATGTGTCTCGATGCAGTCGGTGCTCCGGATATAATTGTAGCTCTTGTGTTCTCTGCTCCTGCTGCTGCAGAGTTCCATTCGAATACAGCACTATCGTGAATCAGACAGATAGCCTTGTCACCAAAATTATCTAGTGACCACATACCAGGTTCTAAAACCAAATCACCCGATGCTGCCTCACCCCATGCAACAAAGTTTGTCGTGCTTGTAACTGCATCTCCTGCACCATGTGATGCAGCGTCTGTTCCTCTGACCTCTCTTGTAACACCTGTTAGTTCATTCGATGTGCTGATGCCTGTATAAGATATTTCTTCTGTTCCTATCTTTATAAAATTTGTACCCGTATCTGGAAACTGTGATACATCAGCTAATATAATACCAGTTGTTGTTGAAGAGTTTATTGCACCAGATAAAGTTGTTGTAGGCTCCCCTGCTACCTCACCACCAAAAGTTCCAAGAGACCAACCAAAACCTTTTGCCTGCACTGCTGGTCCTACAGGATAGTAGTGTTGAACTCTAATACCACCAGATGTTGTTGCACCAGATCCTGACTCTGCTGATGGCATTGTAACCGTAATAGTTGTGCTTGATGGCACAGTTGTTACCATGAATTTTTTGTCGTTAAAATCTGCAGCTACAAAATCAGAATCAGTAATAGAACTAAAACTGTCTAGTAAAACTATATCTTGTTCACCTATACCATGATCTCCGCTAAAAGTTATTGTAACAGATGTTGATCCGTTGGTCGTGGTGAACGCACTTGTAAGCGTTGTTGTGGATTTAATAGGGTGTATATCATAATACACACCACCAGAGAATGCATATAAGATTCTGTTTGTACCGATAATGGCATATTTTCTAGCTTTGCTATTTACAAAATGATGAAGTCCACGACCTGCCCCTGTAAGAGCATCGTCTCCTAATTGTTTCCAACCACCTATTTTTTCAGGTGTGCCATATCTAAATCTAACGTTATCACAATCTATCCACTGACCTTCTGCTCCTGTGGGTGTGATTTGTTTATTAATACCTGGCTGAAAACCTATCTTTTGTAACATAATAAATCCATGTATAGCAAATTTATTACTTATTTAACAGAGTAAAAGCACGGGGGTGTGGTTGTGGTGGTAACCCCCGCACCAGTCTATTTTATAGACTATTTTTTAGGTATAGTCAACTTCCTACCCTTAAACCAAGATGGAAGACCCAGAAAAGGTCTTTTATCTAAAGCATTCTCTTTTGCATTTTTAGATCCTGCTTTGTTATAGTGTAAAAAAACTTGTCCACAATCTTTACCTGTAAATTCTTCTCTCCAGTGTTCTAAGTCACAACCAGAATATATTAACATGTCTCCTTGTTTAAGATCAACTTTAAGACCTGCTTGACCTTTTTTACCTGTTGGATCTAAATATATCGGCCATGGGTCACCACCTAAATTTAATGTTGTAGATATTTCACAAGAATATCTATCTTTATGTCTAGCAAGGACATCACCTTTTTTATAAATTCTAGCATACGAATATGTTTCTGATAATTTTAAACCTGTGTGTTTTTCCATTACCGGTTTTACTTTTTGCAATAACGTATCCATTGCAATATCACTGTAGTGTGAATATGTGTTTGGAACTTGTTCATCAGTCCATACACCAAAATAGTCAGTAAAAGGTGAAATGTATCTAGTATCAAATAATACCTTTGCTACATTTCTTTTATTTAAAAAATAACTATAAACAAAATCAGCTAATTCTTTTGATATTGCATTTTTTAATACTGTATATTTATTTTTTTTAAATGACATTATTTATTCCCTCCGTGTTGTAAAACTGTTTTTGGTATTGCCTGACAATTCCAATGTATAAATCTAAAAGGTTCATAACCTAAATCCGGTATATATTGATGAGGCATGTAAGATGGAAAAAATATCATACGGCCTGGTTTAACTTGATAATTAATTTGTGAAGTAGCATATGTTACTTTTGATTTATCTTTTTCTGGTAAAAGATTCATAACATTACCAGGTCTAGGATCGTCAAACACTGGAAGAGATGTTCTCTCACTAGCTTTTAAAAAATAAAAACCAGACATATGTCCATTCCAATGAGTGTGTAAACTATGATAACCTGTGCCTTTTGATGCAAATTCTTGCACCCATAATTCTGTAAGAAAAACTTGGTAGTTATCTAAATCAAAACCCATTTCTATTAATAAATTATGAGAAGTTGCAATAACATAATTCTGTAACTCTAAAAAATTAGGATCGTTAACTAAAGTTGTTGAATGAAATACTTTACCAGCATCTCCTTTATTTCCATATTTTTTATTTCTATCATTAATTTCTTTTTTTAAATTCTTTTTTGATTGTTCTATATAAGGATCAGATGCCTCATTTAATTTATCAACAAAGCTTGGTTCATCTGCCCACCATATAGGACATGCAAAATATGACTCTCTTGTTAATTGTTTTGGAAACATTAATATATTTTGTTTTTTATTTTTTTTCTTTTTCATTTAAACGGCCATCCTAAATTCCATATTACTAAACTATATCTTGATCCTTTTTTAACTGGACATACCCTATGCCATACAAAACCTGGAAAGACAACTAAAGATCCTTTTGGTAAAATCTCTTTACACTTTACAGGGTTTCTAGGTTTATCAGGGTCTAAGTTTCTAAAATCAAATTCTAGTTCACCACCTTTATATTCTTTTGAATCTGATAAACTAACTGTTACAGATAATTTTCTTATTTTACCATGTGTTGGGTCTTGAGGGTTTTGTTGATTAAAATAAGGTTTGTCCCAAGAATCACAATGCCAATCATAATACTGTCCTTTTTCATATTTAGTAAATTGACAATTTTCTGAAAAATCCCATTGAAAATTCCAACCTGCATTTGCGTTTGCTTTATGCACATATGGTTGTATTTCTTTATAAATCCATTGGTCATTCATCCAAACAATGTTTGAATCTCTTTTCTTTTTTAAATCTTTTATCTGTTTTTGATTTAATTTTTTATTACCAAAACCACCTGTGACTGCCATTTGATCTTGTAATGATTTACCATATTTTACAATGTCATCACAAAGTCTAGAGGGTATCGCTGATTGAAAATACCAATAATAGTTTGTTAAGTTCATATATCTTTATATGAAGCTTATATCATTTAATAAGAGATAGTCAAGGTTCCAGAAACTGTGAATGTTGCAACAACGTCGTTCGCTGGTCCAACACAACTTGTTTTAGAATTTGTGCCAGGACTTACTGATATTCTAGGTCCTGATGGTCCTGGGAATCTAAAGATAGCTGTTCCTGATCCACCACCTCCTGCTCCAGCACCAGCACCTCCGCATGATCCTCCGGCTCCACCTCCACCACCAAGATTAGCAGTACCAGGCTGTCCTAGGACTGGAGATGTTGGATTACCAGCTCCACCTGATCCTTGATTACCACCTCTGCCTCCTCCACCTGGACCTCCAGCACCCGATCCTGCTCCACCAACGTTAGCATTAGCACCTCCGCCACCACCACCAGCTCTTGTTACAGAAGAACCTGTTATTGAATTTGCAAGTCCATTACCACCGGCTTGTCCAGCTGAACCTCCTGGTCCAACTCCAACACTTCCAGCGCCACCACCGCCACCACCTCCTGGTCCTGTAGGTGGAGATAATTGAGATGGTCCACCAGCATTACCTTGATTTGTTGTTCCCGATCCAGCGCTATGACATGAAGGATTAGAACGTGCTTGTCCACCACCTGATCCACCAGGTGAACCACTAGCTGGCATTGAAGGGGCTGGTGTATTAGGTCCATAATCTCCAGATCCACCCTTACCGCCACCAACTGCTGCAACAGGGACAAAAGGAACACATGTATTGCTCCCATTGGTTCCAGCATTTCCAACACCAAATGATCCTGAAGGTGGGCTACCAGGGAAAGGCATTGTTGCCCCACCAGCACCGATAGTTACTGCATAAGATCCAAAAGAAAGATCTGAAATAGCAGCGACATTAGGATTACAGTATGAATGATAGTGACCACCAGCTCCACCTCCACCACCAGTTCTTCCACCTCCACCAGAACCACCACCAGCTAATAATAAAAATTCACAAGAGGACACAGGGGTTGTTGGTTCAATCCATGTTCCACCTCTTCTTGCACTATATTGGCTTTGTAATGACCACACACCACTTGCTTTATTTAATTCTTTTACGATAACTAATCCTGATCCACCTGCTCCACCTGGTTTACCACCAGATGGATTTGCGATAGATCCACCACCACCGCCACCACCGCCAGTATTGGTTGTACCCGCAGTTCCAGCAACGCCTTTTCCACCACCGCCACCACCGCCAGTTCCACCTGCTCCTGCAGGTTTTCCTGATGCACAAGAAGGTCCACAAAAAGTTCCTCCTCCGCCACCACCAGAGTAAACTCCACAATTTGGTGTTCCTGGAAAATCAGGGCTTACATTTGTTCCTGCTCCTCCAGCTCCTCCAGCAGTTCCAGGCACTCCATTTGCACCGACAGCGCCGGCACCTCCACCACCGCCTGAAGCAAATGCACAACCTGTAGATCCAGATCCACCATTATTTCCTTGTGGAGGATCTACAGAAGGTGTGTTACCAGAACCTCCAGGTGCATTACCTTGTGAAGCTCCACCTCCACCAGAACCACCATCACCACCTGCAGCAGGAGGGTTATTAGTTCCATCACCGGCTCCACCACCTGTTGATGACTCACAAGCAAATGATGATATAGATCCTTGTGCACCATTACACCCTTGACCAGGTGAATTGCCACCTGTTCCAGCAGATCCACCACCTCCAATTGTTGCTGTATAAGGTGTATTTCCACAAACATTAATTTCAATATTTCTTAAACCACCAGCACCTCCACCACCAGCAGATCCATCATTAAATCTAGCACCTCCGCCACCACCTCCACCAGCTACAATAACTGTTTTAACAACTCTAGTTCCTGGTTGTGTTGTTACTGCTCCTGTAGATGTTTTAGTTGTTGTGGTACATTTTCCGAAAGAAGCGTTATTGCTTTTTCCGATTACACCACCGTTTTGATTTCCGCTGCCTCTTGGCATTTAAGTGTCCTCCTATGCGGACACCCAAGTTGTGCCGTTCCAATCGTAAACTGTTGGTGTTTCCGCTTCGTCGTTTGATTTAGTTGCTTCCCAACCTCTAGTGTTGTCAGCGTTATATTTATCCTCGTTCCATAAAATCATGTAAGACCATTCTGGTGTTGCTTGACCATCGTTAGTAATTGATGGAAATGTAACTGGTGCCTCCCAATCATCATTGTCATCTAATGACCATGATGCATGAGGTTGTTGTCCTAAAAATTTATCTTTTACAGGATCATATATCATTCCGATCCCTGCGTATTGTTTTCTAAAATTATTATTGTAAGAGGTCTGTTTCCAGATTCCACCATTAAAAAAATTAATACACCATGTTTCTCCGTCTTGGTGCATATCATTGTTACCAAGTATTCCATCACCTGCAGGAATATCATCACCTACAACAACCACTCTTTGTACTACTTGATGTGAATTTGACGTAAATCCAGTAGGATCCGTCATTGCTTTTAATTCTGCGAAATGTGCCATATTTTTTACTCCTCTTATATTATATAAAATAATTTTACTTTAGTCAATTAACTGTTGGTCCAATTGTCATTTTTTATAAAATCAAAAACTGTATTCATATCCCAAACACCCGGTGCTTGTTTAGGAATTGTAAGTGCTGGTTCTTTAAATAAAACTCTACCTGATCCACCATTACCACCCGCATATGAAGGTCCATTACTATAAAAATTTCCTTGACCACCACCGCCACCACCAGTATTTGCAGTAGCATTAGATCCAACTCCACTAGGAGAAGGGGCTCCAGCAGCTCCACCTCCAGGCCCGGCTGCACCACCAGTTGCAGAGGAGTTATTATCATTTCTTACACCACCACCTCCACCACCTGCATAAACAGTGGATGTTATAGCGTTTGCTTTACCAGCTCCACCAGCTCCACCATCTGGATAACCTGATCCAGGTGATCCTGCTGCACCAGCTCCACCACCGCCACCTCCTCTATAATTATTTCCAGGAGAGCCTGGGTTTGGTGAACTATCTCCACCAGCATTACCTTGACATGCTGTTGCAGAGCCTCCAGTAGCTGGAGTGCCAGCGTTACCCCCACCACCTGAACCTCCTGGATTATTTCCATAACCACCACCGATTGCTGTTTGCACTGAAGGTGCACATAAAGTAGAATTTGTTCCATTGTTTTGAGAACCTCTTCCACCAGCTCCTCCACCACCAACTGTAAAACTTATTGATGAACCTCCTACTACAGGAACAGTAGTGCTTTCTAACATACCTCCAGCACCTCCACCACCTGCTCCACCTTGTGGTCCAGAATTGTGATATCCACCAGAGCCACCACCAGCTATAATTGAAACTTCTAAAGTTGTTGTTGCAGGTTGAAGAGTTACTGATCCTGATGATGTTTTATCATGTGTAACTTCATCTTGAGAGGTTGCTGCTTGTACTGTATTTACAGGTCCAATTATTCCGCCATTGCCAGCCATAATCTAAACCTCCTACGCGTCGTCTATCGATTCATATGATACAAATAAATCTAGATCCGATGCTGCACCTGCCCCGCCTTTTAGAACATCACCTTCCATTAAATATATTGGTGTGTCTAAAACTACTAGCGTTGCATCAGCCGGAACTGATATTGTTTTTGCTAAGAAAAAAGTTCCAGAAGTATCAAAGTTTGAAATACCATCTGGAGTAAAGTTTGCTTTTACAACAGATATTGTTAAATCTGCTGCGTTAGTGCCATCAACGTTTGCACATGTAATTCTGTTTACTTTTACAATTTTATCAGAGGCTACTGTTAATAAAGTTGTAGTTGTAGTAGCTGAAAGGTTATATCCTACCGATTCACCTTTAATGCCTGTTACTGATACTATATTTGGATTTGCCATAATCTATCTCCTTTTATCCGAAAACGATTGCCATTGCAATAGCTTTTCCTGTTGTTGCTGGTGAAGAATCAAAGGTTAGTGTACCAACTCCAGTGGTTCCTGACCCAGAAACGCTATCTACCTTTAAAAATGTGCCTGCTGTTATATTTCCAGTAGGAAATTTAATCTCATATGACTGTCCAGCACTGTGTGGTGGACTGGTCAGTTTAATCCCATGAGAATTAGATTCACAGTTGAGCTGAACTGAGCCTGGATTTGTTGCACCCATGACCTCGATATTACCGGTTGCTTTTGGTCTTAATTTTAGACTGATATTAGTATCACCACCAACCGCACCAATCTGTGGACCATTCCCTGTTGCACCATTTGTCATATCTACGTGGTTTACCGCAGATGAAGTTGTCTCAAAAATCAATTGTTCGTTTGCATTCTCATCTCTGATACCGTGAGCATCATCGAAATCTATCATGAAAGAATTAGTGTCTAGGTTGCCACCAAGTTGTGGAGATGTGTCTGAAACGATTTCTGTGAGTCCTAATGCTATCTCTACTATGTCAGGGTTAGTTCCATCATTAGCTTTTGCAAAAACTATTTTATCTCCTTTGTCTGTAGCAGAAAAAGTTACAGAGCCTCCTGAACCAGTCACATATTTAAACTGAACTGTGTAAGCTCCTGAACTAGAATTTCTTAAAAAATAAAAATTTTGTGCATCTAATGGAATTGTTACAACTGCGTTACCAGACAAGGATCCAGTAAATTCTATCATTCTGTGAGACATCACAGCACCAGTTGACCCATCTGAAACAGCTAATGTTACTGTTCCACCACTTGTTAATGCTTGTTGAGTAAAGCCACCAGCTATCTGTTCTATGATTTGTAAATTAGTATTAGTCTTCGTTCCCCATGTACCGGCGTTTTCACCAGTTGCTTGAAGTTCTACACCCAAAGGGGTAAATGTTGATGCCATAAATTATCTCCTATGCAGCGTCACTATAACTTGTATTTGATCCAGTTGCAACATCCGAATATGTATCATTCGAACCTGTCGAAACATTACTATATGATGTATTTGAACCAGTGTCAACATCACCATATGCAAAGATATCTACAGCACCTATTCTAGATGTTATTGAGAAACCATCTAATCCAATGGTAATATCAGTTAATGATATAGACCCAACATTAGCATTAAATGATTGACCAGTTAATCCAAGACCCTCCTCTACTGTCAAAGAGCCTACACCAGATGTCATGCTCAAACCTGTTGGTTGAGCCACAGCTCCACCTAGACCTACAATTGAACCTAAATTAAATTCAGCTGATACACCTGATAAAAATACAACATCATTAGGTATTGTTACCGTTCCAAGGCTAGCGCTAAATGATAACCCAGTTAATTGTGCCTCTTGAGAAGAGGTTCCTGTAGCTGTTCCTTGTGTCGATGTGATCGATAGACCAGACAATATCGCTGTCTCATTTGGTGCTTTTGCGGTTCCCTGACTTAAAGTTGCATCAAGACCCGTTAGGCCTATAGTTAAATCGTTGACTGTTAAGGAACCAACAGCAGATGTTGTTGATAAGCCTGTTAATCCGACCTGCATGTCAACCACAGATACTGAACCAATTGAAAATGTAGCTGATATACCCTCCACCATGACAGGGATAAAAGCCTCACCTTGTGATAACGTTATTTCAAAACTTGTCGGTGTAATTATTTGATCAGGTACATCTACTGAACCAATATTAGATGTAATAGATAAACCTGTTGGAAGTGCGATAGCATCTTTGAGTTCTCCCCATTCACCATCGCCCCAAGCTTGTGCACCCCAGCCTACTTTTAAAGTTGTGTCTTCATCCCAGTAAGCCTGGCCCCAGGTGAATCGTCCCCATCCTGAAGTAGTCGACATGGTCGACCTCCTATGCTAATCTGATTATTGCGCTGCTTGAATCTGCTGTTGGAAATTCTATTTTGAATGTCCCGTTACTAGCTGTCTTATCACCACCAAATGCAATAACACAAACAGCATCCGTTGTTCCTGAACCACCATTTGTTGTTGTGTTATAAATCATTGCACCGTTTGCAGTGAAAGAAGCAGATGAATAAGTTACATCTGAAAAGTCTGTAAAAGCTGTTGTGCTAGTTAGTGATACACCAGAGTTTGTAA
>Ga0208919_1002173_pt1 | contig 10504 bp, 9 predicted proteins | sample 4_EtaG_FD_184076 | JGI IMG/M metagenome (GOLD analysis project Ga0208919, IMG submission 184076) | Marine viral communities from the Subarctic Pacific Ocean - 4_ETSP_OMZ_AT15127 metaG (SPAdes) (version 3) | ecosystem: Environmental > Aquatic > Marine > Oceanic | place: Pacific Ocean | collected... | reverse complement strand
AAACCACTCCAAGGACCAAGTCCAAATCCAGTGGATGCAACTTCTACTGCTGGTCCAACAGGATAGTAATGTCTAACTCTAATACCACCAGATGTAGATGCACCTGATCCAGATTCATTTGATCCAACATCTATAGTAATAGTTGTTGAAGTTGGTATCGATTGAACCATAAATTTATTATCATCAAAATTTGCTGAATTAAAATTAGAATTAGTTATAGATGAAAAATTATCTAATAATATAATATCAAATTGATTTATATTATGATCAGAAGAAAAAGTTAATGTTACAGTTGAAGATCCGTTAGTTGTAGTAAATGCACTTGTTAAAGTTGTTGTAGCTTTGATTGGATGTATGTCATAAAAAATACCACCCGAGTATGCATATAAAATTCTGTTTGTGCCTAATGCTGCGTACTTGATACCTGATGTATTAACAAAGTGATGAATTGCTGTATTACGTCCTGTAATATCAACAGATCCTAATTGTGACCAACCGCCTATTTTTTCAGGTGAACCATATCTAAAACGAACATTGTCACCATTAACCCATTGGCTTTCACCGCCCGTTGATGTGACTTGTTTATTAAATCCTGGTGCAAATTTTACTTTTTGTAACATATAGCTTCATTATTTTAATTTAGGAATACCTAACATAGGTCTTCCATCAAATATATTTTTATCAGCAAATGGGCCATTTACATGATTGTAATGTAAAAATACTTGACCACATATGTTTCCTTTAAATGGCTCTCGCCAATGTTCTAAATCGCATCCACTATATACTAGCATATCGCCAACATCAAGCAAGACTTCTGTACCTTTTGGAGCATTAGGTTTATGTATATTTTTGTACTCATCTATTACATTATTTTGACCTGTGCCATCTATAAATATAGACCAAGGTTCTCCACCTAAATGTACTGTAGTAGATATTTCACAGCTAGGTCTATCTTTGTGTCTTTTTAATATATCTCCTTTTTTATATACTCTAGCATAAGAGTATGTTGGAACTAATTTTAATCCTGTTTCTTTTTGCATAGTTGGTAAAACTTTCATCATCAACGTTTCCATTACAAAATCACCATAACTAGAATAAGTATTAGGTACTTGTTTATCAGACCAAGTTCCTAACAAACTAGATTGTGAATGAATGTTACTTTTATACATAAAATCAACAGCATCACGTTTAAGTAAAAAATAATTAAATATAAAATTAGCTAATTCGTAAGACACAGCTTTTTTAATAACTTGATATTTTTTAGTTTGAAACATTATACTACCATACACTTTTGCATAAAATTAAATGATACTGATATTCTTATATCATTAGATTCATTTGGATCAACAGCATGAGTTAACCAAGAAGGAAACATAATTAATCTACCTGCTTTAGGTTCAAAATGTGTTTCTCTCCATAATCTAACAGGAGACTGTCCTGGTTTTTGTCTTGGCCTACACATTGATGCTGCAGCTCTTGGATCATCTATTTTTAAATGACCAGAGTTAGGTTCAGCTTTAATATAATAAACGCCAGACCATAAAGAATTTGGATGTATGTGTGCTCTATTCATTCCGCCAGGTGGATTAATGTTTGCCCACATGTTTCCTAAATAAGGTTCACTATCTAAATGTTCTTGTTCATATATAGTTCTTTGTGATTCATATAACAATTTAACTAATTTACGATACTCAGGTAATTCACTCATATTAGTTTCTGAATGCCAACCATTAATATTAGTTCTATTAATACCTTTGTCTTTATTTGCCCAAGCTACAATGTCTCTTTCTAACTCTTGATTAAGAGTTGGGTGTTTTATATCTGCAATATAAATAGGTGTTGGAAAATACAGTTCTCTAAACATTACTTAAAAGGAGGTCCTCCAAACCACATCACTAAAGATTTTCTATTACCTTGTATAACCGGTGTAACTCTATGTCTAATAAAAGAGGCAAAAAATATAGCGTGTCCTTGTTTAATTTTTGCAATTTTACTTTCAGTCATTAATTCTAAATCTCCTCCCACATATTCTGTTTCAGGAGATAATAAACAAGTCATAGATATTTTTCTAACAGGTGGTTCATTAGACATATTAACATCATTATCAACATGCCAATCATAAAACCCACCTTCTGGATATTCTGTATACTGTGCATTTTCTGTTATTTGCATTCCTTCAAAACCAAAATGATTACCATTAGTTTGTTTCATTATTCTTTCTATATCTCGATACATATCTGGCATATTTTTAAATGGTATCCAACTAATATGTGAAGTTCTTGTTTTAGTATTTAAGACCCCACCTTTAACACTTTTATCTTCTCCTACCTTTGCTTTTATTTTAGGTTGAGATCTTCCTGCATCAATAATCATTTGGCATTGTTTTGGTGTAAAAATTGGTTGTGTTGTTTCAACAATATAAGATTTCCAACGTGGTTCTGTTATCATGCGGCACCTCTATTTTTTATTGGATCAAATTGAACATCACAATTTGCAGCAAGTGTTCTTCTAATTTCATCGGTCCCATTAAAAGGATAAACACAATGTCTCATATCATATGGAAAAACATAAAAATCTCTAAGGTTCATTGGTGGTTGATAATCTATTTTTGCAAACTGACCATTCGCAGCTCCTAATATTTGTAGTCTACCATTCTGTGGTATGTTCGACGCTGAATATTCTTTACCATATGTTGAGGGTAATTTTAAAATCATTACACTAGATAAACCTGTAAATAACATACCTCTATGAACATGTGTAGGATTATACTCGTGCTTTTTCATTTCATTAACCCAAATAGAATTTAAATGTAAATCATAATCTTTAATTTTATTAAATGTTAAATAGTGTTTAAAAACGGACATAAAATAATCTGTAATATTTAAAGGTAACACATTATGTCTTTTAATTTTAGATTCATCTTTTCCACTATAAAATAAAGAATGTTCATTTTCTATTTTGCCAACTAATTGTTTATTAGCTGAATGTAGATTATTAATATTACTTTCATATAATGAATTTATTGTAGTAAAAATATCCAAAGGAACTTGGTATTTTAAAACACATTGACCTAAGAATACAAAATCAAATTTAAGAGTTTGGCTTTCCATATTTTGGAAGTTCTTCTTTTTTTTCAGTTTTATTTTCTAGTTCACCTGATTTTTTAATTCTTTGTAAAGATTGAAGTTGTCCTAAAATATTAAATCTTTCTGCTTCTGAAGTATGATCATTTATTGCTCTTGATTTTCCAGCGTACATTAAACCATATGATTCTAATTGGTGTTGATTAACATCTTGATCATTAAATGATCCATCATTAAATTCTTTTTTTAATTTAGACCACATTTTAATTTCACGCATTCTATGTCTTGCAACTTTTTCCATAGAAGCTTTACCAAAACGACACTCATCTAAATCTATTTCATATTTACTTAACTTATATTCATCTTTTTCTGTATCTACTTTTTTCTCTAACCATTTAATTTTTGCATCATTTCTTCTATAATCAAAAGACAAAGACATAAGATTGTCTAAATAACTTGATTGTTCTCTAACACACTGCCAATACTTTGCAGCTTTAGTTGGATAACGATTGTCTTGTAATACAGAAAACCTTGCTTCAGTTTCTGTTCTAAACATTTGTTTCTTAGTCCATGTATCTCGAAGCTCGTCTACCATACTTTTAAAATCGGATAGATCTGTTGGCTCTAACAAATTGTTTAAGTTATTCTCTTCTTTTTGTATAAGATCTTTAATATCTTTTTTCATGTCTTTCTCCATTTTTGTTAATATATACTTTTTAAAAACACTTGTAAAGTATTAAGATACGTCAAAAGTTATTGTTGACTCTGTTTCACCAGTCCATTCATAAGTAGTTTGAACAACATTAATACCAGGGCCATAAAAACCACCTGCCACCATACCAAGTGATCCCGGACTGTTTTGTGCTGGACCCTTATTACTTAAAATTGCAGGTAAATTATTTTGTTCTGCCCACGAAGAACCATTCCATAATTCAACGTTAGCTGTGCTTCCACCAGAAGCTAAAGCAGATGTTTGTGATCCAAAACCAGATACACCTTCTCTACCATTAGTATTTAAATCAGCAATTTCAGTCCAACTAGTTCCATTCCAAGATTCTACTTCACCACCGTCCGCTGGTGAATCTGCACTACCTCCAAAACCTAAACAAGCAGTGTATGTGCCTGCCGCTCCTAAAGCAAATCTTGCAGTATTTAAATCTCCAACTTCAGTCCAACTAGTTCCATTAAATGTTTCTGCATTTGCAAGTTTTGCACCTGGTGCTCCTTCACCAGCAAAAGCAATGCCTGCTGTTAAAATTCCAGTTACTCCAGGGCCATTATCCTTAGCAGTATTTAAATTATTTACTTCAGTCCAACTAGTACCGTTCCATGTTTCTGTATCTACTTTAGCAGGTGGTCCTCCTCCACATACTAAAGCTGCAGTTGTTAAACCTAAACCAGATAAATTTCTTTTAGCTTCATTTAAATTATTTACTTCAGTCCAAGAACTTCCGTTATAAGTTTCTGTATTATCAGTTACTCCTACTCCAGGCCATTGAGTTCCTCCTCCAGCAATTAAACCAGCTGTTTGTATTCCAGCTCCTCCAGCTTGAAAGTGACCATCAGAATTAATGTTTCCACCGCTTGCCCAAGAAGCAGGTGAAAGTATAAAACCTTTTAATGTTCTAGAAGTTGAATTATACCACATTTGTCCAACAACAGGATTTGATGGATCTGATGTTACAGTTTCAATATTAGTTCCGTGTATGTCTTTGTATTCTGCCATATTAACTCGTATTTAAAGTTTTATTTACAACGCTTGTACCGCTCCAGTCTTCTGTTGCATTTAAAGCTGCACCTGGTCCTGAATAACCTCCTGCCTTAAACGCAGCTGTTGGAGTTCCACCTGCTCCCATTGCTCTACTAGCAGTATTTAAATCTCCAACTTCTACCCAACTTGTTCCATTCCAATCTTCTGTAATCGCTACTGTAGAACCTGTATCTCCTCCAAAAGTTAAAGCCCCTGGTGATGTTCCTACATTTTGTCCTAAAGTTTTTCTTGCAGTGTTTAAGTCTTCTACTTCTGTCCATGAAGTTCCATTCCAAGACTCTGTTACTGCTGTAACTCCTGGAGGTGCTTGTCCACCAAAAGCTAAAGCAGCTGTTGATGTTCCTACTCCTCCTACAAAAGCTCTATCTGTATTTAAATCATTGACTTCTGTCCAAGCAGATCCATTATAAGATTCAGTTTGATCAAATTTATTTCCATTAGGATCACCTCCACCAAAACCTAAACCAGCAGTTTGTATTCCAGCAGTTCCTAATCCTTGCCTACCTGTATTTAAATTACCTCCATTAGCCCAATTTGTGCCATCCCATTCTTCTGTTGCAGTGTCTCCAGGTTCTCCTCCAAAAACTAAACCTAAAGTTTGAGTTCCCAATCCACTAATGTAATTTCTAGCAGTATTTAAATCATTAACTTCAGTCCAACTAGATCCATCATAAAGTTCGGTTGCAGCTGAATTTGCAGTTCCAGTATATCCTCCACAAATAAGCCCTGCAGTCTGTGTACCAAATCCAGTTAAAGCTCCTCTAGCAGTATTTATATTATTACCAGTAGCCCAAGCACCAACTGGTACGTCAGTAGTCCATTCTTCTGTTGATGTTGTAGGACTTGCTCCAGGACCAGGTTCACCTGTAAAAGCTAAAGCTGCACTTGTTGTTCCACAACCTGTTAAATAATTTCTTCCTGCCGCTAAATCATTTTGTTCTGACCATGCAGTCCCATTCCATTGTTCTGTTTTTCCAGAATAAGGAGCTCCACCAAAACCTACAGCAGATGTCGAACTAGTTCCACCTCCTCCAAGAGACCATCTACCTGAATTTAAATTAGCAACTTCTGTCCATGAAGTTCCATTCCAAGTTTCTGTTTCATTTTTTAGATTACCATTCATTGGTGCTGTACCTCCTCCAAAAATTACACCATCTGTTGATGGAGATTGATTAGATCCTCCAGCATATCCTCTAGCTAAATTTAAATCATTAACTTCTGTCCAAGCGGATCCATTATAAGATTCTACTACATCTGTTCCAGTTTCACCTGGAGGCACAAAACCTCCAGCCATTATTCCTGCTGTTTGAGTTCCAAAGTTACCTGCATGACCCATTCTTCCAGTGTTTAAATCTCCTCCTGCAGTCCAGCTACTTCCATTGTATTCTTCAGTATTATTATAATAAGGTGGATGACCTCCAGCCGCTAAAGCAGCTGTTTGTATTCCAATACTACTTATATTATATCTACCAGTTGATAAATCACCAGACTCCGACCAAGAAATACCATTATATTCTTCTGTTTGAGCTAAATTACCTGAATTAGGTTGACCTGGTTGATAACCTCCAACTAATAAAGCAGCTGTTTGTGTTCCAGTTCCTGAACCATATCTTCGTCCTAAATTTGTATTTCCACCAGTTCTCCAGGTTCCAGCTGCAGTTACATTAGGTATTTGATACTGCAAAGCATAGGCAGTTTCATCAAACCACACTTGTCCTTCAATTGGATTATCGGGATCAGTAGAATAGTTTTTAATTGTAGTCCCATGAATGGTTTTGTAATCAGACATTTAAATTTTATTCCTCCAATGTAATATCAGTTGGCCTTGCACCTAATCTTTCAATTTTTTCATCAGATGATTCGCCATCAACATTATCATTATCCCAAGCTGTTTTATATCCATTTACTTTATCAGTAACGATAGATTGAGCTTGATCTTTAGTTTTAACAGCACCTGCAACTTTAGCAATCCAAAGATTACCATGTTTATTATATGCGGGTATTTGCCAAACATCACCAGGATAACTTTTAAAAGTTATTCTATGAGATTCATCGTGATCAATAAATCCTTTTCCCCAGTTTTCTGCTACGCAGTATTGATATGTTTTTGCCATAGTTTCCTCCTTATTAAGTTGTTGAAACTGTAAAAGCTGTTGTACCAGCGCCTGACCAGTGTTCTACATTTGCCACATAAGCACTAGTTCTACCACCTATACATATTCCTGAAGTAGATGTTCCAGTGGGTCCATATCCTACTCGATATCTACCAACATTTAAATCATTTACTTCAGTCCAACTTGTACCATTCCAAGATTCTGTTTCTGTTGCTTCATCAGGTGGACTTCCTCCACCTGCAATTGTCGCTGTTGTTGTTCCAAAAGCTGCAGTGCTATATCTACCACTGTTCATATCATTAACTTCCGTCCATGATGTACCATTCCAAGATTCAGTCTCTGCTCTAGTTACAGGAGAAAGACCAGGATGTATACCTGAAATTGTTAAAGCAGCTGTACTTGTACCTGATGTTGATCCACTACTTCTTTCTTGATTTAAATCATTTACTTCAGTCCAACTAGTACCATCGTAAACTTCTGTTGCTCCTGTTTGTCCTCTTGGAGGATATGATCCTGGATTTGATCCTTGTGTGACTATAGCTGCATCACTGCTAACACCCGTGCCCGAGTGAGTATTTCTTCCTCCATTTAAATCATTTCCTTCTGACCAAGAAGTTCCATTCCACTCTTCTGAATTACCAGTATAACCTGGAGGTCCAAGTCTTCCGCCACAAATTACAGCTGATGTTGTTGTTCCTCCTCCAGCACGGCCTTGTGCAGTAGTGTTTTGATCGTTTACTTCAGTCCAAGAACTTCCATTATATTGTTCTGTAATTGCAATTGTATCATTACTAGTATTAACTCCACTAGCTGCTAATGCAGCTGTTTGATTTCCAAAACCTGTAATATATCCTCTTGCAGTATTTAAATTTCCTCCAGTAGACCAACTTGCTGCTGTAGTAACTTTTGCATATTGAAATGCTGCTGCGGCTTTGTCATACCATACTTGACCATTAATAGCATTACCAGGATCTCCTGCAAAGTTTTGGACAGTGCCTCCATGTATACCTTTATAATTAGCCATTATTTACTCTTCAATAACCAACCTTGAGTAGAGTCTGTAAATACTAAAGTGTTAGCTGCACCCTCTGTTGCAATTGTTAAATCGTCTGTAGAACCATGAATTTTTTCTGAACCATTAGCAGCAATTGTTAAATTGTTAGTATCAAATGTTCTTGCATAATCAATAAATGAAACTTCATCACCAATGCTTCCTGCAGGTAATGTTAAAGTAAATGCTGCACTTGTTGTATTACAGAATACACCTTGACCAGCTGTAGCTGTAAAGTTTCCTGTTTTAACTGCTTGCCATGATGTACCACCACCAACATAAGTTTTAATTCTAGACGCTGCTACTTTTCTGTTAGTTCCGCCTGCTCCATCATCTACTATAAATAAATCAGCATCTACTAAATCAGCACCAATGTCTGTTCCACCATCAATATCTAAATCTGCTAATGCTAAACTTCCATCTGGAAATACCGGTGTTTGTGAAAATGTTACAGCACCATTTGATGCTATTGTTATTGAATCTGCGTCAGAAGCTACACCTATTGTACCTCCGTCTTTAATTAAAATATCGTCTTTAAATGTTACAATACCAGCAGAAGAAACTGTCATAGCATCTGTAGCTGAAGTTACACCTATAGTACCACCATCTTTAAATACAATATCATCTGTAACTGTTAATAATCCAGCAGAAGATAATGTCATTTTTGAAGATGCAGCTTCTGAAGCACCTGTATGAAATTCTAATTTTGTAGCATTACTAGATGAACTAAAGTCACCTTCTGATACTGCTTGAATTGCAGCAGCAACTAAAATAGCATCTGTTCCAGTTCCTTCATCAGGAGCTTGGAATCTAATAGCACCCATGACATCATTTGCTGCCATGTCTGTTTCACCAGTTTGTAATGTTAATACAATTGGTTTATCATCAGCGGTTGCTGTATGTTTTAATTTTAATCCAACATCAGCATCATGAGTAATTGTTATTTCACCATCATCTCCAAATTTTAAAACTGCTGCGTCTGAATCTAAATGTAAATCATCTCCTAATGTAACATCAGCAGCAAAAGTTAAGTTTCCAGAACTATCACCAGAAACCCAAGTTGTAGTTGTTGAGCCATCATTACCAGCAATTAATAATTGTCTATCTCCAGTAGCACTACTAGGATCTACTCCTCCTATAATTACATTACCAGCACCAGAAGTTATATTGTCTCCTGCTGTATGTCCAATTGCAATATTGTTATTTCCAGTTACTACTTTTAATGATTGATAACCTAAAGATGTGTTTCTCATCGCAGAAGTACCATCTTTCATTGATTCATTACCAATAGCAGTATTTGTACCACCACTTGTTATTGCAGATAAACTTCTATAACCTACACCTGTATTATCGTCTCCTGCTGTAACTGCATCTAAAGATTGAATTCCAACAGCAACATTTCTATTAGCATCATTTAAAGTTCCAGTAGTTGAATGACCAACTATTATACTGTCTACAAAACCTGTACCTGCTATTTTTATAAAATCACCTGTAGGTGAATTAATAACTGGACTTGTTAAAGTTTTATTTGTTAAGGTATCAGTAGTTGCTCTACCTAAAAGAGTGTCTGTAGAAGCAGGTAATGTTAAAGTTATATTTCCTGAATAAGCTGAGTGTGCAGCTGATTGCAATTGGGCGTAGTGAGCATTTGAACTTTCACAATAAAATTTAATATTTGATACAGAACCTCTATTTTTAAGATCAATAGAACCACCTTCAAGTAATAATGCACCACCATCAGACATATCAAAAGTAGCAGCAGTAATATCTGAACTACTATCTGTTCCTTTAAATATAATATCTGCATCACCAGCTGCTGTATCAATTGTAATATTACCTGATGAAGTTGAAATAGTAACAGCTGCATCACCTGCAGTAATATCATCTGCAGCAGAAGATACACCAGTTTGTGCATAAGTTTTTAGTCTAGATGCTGTAACTTTTCTGTTTGTTCCACCAGCACCATCATCAATAATAAATAAGTCAGCGTCTACAATTGCTGCTCCAATATCTGTTGCACCATCAATATCTAAGTTTGTTAGTGAGAATTCACCTGTCGCAGCACCCATGTATGTTTTAATTCTTGAGGCAGTTGCTTTTCGCATTGTACCACCAGCACCATCATCTACTAAAAATAAATCAGCGTCAGCAATAGCAGCATTAATATCTGTTGCACCATCAAGATCAATATCAGCAACATCTACAGAACCATCTGGAAATACAGGGTTTTGACTAAATGTTACAACACCACCTGATGAAATTGACATTGCGTCTGTATCAGAAGCTGAACCTATATTGCCACTGTCGGCAATAACTAATCCTGCACCTGAAGTAATTACAGCACCTGAAACTATTTCATTATTAAAAGTTGCTTTACCAGCAGCTGACATATCAAAAGTTAATGCTGTTATTGTGCTTCCACCATCATTACCTTTGACTAAAAAATCTTTATCTGAAACTTTAGTTTCTAAAATTACATCACTAG
>Ga0208919_1002172_pt1 | contig 10505 bp, 14 predicted proteins | sample 4_EtaG_FD_184076 | JGI IMG/M metagenome (GOLD analysis project Ga0208919, IMG submission 184076) | Marine viral communities from the Subarctic Pacific Ocean - 4_ETSP_OMZ_AT15127 metaG (SPAdes) (version 3) | ecosystem: Environmental > Aquatic > Marine > Oceanic | place: Pacific Ocean | collected... | reverse complement strand
CAACTAGATTATCCTTCTGCACAGTTGTCAAAGCACCACTCTTACCATCACCTTTCAACTCAATGCGTTGCTCAGTTTTAATGTTAGGATTGTAGTCATCTCGTTTACCTGTTTTAGGATTGATCTTACGACCTATCATCTGTCCACACACAACCTTTGGTTCTCGATTACCACCATTCATTGTATTGAGTGTTGGTGCTTTACCCTCTCTTGAATACACTCGCTTGAGAATATCGTGTCCCTTTATATCTGCTATACCAACTTGGATACACCTATGATTATCAAATACTAACTGTCGTCTATTCTTTGTAAAGTATGATTTAAGATTGCCACCTTTCCAATAGTTTGCATCTATACAGAAAGACTTATCTCGATCAACTGCTCCATCTTCAACTATATCTTGTAGATAGATACCTTTATCTTTTGGTAAGTCACACTTCCAATTAAACCAATACAGACGATCACGCTTTTGTCCACTGACAAGACTAGATGGTATCATCATAGGCTGAACACCAAGAGCATCAGAAATCATATCTTGATATTCTTTTTTCATCTTTACATTTTCCAACAAGAAATACTTTGGTTTGATTGTCTTCAAATGTTCCAACCATACAAAGAACAGATTAGATCGTTCACCTTCAACTAAACCTTTACCCTTACCACTGAATGATACGTCTTGACAAGGCGAACCACCTATCATCAAATCAATATCTTTTATACTGTTTGGATTAATCTTAGTTATGTCCCCAATAAATTTTGTATTGGGGTAGTTGTATCTAGTTACGGCATTACACCATTTATCTATTTCACTTGCTAAGTATGTAGTTACTTTTCTATCTGCTCGATCAAGAGCAACGTTGCCACCACTAAAGCCATTAAATGCACTATACACTCTCATTACGACCACCTCCATATATTTGAAAGTTTCTTTCTTGCTCATATTGCATTGCATACATTCTAGACAAGCGATCAAGAGTTTCTTGACCACTTGAAGACATACGATCATACTCCCAAAACAAATCAGATATATCTTCAATGGTATACTTAACTAATTCTTTAAAGTTAGCATTTTCTTCAGAAAGAGTTTTAATTGTTTTTCTTAGCAAACTTCTTTGTTCAACTATTTCATCTAAAAGTTTTTGTTCCCTTTTAGTCATTATGCACTCTCCCTTTTCTTATCTATATACAGACGGATACATTTAGACTTACTTAATGGTTGACCATCATCATATGTTCTCCAACTTTCTCCTTTAGACAGTTTAGTCTTATCTAAGTATTGTCCTCTTACTCGCATACTATACGTATCTTTATTTAAATAAAACCTCATTGCCTTTACAAGTGATTGCCCATTATCATCATTAGGAATATTAGAAAATGTATATCGATGTCCTATATGCTTTTGATCTTTATACATACGATTGATCTGTTGTTTTAATCTAGATACTTCTTTCTCTAGTTTAAATACAGATTTAGAATTAGCATTTTTCTTTAGTTTGCTATTCTCATTGAGATAATGCTCGATTGTACGATCTTGTCGTTCACACTTATCAAACAACAATTCGTATACATCTTTACGAATATATCCTTTACGAATATTGTCATCTTGTATTCTTGTAGGATTGAACCATTCTTTCCATATTTTTTCAGTTAGTGCTAATTCTTCTAATCTGTCGCAAAGTTTTTTAAATGCATACCATACGTGTTGATGGTGCATATCGTTGATGTTTATTAATTCATCTTTAGTATTACTATAATATTGGGTCATAGACCTTCCTTTCTCTATTGGGTTGAACCTCTGAACTATGATAATAAGCATAGGAAACTATCTGTCAACAAAAAAATAAAAAAAAATTATTTGACATATTTTTTGTTATGATTTAATTTTGCATTTATGAGTTATACTTGGGTGAAAACATTTATTGAAGATTTGGCTTTGCAACCCAATGGGCGATTAAGAATGGATTGTCCATCGTGCCATAAGAAGAATACGTTGAGTGTTAGTGACAATGGTTATGAGAGAATGTACAACTGTTTTTATGCTGATTGCGATGTCAAAGGTGTGACAGGTAAAAGGCTGACAAAAATTAATTCTCGAATGGTGTTTGAAAAGAAGTCTGAGCCAAGTATAAAACATACCTCCTTTGTTGACTTTCAACTACCAACTACCTTTGTTCCTTTATCTCGTAATCAAAAGGCGACTGACTACGTACGTTCAGTTAATTCGTATCAAGCGTATTTAGACAATCGTGTTGACATTATGTATGATATTCGTTTTGACAGAGTGACATTTCTTGTAAAGGACAAGGGTAAGGTAGTTGATGCAATAGGGAGAACATTGGCTGACAAAAAGCCAAAGTGGTATAGATATGGAAAGACAAACTTTGGATTTCATATACATAACAATAGTGACAATATTTTTATTGTAGAAGATTGTCCATCTGCGTGTAGCATAGCTGACAAAGTTTCATCATTAGCATTGATGGGAACTAACTTATTGCAACAGCACGTTGACATTGCTAAGAAGTATAAAAATGTTGTAGTTGCACTTGACAAAGATGCGACAATCAAGGCAATGGAGATGACAAAAAAGATTTCACATTATGTGAACTGCAAAGTTGCAATATTAACAGATGATCTGAAAAACTTAAAGGATAACGAACGTGAACGAATCATTAGAAAACATATCGATTGATCATAAAGTCATAGGGTTTTGTTTAAACCACGACTTTTTTAACAAAGTAAAAAACATACTTGATGATGAAATGTTTTCTGGACAGTTAAAAGAATTGTTCAGAACTATTTCACTTGCACATACTAACTATGAGAAAGACCTGACAAAAGATGAACTGTTTGCATTGCATGTTGACAAACATCCTGCGATGCCATCTTCCTCAAAGAAAGAACTATCTCTTGTAGTTGACTCATTACCACCTGATGCAAACAACCACGACTTACAGATGGATGTGGTCAAAAACTTTTGGCTGCGTGACAGAGCAAGGATCATTGGTGAGAAAGCTATATCTATATTTACAGGACAGGATGAAGACTTTGGTGAATTGCAACGCATTATGGATACAGTTGAAGATGGTCGTATGGAAAACAAAACGACATATACTGAAGTTGACATGGATCTTGGAGAGTTGCTTGATCATGGTGCTGGACAACCAGACTTCCCATTTGATTGGGGCATCATTAATGACGTACTGCAAGGTATGTGGAGAGGTAACTTAGGTATCATATTTGCCAGACCAGAGGTGGGCAAGACGACATTTTGTGCGTTCTTATGTGCCAGTTATATACGACAAAAACGATTAGTTGTTTACTGGGCTAATGAAGAACCTGCCGTAAACATAAAACTACGGATTATACAAAGTTACTTTAACGTGACAAAACAAGAACTAAATACAGATCGTGAGAAGTATATAGATTTGTACAGAAAAGAAATAAAGCCATACTTACGGATTATGGATTCAGTTGGAACATCTATTGAAGAGGTAAATGACTATGCACAATTGAACAAGCCTGACATAATGTTTTGTGATCAGTTGGATAAGTTTAAAGTAAGAGGTGACTTTGGTCGTGGGGATGAAAGATTGAAAGAGATTTACATACTTGCTAGAGAAGTTGCAAAGCGTGGTAATCTTTTATTGTGGGCAGTTTCCCAAGCAAGTTATGAAGCCCACGATAGAGCCTTCATTGATTACGCAATGCTTGACAATAGTAAGACAGGCAAAGCAGGAGAAGCTGATGTAATAGTGGGCATAGGTAAGACAGGTTCAAGTGAAGTTGAGAATATAGTGCGACATATATGCATATCAAAAAATAAAATAAATGGTTGGCATGGTATGTTGAATTGTAATATAGATGTAGAGCATGGAGTATATTATTAAAGAGTCAACTAAAAAGAAAAAGCAGTTATCTAAAAAGAATACTAGCTTACATAGAAAAAGATTTATGAAAAGGGTAAAACTTTTTTTGGGTTGTGAATTGTGTGGTTATAGAAAACATGCGTGTGCGTTACACTTTGATCACATAGATCCTAAAACTAAATTTAAAATTATAAGCAGGATGAATAACTATTCTATGGAAGCGTTAAAGAATGAAATGAGAAAATGTAGAGTTCTTTGTGCTAACTGTCATGCTGCACATACAGAGTATCAAAGACAAAACAAAATAGTTACATCAGGACTTCGTAAAAATGCAGAAGATAAACCCAATAGCTAAACTATTAATGATGGCACACAATAGACGTAGAGTAATGCCAAATAAAAAGAAGTATGATAAAAAGAAAGAGAGACAAAAAAAATATGATATACATGACACTAGACGTAGAGACAACACACAAGGAGAAGACTAATGGTGGATTTACTCCCTTACCTTATTTCGGCAACAAGCTCGTTAGCGTTGGCTATAAGTACATGGATAGCTTTACCTCTTACTTATGCTTTAATCATTCTGTTCGGAAGCCTGACTTCAAAGGCAATGAAATACTACAGGATGCTTTGCGAAATGTTGATGTACTCATCGGTCACAATATTAAGTTTGACATTACTTGGTTGCGTGATTGTGGTTTTGTCTATGACAATCACCTTTACGATACTATGGTTGCTGAATATGTCCTTTCGTCTTCAAGGCGTTGGAGTTTAGGATTACAAAGTGTAGCTGAACGTTACGGTGCATTAAAAAAGAAAAGTCTTGTTGACGGATACCTAAAAGATGGTAAAACATTTTATGAGATACCTTATGATATAATAGAAGAGTATGGTATAGCAGACGTTGAAGCAACTGAGCAAGTTGCATTAAAACAATTAGAAGCCTTTGGCACAACATTTGAGGAGTTATTTGGAGATGAAGAAACTATTGCCGACACTGCGTTTGTCGCTTGACATGACAGATGTTCTTGCAAAGATAGAACATGCAGGAATAAAAATAAATTTAGAGACATTGGATGAGATACGCAACGAGTATGAACATGAGCTAACAACAATAGACAAACGTCTCAAAGAAATTGTTAGTGATGTTATGGGCGACACACCAATAAATTTAAATAGTGCAGATGATAGATCAATGTTGTTTTACTCACGAAAGATAAACAACAAAGAAACTTGGGCAAGGATGTTTAACATTGGACATGAGATGCGTGGTGCAACCAAAAAGATAAAGATGCGTAAGCCAATGTCCAAAACTAATTTTGCTGCGGCCATAAGAAACAACACACAGATAATCAAAAAGACAACAGGGTATCAATGTGGAACATGTGAAGGTGAAGGTCGTTTAAGATTTAAACTAAAGAATGGACAGTTGGGTAAAGCAAACAGGTTGTGTAAGAATTGTAATGCAACAGGTGTTGTATATTCTCAAAGTAACCAAGTTGCAGGATTGCGTATCGTACCAAGAAATACAAAGGATGTTGCACAGGCAGGATTTAAAACAGATAAGACAACTCTTGATGGTATGCTATCATCTTTAAAAGGTGAAGCCAAAGAGTTCGTTGAGTTGTACGTAAGATACTCGGCTTTGCGTACATATCTTAGTACATTTGTAGAAGGAATGGAGAATAACATTGATGAGAATAATTTCATACATCCAGAGTTTATGCAGTGCATTACTGCTACAGGTCGTCTATCGTCAAGAAACCCAAATTTTCAGAACATGCCACGTGGATCTACGTTTCGTATACGCAAGGTTGTGGAGAGCAGGTTTGAAGGTGGGTCGATCATTGAAGGTGACTATTCACAGTTGGAGTTTAGAGTTGCAGGGTTTCTTGCAGATGATTCGCAAATATATAAAGATGTAAGAGAAGGTGTTGATGTACATTCATACACAGCATCTGTCATTGGTTGTGATAGACAGACAGCAAAAGCAGATACATTCAAACCATTGTACGGTGGCACTACAGGAACACCAGAACAACAAAAGTATTACAGAGCATTTAAGAAAAAGTATGAAGGTGTAACAGATTGGCATGAAGACTTACAGAAAGAAGCAGTACAGACAAAACAAATCATGCTACCATCTGGTCGCAGATATTGTTTCCCAGATACACAATGGACAAAATGGGGTACTGCAACAAACAGAACTGCTATCTGTAATTACCCTGTTCAAGGATTTGCAACGGCTGATATTTTGCCCTGTTGTTTGGTTGAATTAGAGAAAAGATTACGACCATATAAATCTATAATTTGTAATACGGTACACGACTCAATCGTAGTTGACTGTCACCCAGATGAAGAACTACATGTTATAGAAATTTTAAAAGTTTCTATGTTGGGTGTTGCAGCCGATCTTAAAAAACGTTACAAAATCAACTACTTAATGCCTGTTGAAATAGAAATAAAAAAAGGTAAGAATTGGCTTGACACCAACGTTGTTTATCCTGTAGAATAAATTTATCGCTAACTTTCTTATAAGGAGAAATTAAAATAAATAATTTAGCAACAATAGACGACCAGTTCGATAAGATGGTCGAAGCGTTAGAGAATGACGATGATCAAGCTCTGATGCAACTAACAGGTCAGGACGATGGACAAGTCAAAAGTGAGTTGTCTAAACTGGCTATAAATTATGAAACTGAAACTGATGCTGGACAAACTCTTAAAAAAGGTGATTGGAGAGTCTGGTATGATGGACGATACTTGTACTCACCAGAGGTCAAACTACGTGTGTTTATGCGATCGTTCATGTGGTCGCTTTTTGATGCAGATGAGGGGAAACCTATTTGTAACTCTGTACAAAAAGCAAGTTTGTCTGGAGACTTTGCAGACACAATAGGTGGCAATAAGTGTGGTCGCCTAGCAAAAGAAGAAGCAGAAACTCTACCAGATGATGATCCTCGATTGATTACATCTAAAGCAGTCACGTGTAATCAAGTTGTTTACGGAGTGTTATCTGGCAAGATGAAGGATGCTGATGGCAATGATGTAGAATTAGACAATCTACCCATTGTTAGTTACTTTAAAAAGTCTGGGTTTATGCCAATCAACAATTTTATAAATGGCTTAAACAAACAGAAAAAAATCATGCAAAGAATTTGGATTGATTTAAAAACGTCTAAAATGAAAAAGGGATCTGTTACATTTTTTGTGCCTGTCCCAACTGAAGGTAAGTCTTTGACTTCTCTATCCGATGAGGATAAAACTTTAATAAGAATGTTCAAAGATACCATCGATGCTGCAAATGCTAATGTTATAAAGCAATACAACGAAGCTTTAAAAGGTAATGTATCTGAAGAGGATTCAGACCTTTCCAAAGACTTCGATGCTGTTGCTAGTTAGTATACAGGAGTTTTTAGACAAAGCTGGTCAGGGAGAAGTTGAACTCCCTGATCATCTTATCCAAGAGTTCAAAGATTCTTGCGAAACTGCTATAAAAAAACAGTTTAGTAAACGAGAAGGTGCTAAACTAAGGATGTCTGGTATAGGCAGACCTGTCTGTCAACAGATACTCAGCATGCAAGACTGTCCTAAAGAAAGTTCTTACAACGATATAATGCGTTTCCTGTTCGGTGATTTAATCGAAGCAGTTGCTATGCTTGTTATCAAAGCTGCAGGAATAGATGTTGTTGGAGAACAAAAGCCTTGTTCTATTGTGTTGGATAAAGAAAACATAAAGGGAACATTAGATGTTATCATAGATGAAGATGGGACAAAAAAGGTTTGGGACATCAAATCTGCATCGCCCTATTCTTTTGATCACAAATTTAAAAATGGATATGATAAGATAAAAGAAGATGATGCATTTGGATACATCGTTCAAGGTCATCTATACGGAGAAGCAAACAACATGCCTTTTGGTGGTTGGATTGTAATTAACAAGTCAACAGGTGAGTGGGCTGTTGTAGATGCCCCAGAAGATATAAGTGAAAGAAAAAGAGTTTTGCAACAGGCTGATAATATAGTCAAAGTTGTAAAGAAAGCAGATTTTAAAAAGGCAAAACTAAAAGACAGTTGGGAAACGTACAAAAAAGACGGAGAGATAGTACGCACTAAAAATAGATTGATGCCCAAGCTTTGTTCTTTTTGTGAATATAAAAAACATTGTTGGGAGGATGCTAGACTTGAAAACAAGATTACATCAAAGGCAAAGTCTCCACCACAGATTTGGTACACTCGGTACGCACAAAGGAGTTTGTAATGCCTTTAGTATATACCAACGATTATGATATAGAATTATTGACGATGAATCCTCACATGGCTTGCATGTATGTAGAGTCACGCAAAGAAATGGGAGGTGGTCGAATGTTAGCAGTTCTAAGAGGGCATCTTAAAGGCATACCAGTGACGTTGCGAGAAAATTATGCGGCCAAAGGACATTTAAAATCTGATACACAATCAAGGGATAAAGCAACTCTTTTAAAAGAATTTAAAGATATACAACAAAAATTATGGAGTCAAACTATTATATGTCTTCCGATTACACCGTTTCAAAGAGAGCTAGAGAATTTAGAAAAACACTCCCCAGAAGTGGCAAAGATGTTAACAACAAGAATGGAATACATAAGGGAGACGTTTTCGTAATGCCAGTATACAGATCACAATTTGAAAAAATATTAGCCGTTAAGATGTCTCAAGAAGGTGGCAAGTTTAAGTATGAAACAATTAGGTTGCCTTATGTTCCTAAAGTTAGACACTACACTCCAGACTTCTACATACCAGAGACAGACATATACATAGAAGCAAAAGGCAGATTAACACGAGAGGACAGATCTAAGATGTTGCTTGTAAAACAACAACACCCGGACTGTGATATTCGATTTGTATTTGGAAATGCAAATAATAAACTATACAAAAATAGTAATACAACGTATGGTGATTGGTGTAACAAACATGGATTTGAATGGGCAGAAAAGGCTGTGCCTAGAGAGTGGTTAAAAAATGAGTGATGAAGAAAAAGAAAGACAAGTAGAGAAATTAACTTTGTTGCCTGATAGATACTATATTATATTAAATAAGGTAGATGAAGATTCTTTTACACTTACTGCATATGATACTACAGGAATACATGATGATAAGAACCCATGTTCGGCTGCAATAGCACAAGAAGGAATATTAGAGATGATTGATATAGATTTAAATATGATTTTAAAAATGGGAATAGTTCGCATTAAAAATAGGGAACTTGTACCAATGGAAGATAACGTAATAAAAGTAGACTTTGGGAAAAAACAATGAAAAGAGACATGGTAAACCAACCACCACATTATAATCAAGATAAGATAGAATGTATTGACGCTATCGAATCAGCAACAAACAGTGGGTTTGAATACTACCTACAAGGAGTAGTAATCAAATACCTGTGGAGATACAGGTACAAGAACAATGCTGTAGAAGATTTGAGAAAAGCAGAATGGTATCTGCAAAAATTAATAGAAATAAAAATGGAACAAGAATTGAAAGGAAAAGAAGGGGCATGAAGAATTTACCAACACCATACCAAGATTTTATACACAAGTCACGATACGCTCGATGGAACGAAGAGGAGAAAAGACGAGAAGATTGGGATGAAACAGTAGACAGATATTTAGGTTATGTATCAAACCATATAAAGAATGAGCATAACTTTGATATAGATGGACACAACATAGGCTTGTATTCGTCACTTAGAAACCATATATTAGAACTGAAGGTAATGCCATCTATGCGAGCAATGATGACTGCAGGAGAAGCATTGACCAGAGATAACATCTGTGGGTATAACTGTAGTTATATTCCTGTTGATCATCCTAGAGCTTTTGATGAGTGCATGTATATACTTATGTGTGGGACAGGTGTTGGGTTCTCCGTAGAACGAGAGAATGTAGATAAACTACCAATCATTGCTGAAAACTTTCATCAAAGCGATACGATTATAAGTGTTGCAGATAGTCGAATGGGATGGGCAAAAGCTTATAAAGAGTTAGTTGCATTACTTTACTCTGGTCAGATACCTACATGGGATGTGTCGTTAGTTCGCCCTGCAGGAGCAAAACTAAAAGTTATGGGGGGCAGAGCATCTGGTGCTGAACCACTAGTTGAGCTATTTGATTTTACAGTAAATACATTTAAGAAAGCTAGTGGTCGCAAACTATATCCAATAGAATGTCACGATATTATGTGCAAGGTTGGGCAAGTAGTTGTAGTTGGTGGTGTTAGAAGATCTGCACTAATCAGCTTATCTAATCTTGGTGATGATCAGATGAGACATGCTAAATCTGGTAATTGGTATGATACAGAAGGGCAACGAGCTTTGGCAAACAATAGTGTGTCCTACAAAAATAAACCAGAGATGGGTACGTTTATGCGTGAATGGGTATCTCTGTATGAATCAAAGTCTGGTGAGCGTGGCATGTTTAATCGTGAAGCATCAGACAAGCAAGTTGCAAAAAACGGAAGAAGAGAAACAGGTCATGCATGGGGTACAAACCCTTGTTCTGAGATAATACTTAGACCTTATCAATTTTGTAACTTATCTGAAGTTATAGTTCGTAGTGATGATACACTACAAACACTGAAGAAGAAAGTTCGTAT
>Ga0208919_1002170_pt1 | contig 10507 bp, 15 predicted proteins | sample 4_EtaG_FD_184076 | JGI IMG/M metagenome (GOLD analysis project Ga0208919, IMG submission 184076) | Marine viral communities from the Subarctic Pacific Ocean - 4_ETSP_OMZ_AT15127 metaG (SPAdes) (version 3) | ecosystem: Environmental > Aquatic > Marine > Oceanic | place: Pacific Ocean | collected... | reverse complement strand
TAACAATAAGTTTTTAAATATATTTTACTCATAATTTTTCACTTTCTATTTCATAAACATAAAATTTTGCAGAACAACCTTCTTCTGGTTGTTCTTGTTCGTAAATTAATTTCAAATTATCTTTCTTATTTAGATATTGAATCCATTTTGAATTATATAAGTGACTATTATATTCTGTTTCAAATCTTATATCTGTACTATCGTGAGCGTACATTATAAAAAATCTATCACTCTTTTCGATCATTTTATCTAAACTTTTTCTCATATAATCTTGTTCTTCTTCTAAGATATGGTATATAACATCTAAACATATAACTAAATCCGCACCAGAATCAGTATACTTATCAAACTTCGAATTGATTAAATTTAAACCATAAGATGGATTTGGATTGAATATATCAATTCCAGTATATTTTTCAATAAGTAAAGATTTTGCAACATCTAAATCACCATGTCCAAAATCTAAAACACTTTTTATGTTGTTTTTTTCTATGAAATCATTGATGAAATTTACTTTAAATTCTAATAAATTTCCTTTGCTTCCTAGTCCACTATTTCCATTAACCCTGTTATACCTATTTTTCCAGATGTCTATAGATCTCATATCAACCTCCATAATGAATAATCTTCATTCCCACCATCATTTAAATCTACCCAAAATTTATCTTCTTTGTTTACTCTATCATCAACCCATGTCTTACAATGAATGATTTTCTTTTTCTTTCCGATAAACCCTGCACATATACAATATGTAGACGGACTAGAAATGATATAATCACATTCGCTCATAGTAGAAAAATCTTGAATGTAGTTGGTTCTATCAGATGTGTTCATACCAAATTTAATGTTCTTTGATTTTTTCTTTAGGTATTCTACCACAGTTTTATAAGATGTCAATTCTTCATCATCGGTAAATATATAAAATGTTTCTGCGGAAACCTCATCAATTGCATTTAGATAATACTCTTCACCTAGAACTGCATCGGAATTCCATTGGAAGAAATCGGTTCCTCGAAAATGAATAGCAACTGAATTCTCTTCAACTTTTGGTTTCACTTTCAAATCAAATATTGATCTCGTTGAAGTAGAACTCCATTCAAAAAACTTTTCTCCCAAACACAAATTGAGTATTTGATTTGCTCTCTGGGAACCATTTAACATATCTCCTTTGAAGAATTGAAACCCGTCCCAAGGAACACAAGACCACGTTTCCCCTTCTCTTTCTGCTAGTTGTCGTAGATTGTTGTAATATAAAAGTCTATTACCAAATCCACCACTCGTCATATTATTGATTGAAATCATGGATTTGTCTCCCAACCCTTATCAATCCAATAATCATACAAAGACCATCTAAAATCATCGTGATTTGATTTTCTCCATGTTGCATGTTCGTCTGCACCAAGATTTTGCAACATGTCTCCCCATACTTCAGGTTCGTCTGGTGATTGTGATGGGAAATATGAATCTATATTTCCATGTATTTTACAGGAAGAACAGAAATGAATATCTTCTCCATTATCATAAGTCGGAGGATTTTCTCTCCACATATAATGAATCCACTCTGTTTTAAAGAACCAACAATGCCCAACTATATCACATTTAATGTGATCCTTGTTACCGTCACCACAACCATATCCTGTTCGATTATAGTTTCTGCAATTAGCACCCACGATGCAATTTTTTTCATCGCATAGATTTTTACAGTGTTCTAACCATTTTAAATTTGGAATCGTATCGTCATCAAATATAGCAGTGTATTCGGTATCGAATAATAAAGGTAGAGTGAATCTTCCGTGAAATTTAAAATTAACATCCTTGGAATGAACGTGATTGAATTTATATTTTTCTTTTAGATGTTCTATATCAATATGAGATTCATTCTGATAGACGTAAATCTCATTCACATTCGCAGTTTGTTGTTCGATGGCCTTTAATTGTAATTCCAAATTATTTCGCTTCCAAACTGTTAGTATCACATTTATCATTTTATACTCCGATATTATTCTTTTCTAATATTTCCATAGTGATATTAAACGAACCTTCGATGGAAGAGTTCTTCTCAAACCAACGAATACAATTATTCGATAGAGTTTCCCAATCTTCCTTAGAACAACCGTTAACAAGTTCAATCGCTTCTTCTGGAGAATTCGCTTTCAGATAATGGACGTTTTCTTCAAGTGGGTTGTAGTGAGAAACCGAACAACCCGGAGTTATTATTGGTACAACCCCAAGTCCCATATACTCAATATCTCTTAAACATTTAGGTCCGACACCCGGTAAACAAAGTCCAAATTTCATCTTGGATAATACTTGTAAATATTCTACTGGAGAATATGCATCTCCACTCGCAGTCAGTATAAAAAAGTCACAGCACTGTTTCCAATTTAAAGTTCTCAGTGGAGTTGTCTTGCTCCCAACAAAACCCAATAAAACTTCTCTATCATCATATGAAAGTCTGTTGTTTATTTTAAAGTCTTCATATAGTTTAGAATGTTTAGGCCAGAAAGACCAAGGACTTGATCTATCCCCCTCTAAAATACTGTTTGCCCACAAGGAAAAGTTCCAATTTCGATCTGCTGGTATTCTATCCAACAAAGCAAAATCATATAACATGACGTTACCAACTTCACCTATCCAACATTTTGCTTCTGGAAGATTTAACACATGTGCATTAAAACTATAAGTGGGAACTGGACAGGGTTTCACTTCACAAAAACCTCTCTCCTCCCAAGCATCAACTAAACCACGAAATGAATCAGTGCTATGTTCACAAAAATATGGTTTTAATATAGTAATCTTATTTGGAATTTTCATATTCTTTAGTATCCACTCCACTTAAAACTAAATTAACCAACTTATCAATTTCATCCTTATGTTCTTGATAAGGTCGAAGAGAATGAGAGTCATAATAATAATCATTCGGAACAAGTGATTCGTCATATCCCCAATTAGGTCTATCTATTCTAAATCCATTCTGACCACCATTTCGTTTAATTAAAACTACATCACCAACAGTGTGCATTCTCTCTATAACTTTTTTACTTCCCCAATACTCATCTGCAAACCAGTGATTCTTTCCTGCAAGATGTCCTCCGGGATCATTTCCCATGTTCAGTCCGAATAAAAATTTTATAGAGTCTTCCCATTCATCATGTAAATCTAATACTTCCTTGTATTTTGAACCCTTTGCTATATGATAACAACTCGGTATTATTCCATATGTCTCTATACAAGGATTGATATGAACGTAAAAATTATCATCTATATCGGAAATAGTATCTACAAAATACTTCGTAGATAATGGTAACATATCAATATCACTTATAATATTGACTGAATCTGGTTTCTGTGAAGTGTACCAATATCTCACCCATAGATTTTGTAGATATAAGGGAACACCTTCTATGGGTTTCATTTTAACAACTTCCCCATAAGTATCATCTATGTCTATACTATGATCTTCATCTATGTAAATTAATAATGGAGTCACATTGAATTTCAATTTCCATATTTTACTTACTATGGGCCAAAAGTCCAAGTACATTGGATTTGAATCTGAACTGTGTATTGCATAATCTATCTTCATTCTGATGGATCCTTTTCTGTTTGTTCATCTGGATCTAAAAACGCATACCCAACATGTTGTCTCGGTCTTGGACTTGTTGGAAACGGAACTGTGTTTTGTTTATCTCCGTGTCGCAACCAATCATCGTGTGCCAACACATCCTTTGCATGTATACCCGGACTACATAGCATACTTAAAAAGTCTTGATCTTCCCATGTATAACCGCTTACATGCCAATAATCTCGTCTCAACGCTCCAGATTGCGTCAACCAATCTGTCAATGAAAACTTTCTCTTCTTGGGTTTACATCCCCACATTCCAGTTTGAAAAAGCATATTATGCGCATCGTGATCTCTCATAGAATGAAGAGTTTCTTCGCTTTGCAACCACTCATTTACCGCTTCTCTTTCTCTAAAATTCAAACAAGAATCAGCATCACGAACAATTACCGCATCATAATTTTCATCATCAACTGCAAGGCATCTCCAAATGACTCCATGAAATTCACTATCTGTCATGTCTATTAATTCACAACCTTGATCTTCAAGAATATTCACAGTTTCAGTTGGAACTGTGTTGTCATAATAAAAACGAACATCCCACCCCGGATAATATTCATCTGCAAGTGGTTTGTTCTTGATACAATTCTTAGTGTATCTTGGATCATCTCCATACAAACTAAATGAAATTAATTTTTTCATTTGTTATTATCCTTATCGATATAATGTCCAATCAGTTCCCAAAGAATATCGTCTGAGAGTTTGAGTGTTTTGACTCTTTCAAAGTTATCTTTTATTGCATCCATTTTACTTTCATATAGTTCTTCAGTCAAATCATTAATATCAAAAGAATCATCAAGTTGTATGATACCATCAGTATTGAAATAATCTCCAATATTAGGACATCCCCAATAAACAGGTATTGTTCCGTTTGCAAAACAATCTGTTATTTTCTCAGTGAAGTAGTGTCTATATGAAGCGTTTTCAATTGTTATTGAAAATCTATAATCTTTTAGTGCTTCTTGTTTTGGTGGATGTGCTGCGGAAGCAAACCCATCTGTTCCTACTTTAGAGGAACCACCAACCCCACCATAAACATCAATTTCATTTTTAAGTTTTTCTGCCCATTCGTGTCGTAATCTATGTCCGTTTGTCATTAGTTTTGGAGACGCTAACAAAGAACACATTTTATTCTTATCGTGTATACCAAAATCTTCTACTGGAGTCCACGGAAGATTACTACCAGATAAAGCAAATATGAATCTAGAATCTAATTGTATTAAGTCTTCATCACATGTGAAGATTGCATCAAAATGTTCAAAATATTTTTTGTGATCCATATACAAAGACTGATACATTTGTTTAACAATTTCTTTAGATTCACATAACCAACCAAACCTATATGTTCCTTCCTTTCTTTCGTGAGAAGAAACTGCACTCATACCATTGTCAATGAAAACTTCAATATCAGAATGTCCGCTTGTCCATTGAAAGAAACGAGGTTTCAATTTACCACAAGATGATCCATCCTCTAAACTAAAAGGTGGATAGAATGCTTTGATCTTATTGCACTCATTTTCTCCGTAACTCAAACCTATACTTACTTTTGATACATCAGTTTCGACTGCACACATTGATGGTGGGAACAGGGTAAAGGATGCTTCTGGTTTATTTTCTTTCGCAGAAAGAATCAATTGTTCATGATCCCCCAAAGTATATTTTCCAGATATAGCATCTTTCTTTTTACTTTCACAACGATCGATCCATGACTGTAAAAATTGTTTGCTCTTTTCTGAAGTGTCAAAATATAATAATGCACTGTGTGGAGTTTTTAAATCATGCTCTCTTATAACACAACCCACATCTGTTTCCACTTCATCAAATTCGTTTGGAATCTGATTAATATTGCAATCGATATCAATCCACAGAAGTGGTTCATTCAATTCGTTCAGCATGTCTAGAATGAATTGAGGTTTCTCCAAACAGTTTAACATATAATGTTCTTTGCTTGGAATTTCTCTTATATCATAAGTAGCACCCAACTCATCGAGTCGAGATTTCATCTTTTCAGCACACGATGAATAATAGTCTCCACCGTCACGATCACAATAAAAACTAATGAACTTTGTTTTCATAATTATTTCCCGGAGACTGCCATTCAATCTTATCTTCAGATAGTCCCATCTTTCTTAGATTTTCTTTTTTAGATTCTGCGTCTGCAAGTCCCATTGTTACATAAGTGCTTTCGTTGGTGTGTCCGGGCCATACACAATACTCAGGACCTACAAATCCAATATCAATAATATTCATATAACCATGAACAAGAGCAAACAGAGGTTCATGATCAAAATCATTTGCATTTTGACTTTTAATTTTTTGCGTAGATTCAATCCATGTGTTTAAAAATTTTCTAGTGTTATCTGTATTGTCAAAATAAATTGGTGATGCTTTGATTCCTGATAACATTCCATTTGCAGTTGAAAGAACTACATCAGATTTACCCCCAAATGTATCAAAAACATCTAAAGATTTATGTACAAGAGAATCAACATCCATCCATAATATTGGTTGTTGTTTCTCATTTAATGTATCTAAAATAAATTTTGGTTTGCTTAGACAATTATCTTGATATGATCCTAAAGATTTCTTTTCACGAATGTCATTTGGAATGTCCAAACTTTCGCAACTTTCTTTTAATCTCTTTCCATGATCACTATAATATGTTCTATTTTCTATATCACTATAGAAACTCACAAGTAGAGTCTTCATAATATAATCCTAAATTAAATGCTTATATAGATCCTTCAATACATACCAATCTTCCCAGTGAACTTCAGCAAATCTTTCGTATCCTTTTGCTTCTAGAAATTTTTCAAGTTCTTCTTTTTGTATTTGGTTGTTATTATGTTCTATAGTAAAAGCACCAATAGTGAAAGAAGAATAATCAATACCCTTTAGAACCTCTAGTTCCGAACCTTCTGTATCAATACTAACATATTCTATAAAAGAAGGAGCGTTATTTTCTCGTAAAACTTCGTCCAAAGTTTTAGTTGTGAGTGAAATTGTTTCTCTATAATCTATATTACCATCTTCGTTTGGATAATCTTTCTTTTCTGTATGTGTTTCAATTCCGCTATAACATGATTGTACTAAATATGGAACAGTTTCTCCTGATTTGGACCAGATACAGGCGTTTGAAGTTGCACAATTTCTTTGTTTCTGTAAACTTTCCCACTGCGTTGGATCAGCATCAATACAAATTCCATTCCAATCGTATCCTTTTTCGAGGAGATGAGTGTTGCTTAAATTAGTTCCATCTGTAGAACCAACTTCAACGAAATAACCTTCCTTCTTCTCTCCATATAATCGAAGAATCCAAAGGTCTTGGTTTAATTGGCTTTTTTTCAATGTAATGTCAATCATAATATAAATCCTTGTTATTTTCTCTTACCAATATGGTACTTAGGAATTAATTCCCAGTCACTCTTTTCTTTATGGGGAATAATTTTTAATTTTGCAACACTAGCCTGCGGTTCTTCATACTCCTCTGGATCTGGAACTGTAAGGAGTCCCCACTCTACAAGTAGTTTTACAATTGTATTTCTTCTTGCTACATCACCATCAGACAAAGTGCTGTCTAGTCCATCAAGAATAAACAACTCCTTGAAATGCATAACAGCATATCTGCCTCTTTTGTGTAGAATATGACATGATTGATATAATTTTTTTTCTTGTCTGGAGGAGACACCTATTCGTGTCAATGTCTCTCGAACTTTCAAAAAATCATCATCATCTTTCAACTCAATTTCTACACCAAGTCCATCAAAAATGTCTTCAATTTCTTCCATTTATAAATTCCTTCAAACGTCCATTATTAACACCAATATTTAGGGTTTATTATTTTTTGCCGCCTTTAAACATTGATTGTCGCATGTTTTCAATATCGGAATCTGAAATGAGATCTTCTATATCTTTTGCTTTTTCATTTGAGTATCCAAAATACTCTTTGATTGTATCAATTTTTTCCGACTCTTCTTGTTTAAGCCACTTACTAAATCTCTTTCGTTTTCTGATAGATGAAAGATAATAATCATACTGCATCTTTTTATCTATGTGACAGTTTTCATTCATTATATTGGAGTGGATGATTGTGTCGGGGAAATAGGAGAGACACCTATTCACAACAAACGGCGTATATCCTTTCTCCACCTGTTCGTCTTCAGTGTCGAGAAGATTTTCTTTAGTATAATTTATAGAATTTAAATACTCAGTCAGTTTCATCTCGTTCAACCGCTATGATATTATCACATGTAACTAGATCTAGTGTTAGATCATCTGTCTTATACCACGCACCAGAATTTGCTCCCAACTTCCAATACACCATATCTCCGGGAAGAATATCTTCCATGACTTCATTACCTACAGAATGTACTTTGCTCCAAACATGCATTCCGGGAGAAAGTTGACTATGCGTGTAAATGACACCTGCTTCTGATTCTCTCTCTTCTTTGATTGTAGTTTCAACAGCAACCCAATTTCCAATTGCTTTAAAGTTCTCTTTCATTTGAATTCACATCCCATCATAAGTTCGACGATACACGCCACTAGATTTATTTCCTGATCTGCAACGAAAGCAGATTTATACTGATACTCAGCGATAATTAATACTGCCTGTGGAATTGAGGAAGGTGTTAGATTATCATAGAATGAATCATACATCTTTCTCATCAAATCACTTGGAGCATTATCTAGATTCTCAACCACCCACTTCCTAGCAGAAGTGAAATCTTTATTCTTCATGAATCCTAGAAGATCTTTTACTTGGACATTTCCAACATCTGATAGGATTCCAACGTCAATTGTACCCGCTACCGAATATCTCTGAACCTCATTAATAACCCTCCTGAAGTCCGGGAAGTGCTTCATAATCAATTGTGCAAGCACTTTTTCTTCGTAGGGGGTATTCTCCTCGTCTAGAATGAATTTCAATCTCTCCATGAAATTTGCAGCGAGTTTTGGCTTTTCGCTGTTGGGGATATTGAAACTTATATTTGTACAACGAGAATGAATTGGTTCGATGATTCGATTCTTGAAGTTGCAAGTCAAGATGAACCTACAATTATTTGCAAACTCTTCGATGAAACCACGAAGAGCAGGCTGCATACTTTGAGCATTTGAATAATCAAACTCATCCAGTATGACTATCTTTTTTCCTCCAGAGATGGAAACTGTACTTGCAAAATTACGAATTTTTGTCCGAAGAGTATCGATGTTTCCATCCTCCGAACAGTTAATCATAATATAGTCAGCATCCAACTCGTTGCATAGAGCCTTTGCAATTGTAGTTTTACCGCACCCTGCACTTCCAGAAAGAAGTAGATTTTGAGATTCACCTGATTTTACAATATCTGAAAATGAATTTTTAATCGACTGTGGTAATACACATTCTTCTATCGTCGATGGACGATACTTTTCTACCCATAGGTAATTTTCCATGATTGTTTTCAGTTTCTATAATGAGAATCTGACTCCAGAGCAATCCAATAAGTTAGATCTAAATTCTGATTCTTAAACTGACTAATGACTTTATCGCTGATTGAAACATCATAGTCACCCGGTAGAAGTTTTAGATTTTCAGCCTTGAAGTAAAAACAAAAATCATCATCCGCATGTGGTAGATTTCCCAACTCAATTGAATAGTTGTTGGTGGTAGCATCCGCCTTATCCATCACATCAATTACCAAGGAATCACCATCATTATGAACAGATATATCAGATACCTGTAGTACCGATGAAGCCTTTTGAAGATCTACAAAATCATTATGCTTCCATTCAAAATCAACAACGCTCTCTGGCATATTGATCTTCTTGGTTGCAGTAGTCAGAAGTCTGGGATCACTATAATAGTAACGAACACTATTACCTTTACCAGACTCACTAATTACCATGTGATTTTCTTCAAATCTAAACTTAGGAGAATCAAAAAGAGACACCACGCCTAGAAATTTATTCAAATCCCAGAGTCCAAATTGAACGTCAAAGGTTTCCTCGACAGTTGCTTCTGCCATCACATTCTTCACTGGGGAGATTGTGGAAATTGTATTCCCCGGTTCGATTAAAATATTGGAGTTTATCGTCGAAAAATTCTTAAGAATTTCCAACGTCCTCCTCGATAAACTTACTTCAGTCATTGTTGCTTCCATTATATAAAATCCTTCAATTAATCAATATCGTAATGTTCGGCGTAATCTTCCCAATCGAAGTCACCATCAGTAATGCTCTTAAGATTCAACTTATCGTTTCGTCTTTTAGATTTTCTTTTCTCTCTCTTGACACCTTTATTCTTTCTTAATTCGGCATCAGGTTGGGATTCTCTCCCTACAGTTTCTTTATCGTTATTCTGGTTGTCCATGACTTTTCAAATTATCTCCTTCTAAAAGTCTTCGATACATGTCATTAAGTTCTTTAGTTTATACTTAATAAAATATGACAATAACTTGTTTTTATGTCCAGTGGGTTCTTGATTGAATTGATCTTGTATTTCTTCCTGTATATTATCAGGAATATAATTTAAATCAATAAGAACTTTATTTCTTTCCCAATTAGGATATTCTTGTTCACATAAACCTTGAGTTATACTCGATTGTATTAACTCCATTTTTTTCTTAGTTACACTCTTCTGTCTTTTATCTTGATTTACAAAAGCATCATCATCTGAAAGAATATTTGGTATTCCATCAGAGGAATCTCCTCGTATGATGTGTTCGATTAAAAATGTTTTTGGATTATCACACTCTAGAAATTTCTTCTTGAGTGGACTATATTGTTTTACATTCGGATATACTTGTAGTTGTTGAAAATCTTTATCGTCTGAGACTATAATTATCTCTTCCCTATGGTAATTTTCTTTACAAAGAGAAGCGATTATGTCATCCGCCTCTGC
>Ga0208919_1002168_pt1 | contig 10516 bp, 8 predicted proteins | sample 4_EtaG_FD_184076 | JGI IMG/M metagenome (GOLD analysis project Ga0208919, IMG submission 184076) | Marine viral communities from the Subarctic Pacific Ocean - 4_ETSP_OMZ_AT15127 metaG (SPAdes) (version 3) | ecosystem: Environmental > Aquatic > Marine > Oceanic | place: Pacific Ocean | collected... | reverse complement strand
GCAAGAGAGTGATGAGGAACGTATCATGGTAGCAGGAAATATTTGGTATAATTTCGACAGCACATACAATTCAAATACTAAATAAACGACTATGATTAAAAAGTATCGAATTGTTCAAGACAATGTGATACTACATGATGGTCTGGACGAAGACGAAGCACAAGAAACTCTGAATATATTATATGCTGGAATGTCATCAGCCATTACGATAGAGGAATACGAAATCCCTACCGTAACTGGACTTGGGCGAGACCCAGACCTTCATTAATCCTTATAAATAACTCTGTAAGGAGTATTGCATGTCACAGAATTATTTTATGGGACTGGACGGTTTCGTTTGGTTCACAGGCGTGGTTGAAGACAGAAACGACCCATCACAATTAGGACGAGTTAAAGTTCGTTGTCTAGGATTTCATACAGAGAATAAAAATGATATACCTACAGAAGATTTGCCGTGGGCTCATGTCATGCACCCTGTTACAAATCCTTCTATGCAAGGTATGGGTCAAACTCCTTCATTTTTAGTTGAAGGTACTTGGGTTGTAGGTTTCTTTAGAGATGCCAATGAAAAACAACAACCAGTTATCATGGGTACACTTCCTGGCTATCCACAAGAGGTTGCAGATAAGACAAAAGGTTTCAACGACCCCAACGGAACATATCCCTCATCAACAATAACTCATTCAGACCATTCTACAAAAGAGAGTGATGTCAATCGTCTTGCACGAAATGAAACCGACAAAGCACACAAAGTCGTCACTACAAAAAATGATGGGGTGACGAAAGATGTTCCTATCGCAAATGCAGATACGAAATGGACAGAGCCATCTTCTGCATATGCAGCTACCTATCCAAAAAATCATGTTTACGAAACTGAGAGCGGACATATACAAGAGTTTGACGATACAACAGATAATGAAAGAATACATGAGTATCATACTAAAGGAACATTCTACGAGATTGACAAAGATGGAAATAAATCTACGAGAGTGGTGGGTGATAACTACGAAGTGGTTGCAGGCTCTGACTTTGTAAACATCAAGGGAACTGCAAACCTTACAATCGACTCCAACTGTAATACTTACATCAAAGGAAACTGGAACATACAAGTAGACGGAACAAAGACAGAGGTAGTTACAGGAGCTGTATCAGAAACATATAAATCAAACCAGACAACAAATATCACAGGTACACTAGACTTAGATGCATCAACCGAAGTAGACATTGATGCTGGTGTAATTAATATGAACTAGGAGATGTTATGCCAGCAGTTACAAGAGTAGATACAGATAATCATATAGGTCATGCAAGCCCTACACCAAATCCATTTCATCAGACTGCATATGCAGAAGGTTCTGCTAATGTTTTTACTAACGGTAAAAAGACTGTTCGCATTGGTGACAAAACCCATTGTGGTGACCCAGCAACTGAAGGTTCATCTACAGTAAAGGTAAATGGTATTGGTGTTCATAGAAAAGGTGATGCAACTGGCGGACATGGTAGTTGGGTTGCAAATGCATCTTCATCTGGTTCACCAAATGTGATAGCAGGTGGATAATGGCAAAACCAGATTACGAAACATTATTATCTCAAATTGCAGCTGCAAGTGGTGATACCAAAACTGCACTAGAACTACAATGTTATGTTTTTGAAGAAGAACTAACTGATACAGAAAAGAATTTATTTAACTATGTGTCTGATGAATATTTGTCATTTAATCCAGGCACAGAAAGTGAAACATTTAAAAGTTATGTAGGAGTATATTATAGTGATACAGGAGAAACAACATGACACTAACTTTAAGGTCAACAAAAGGTTCAGCACTTACCTATACTGAAATGGACGATAATTTTACCCATTCAGATTTATACAAAACTGTGGAAAATATTACTGGTGGAGGCGCACTTAGTTTAACCACAGCAGTTTCGTTGATTAGTACAACTGGAACTGAAGCGTATACATTAGCAGATGGTACATTGGAAGGTCAAATTAAAATAATCTCAATGAAGGTAGACGGCGGCAATGCTACTGTTACTCCTGCTAACTATATAAACGGAACATCAATTTTATTCAATAATGTTAATGACACCATTGTATTGATGTACCAAACTACTGGTTGGGTTCAATTAGCACGACAAAATGCAACTGTACAAGGATAAATAATATGAAAAGGAATTGGTAATGTCCAGATACATTAAACAAGTTAAACCAAAACAAAATAAATCTTTCAAATCTACCCCTATCTCTGAAGGCGGTTTGGGGCTATCCCCACGCACAGATATTACTTCTATAGATGAGAATATAAAAAAGGCAAAAGAAAATAAATTAGCAAAATACTGGTATGACAAGTATGAAGATTTAGTTAAGGAAGTTTCTTATCAGAGAAAAATAGATAGACAGAATTTAGATGAACTTGATGAGAAGATGCACGATATGAATAAAGGTCTTCTTACTGAAATAGCGACAAAAACTGATAGTGATGCTTTAGCTCCATTAGACCAAAAGTTTGTAACATTTGATAAGTTATCAGAACACTATAAAGTATTCATTGGTAGAATCCAAGAACAAATAGCAACTATTGGTGGCGGTGGTGCTGTTGAATTAACAGATTTAGATGATGTTGATGACAGTAATCGTAGTCATAAAAGTACTCTTATGTATAATGATGTTACTGGAAAATATGAAGCTGCTGACCCTGATATGAATGCTGGTATTTCAAATGAAGACCACTCTGGCGATGAAATTATTTTAAACGCAACAGACAGTAGTGGAACAGATGAAGGTGGTAGTATACGACAAGAAAATAAAACAGCAACGGCCGTTCCTTCACCTACAGGCGATATTGTTCATACTGGAAATTTAGAAACAACTGGAAATGCATCAATTTCTGGCACACTTGGTATTACTGGAATAACAACACATGAAGATGATGTAATTTTTACAGGCAATAGTTCCAATATGAGATGGGATAGTTCTACAAATGATTTAATTTTATTTAATAATACTCGACTAGAATTTGGAAGTAATAAAGATTTTGAAATATGGCATGGGGGTTCTCATACCTTTATGAAAAATAGTGGTGGTGATTTAAGGATTCGTGGTGATGTAATCAAGCTTGCAAGAGAGGATAGTAGTGAGAGGTATATTGAATGTAATGTTAATAGTGCTGTACAAATATTTCATAATGGTGCTGAAATACTTAACACTACCACTAGTGGAATACAAGTCGGCGAAAGCAATACAAATGCTACAATTACAACTAATGGTACAGGCGATTTAACTATTTCAACAAATGGTGGAACAGATTCAGGCACGATAAAAATAGAAGATGGTGCAAACCAAGACATCACAGTAGAACCTAATGGGACAGGTGACATATTATTAAATGGTGAAGTAGGTATAGGTTCAATGTCTGGTCAAACCGTTGATAGTGTAGTACACATAAGAGATGCTGATGCAACTTTAACACTCCAAAGAGTTGGTGACACAGGTACGCCTGGCATTACTTTCCAAAGTAATGGCGGTAACGCAAGAGCCAAGATGTATATGGACGGAACTGATGGAACAAACAAAGAAATAGTTTTTGAAAACAAAGTGAATACTACTATGGAAGAAAAATTCAGAGTTACACTAGGCGGTGCAAAAGTTACAGGCAATTTTGAAGCTACTGGTGCTCAAATAGATTTTGGTGGACTTCCAACATCTGACCCTAGCGTTGCAGGCAGACTTTGGAACGATTCTGGTACAGTTAAAGTAAGTGCTGGGTAATAAAGGAAACGAAAGGTCAATACTTTTTGTATAAATAATACAAACTAGGAGTCTATTAATATGTCTGCATACAAAGATGCACAAGCTAATAATGATATTACCAGAAATGTCAGACAATATACTGACTTGGATTTATTTTTTGGTAAAAAATCTGTAGGTTCTGATATTAGTAAAGTAACAGATATACAAGCAGTTAAAAGGTCTATTCGTAATCTTGTTTTATTAAACGCATATGAAAAACCTTTTCACCCAGAGATTGCTGGTGGTGTAAGAGAAATGTTATTTGAATTGATGACACCAATTACAGCTCAAATTATTGCAAAACAAATAGAAAATGTTATCAATAATTTTGAACCAAGAGCAAGACTCGTAGGAGTTCGTGTTCAACCAGATTTAGATAGAAACCTTTATGAAGTAGCTATAGAATTTTATGTTGTAAATGCACCTACAGAATTAGTAGATATGTCAGTCATGTTAGAGAGGTTACGTTAATGGCAGTTAATAATAAAAGACTTTCCGTCACAGAATTAGATTTTGATGATATCAAAACAAATCTTAAAACTTTTTTGAAAGCACAAACAGAATTCAAAGACTATGACTTTGAAGGTTCTGGTATGAGTGTGTTATTAGATACACTTGCGTATAACACACACTATCTTGGTTTTAATGCAAATATGGTTGCAAATGAAATGTTCTTAGATAGTGCATCATTACGTTCAAGTATTGTATCTCATGCGAAGATGTTAGGGTACGAAGTATCTTCACCTAAAGCACCTAAAGCAACAATCAATATATCTTTAAGTACAAGTAAAACAACTGCAACTATGAGTGCTGGTACTGCATTTACTACAACGGTAAATGGAACAAGTTATCAGTTTGTAACTATATCAGATATTACAGGAGCAAGTACAGGAAATGCTATTCCTTTTGATAGCACAGAAATATACGAGGGAACATATGTTACAACAAAATATCTTGTGGACAGTTCTGACGTAGACCAAAGATTTATTATAACAGATAATCGTGCCGATACTAGTACTCTTACAGTAAAGGTACAAACTTCTTCTTCTGATACAACTACTACAACATATACAAAAGCTACAGACATATCACAATTGTCTAGGTCAAGTACTGTGTATTATTTACAAGAAATTGAAGCAGGTAAATTTGAGGTATATTTTGGAGATGGTATTGTAAGTCAAGCTGTATCAGATGGTAATATTATTACACTAAATTATGTAGTTACAAATAAGACAGCAGCAAATGGTGCTTCATCATTTTCATCGCCTTCTGCAATTGATACTGTTACAGATATTACTATTACAACTGTTGGAAATGCGTCTGGTGGAGCAGAAGCAGAATCACTTCAGTCTATTAAACTTAACGCACCTTTAGATTATGCAGCTCAAGGTCGTGCTGTTACTTCGGAAGATTACAAACTATATGCGAGAAAACTTTTTGCAAACACACAAGCTGTTTCTGTATGGGGTGGAGAAGATGGAAGTTATAATACAAGTAGTGGTGTAAGTTCAGTTGCTGAATATGGAAAAGTTTTTATCTCCATTAAAAGTACAACTGGAGAAAACTTAACGACTACACAAAAAGACCAATTAGTAAAAGACTTTGAACCTTATAAGGTTGCATCTATTACTCCTGTGGTGGTTGACCCAGAAACAACTTACTTAATATTAGGTGTTACATATAGTTATGATTCTACTGCAACAACAAAAAGCATAACTGATTTAAATGCACTAGTTGATACAACATTATCATCTTATAATACTACAAATTTAAATACTTTTAATTCACCATTTAGACATTCACAGTTAACAGGATTAATTGATGATACAGATACTTCTATTCTTATGAATACAACAACTGTAACAATGGCTAAATTGTTTACTCCAACAACTACAGAGTCCACATCATATACAATTAATTTTAATAATGCATTTTACAATCCAGTTAGTGGATATCAAAACTCTGTTATCGCATCTACTGGATTTTTTATCAGTAGTGCGTCTACTGAGTATTTCTTTGATGATGATGGTTCAGGTAATTTAAGAATATATTCTATTGTGAGTGGGACAAAAACATATTATAGTGAAACAGCTGGTACAGTTGATTATACAAATGGAATTGTTACAATCAATGGTATATTAATTTCAAGTGTATCTGATGTAGATGGTGTTACTTCTACACAACTTCGTATTACTGCTTTATCAGATTCAAATGACATTGTTCCAGTTCGTAATCAACTATTAGAAATTGATTTTACAAATAGTACAATTACTGGAAAGGTTGATGCGGCTGCTACGACTGGTGTAGGATACACAACAACAACTACAGGAACAACAACTAGTACGAGTGTAAACACAACTAAATCAACTACTACATCTTCGGGCTACTAAACTATGGCAGACCAAAAGTCAAAATTACTGAATAAGGTATCACCACTTATTGAAGGACAGGTGCCTGATTTTGTGCAGTCAGACCACCCAGTTTTTGTTAATTTTCTTAAACAATATTATCAGTTTATGGAAGCAGGACAGATTACCTATACTGCAACTGTTAACTATGTAACATTAGAAACAACTACAACTGCGTATGTATTAGAGGAAAGTGCTGGAGATAGAATTGTTACAGAAAGTGGTTCTAACGGAAGTACTGGTAAGTTTACAAATAACGAAACTATTACAGGTGCAACCTCTGGTGCAACAGCCACAGTTCTTGTAGAAGATTCTCGTAACGGTAAAATATTTGTTTCATCTCAACAAAAATTTATTACAGGGGAAACAATCACAGGTGGTACTTCTGGTGCAACTGGAACTATCAATGAGTATCGTGCTAACCCTATACAAAACATACAACAACTTTTAGATTACGCAGATGTAGATAACACCATCTATGATTTCCTAGACCAGATGCGTACATCTTTGATGACTGCAATTCCAAACTCACTTGCATCAAGTGTATCTAAAAGAGATTTAATTAAAAACATCAAAGACTTGTATTCTGCAAAGGGTACAAAAGAAGGGCATGAATTATTCTTTAGAATATTACTTGGTGAAGAAGCAGAAATATTTTATCCGAACATTCATATGTTACGAACTTCAGATGGAGATTGGAGAACAGAAACAACATTAAGATGTACAGCCTTTCAAGGTGTTACTGGTGATGAGGTTGTTAACCAAGTTATTACTGGTGCAAGTTCTGGTGCAACAGCTACGGTCAATGATGTAATAACATTTAAAGAGGGAATACAGTCTATAACAGAATTTGAACTTGCAAATGTTGTAGGAACATTTACAGATGGTGAAACAATTACTGGAAACTCTACCTCTAGAGATGTTGATGTATCCTTTACAGTTTCTTCAATCGTATCAAGCACATCTATAACAAATGATGGTATATTACATTCAGACCAAGAAGTAGTTGACTTAGAAAATCTTGGTAATAATGAGGCAGCACTTATTGTTGATGGTATCGCAAAGGGTGGTGTAAGTGAAGTTCTAGTTGATGATGCTGGTTCATTATATGAAGTAGATGATGCACTAACATTTACAACTTCTGAGTCTGATACTAAATCTGCAAATGCTTTCGTTAGTATGGTCGGTGGTGGTATCTTACAGGAAACAGGAACATTAGATGATTCAGATATAACTACAGATGCAATCACATTAGAAGAAGCCACACAAACAGCATTACAACCATTCAATATTATATTAGAAACAACACAGTCTGATTCTTTCACAGGAGATGCAGATACAAAAGTATTTACTCTCACAAATACAAATGGAAATACAGATGACATTAAAGTTTACTTGGATAATATTAAAACAGATGCTACTAACTCTGAGGGTTCAACGGTATGGACAGTAAGTGGTACAACACTTACATTTACAGATGCTCCAAATACAAGTGTTCGTATACTTGTACAGGGAAATGATATTGATAGTCTTTTATTAAATGGTACAGATAGCTCATCTACAGATGCTGGTCATAATATACTTACCGATACTGTCGTGGAAACACCAGATACTTACAGCACATCTACAGACCAGATAGTTTTAGAGTTTGATACCTTCGCAAATCTTTCTGTATCTTCTGAGTCAGGTTCAATACAAAAAGTATTTGTAAAAGATGGCGGGGCTGCATATACAGATTTACCTACGGTTACCGTTACCAGTACAACTGGAACTGGTACTAAGTTACTTGCAACCACAACGGACATTGGTGCAGCTGAATCTGTCAAGATACAAAATACAGGATTTAATTATACAATAGCAAATCCACCAGAGGCCACACTTAGAGCTCACTTTGTTTTAAAAGATGTAACAGGAACTTTTGCAAATGCAAATACTCTTACTACGCATACTGGTACAGTTAAGGGTTGGGATGCTGACACACAAATTCTTGATACAACATTTGAAAATGTGGTTAGGGTAGAACAAGAACAAGCAGGAACATTCCAAGATGGAATACAATTAGAACAAGGAACAACTATACAAGGACATGATGGTATTCTATTGGAAGATGAACAAGACTTTGATGATGGCGTAAATGTTATTCTTGATGGTACAGGAACAACAACTGCATCAACACAAACTATTAACTACACAGTATATGTTGCAGATGATGGTACAGGTTCACAAAATGTTTTTTATATTAACTCTGTAAAAAATCCAGCTCTAACTTTATATGAAGGTAATACATATTACTTTGACTTGTCAAATGTTTCTTTATATAATGCAACAAGTACAAAAAATCATCAACTAAAATTTTCTATCACACCAGATGGTACACATGGTAGTGGTACAGCATATACTACAGGAGTAACAACTTCTGCTTCAACAATTGATATAGGAACTGCTGGAGCATATGTTCAAATTACCGTTGCAGCTGGTGCTCCAACTCTTTATTACTATTGTGCAAATCATTCTGGTATGGGTAGTAGTATTATTACACCACAGTTACCTACAACTATAGACAATGAAGGTTCTGCTATAATATTAAATGGTGAAAGTAAACATGAGTTTGGTATCGCAATAGAGTCTGGTACACTTGGAAACTCAACAGACCTTATAGAACTTGAGGGTGGTGAAGGTGTAATACAAACAGAGGAAAGTATTTTAAATTTTGTTCAGGGAGAAAATGATAATCTATTACTAGACAGATATCGTGAGAACAAATCAGCTGGTTCACAATTTATTTTATTAGATGGAATAAATTCAGATGGCGATAATGCTGGTGGAGTATTACAATCAGAAGATTTTGGTAATGTACTTATCTTAGATGGTACGGACTCTGACCAGAGTGATATAATGAGTGGGTTCTTACTAGATGACCAAACTGGTGATGGCGATATCATATTAGATGGTACAGATAGCTCATCTACAGATGCTGGTTCTAATATTATTAATGAAGATGCGATTGACTTTAGTAACAACAATGTTGTTATAACAGATTCAAGTGGTGCGAGTGGTACAATTATCAATGCAGATATTGCTACAACAGATATAACCGTTGCAACTACATCTACATCAATCGGACAATACTTTGGTGTTGACAGTATTATTGGTGAAGACTTAATTCGTATACAAGACTCTTACTATTATCAACAGTTCTCTTATGAGGTACGAGTGGGTGCGTCATTATCTACTTACATAAACGAATTAAAGAAAGCAGTTCACCCTGCTGGATTTGCACCGTTTGGTAAAGTTACAATTGCGACTGCTCTGTCTGCAGCTATTAAGGGTGCAAGTGGTGTATCTGGATATACTGGTAGATTACCAGAAGAAACATTCTCACCAATCTTATCATCTACTCTTGAAACATTATTTGACCAATCATTCCAGTTACGATTACAAGCAAACAATAGTGCGTCTGGAAATAAAAACGATAGAATATTATATGAGTCTGGTCATGTCAATACTGATAGACTTACTCTTAATGCCACAGAGGTTAATCCATTTATAGTATTAGATGGAACTGATTCTTCTTCCTCAAATGCAGAAGATAGGATTGTTTTAAACGGTACGGATTCTATAACTTCTAATGCTGGTGGATTTATTGGAATGGAAGATTTCCATATTTCAATAACTAGCACAACACCAGCTGGTTCATCTTTATTATTAGAACCATTTACTATAACAAACAGTACAGCATACGATTATAATGGTACAGAATCTTTAGCATTTGAACAAACATCAGCATACAATGAGGGTATAGAGTTAGAGGCTGGTGTTGTTATGGTTAGTGGGCCAGGAAATATTGTTATCAACTCTACACTTGGTTCAGATGGAGATGCTGGTAGTCAAATAATAACTGAGGACGATAGTACATCAGCAGGAGATGTATTTGATTTAGAGTCTGGTTCATTTACAAATGAATACGATAACATACTTGACGAAGATAATAATACTATTTCATTAGAAGACGGATTGATTGCAACAGGCGATAGTATACTTTACGAAGATGCGTATATAGTTACCAACCAAGACAACGGTGGTATTATGAGAGCAGAAACTGCTCGTGATGCTATAAGTGGACAGTTTGAAAGAAGTCTTACACATGTAATTGTTTCAAAAATTAGTACAAGACCAACGTCAAGACATAGAAAGAATTTATTCTTAACTCTTGCAACAAAACCATTTGAACATGATAATCCATTGGGTGGTATTCAAATGGAAGATACTGTATTCATAAGATTAGAAGAAGCCTCTGCATTAAATGACCCAGATAGAAA
>Ga0208919_1002167_pt1 | contig 10520 bp, 11 predicted proteins | sample 4_EtaG_FD_184076 | JGI IMG/M metagenome (GOLD analysis project Ga0208919, IMG submission 184076) | Marine viral communities from the Subarctic Pacific Ocean - 4_ETSP_OMZ_AT15127 metaG (SPAdes) (version 3) | ecosystem: Environmental > Aquatic > Marine > Oceanic | place: Pacific Ocean | collected... | reverse complement strand
CCTGCTGGAGCTTCTAAGCAAGTTAATTTTCCGCCTAGAACTGTTCCATTTACTGCTGCTGTGATTTGTCCAATATGAGAATTAGCAGTTGCTGCTTTTCCGATGATATCACCAGAACCAGATGATGCTAAACCTGTTAAATCAATTAAAATTTTAGTATGAAAAATACCGCCTGTTTTAATTACTGAAGCTGCATAAACTGTACCTGTACCAGTTGTAATACCCGTACCTGCAGTTGTTGCAATAGTATTTCCAGTTAGAGTTGATCTTCCTGTTACGCCAAGTGTGCCACCTACAGAGGTGTTACCACTTGAATCAATTGTAGTGTTAGTGGTCTCTACGCCCGTACTGTCGGCGGTTGAGAATTGAGTAAACCCGTTTTCAGATCGGACGTTACCCTTAAAGGTTGTATTAGCCATGTAAAATCTCCTTGTCTTGGCTAGTGTCAGTCACCCAATGCAACTGTCAAGGTAATTTTTGTATTATACACGAACCCGTGTAAAAAGAAAGGGCGATTTTACTCGCCCCCTCTAAAAGTTTTATGCTCCAGGTGAACCGAAGATCCCTAACGGATCAGATACACCAAAGCTGTAACGCTCACGGGCTTTATAACGACTGTTACCTGTATCAAAGTCAGCATCCATAGATGTAGACATTGGTGTACGAGTAAAGTGTTTTAAACCGTTTGGAACGTCTGTCATTAAGAACCAAGCATCTGTATCAGTTAGATAATGGTTCACAGTGTATCCACCAGGGACAGCTCCGTTGCTACGGATTGCGTTTAGATCGTTATCTGCTGTGCCTACACGACCTTCTGTTTCCAATAGTCTAGTTGCAACGAATTGCAAGTTCGGTGGAATCACAAGTTTGCGAGGTTTTGCAGCAATCAACAAGCCGCGCTCGTCTGTCCAACCTGCGATCTGAATGATAGCTGCTTCTAGTGAAGTCTCATTCAAGTCTGCCGCAGTTGCTGGCTCATTCGAGTTAGTACCACCACTTACTAGCGGGTGCGCAGTAGAACAAAGTTCCACTCCATCTCCATAAGTAGTGCCAGAGTCAAAGGCATTATTCAAAATTGTAGCTGCCTTAACTTGTTTTGTGTATGCCATAGCACGAGCAAGCGCTTTAGTATAACGAGATGATAGAGAATCATACAAGTTATCCTCAATAGCCTCTTCAGTAACTGAAAAACCCATTGCGATTGTTTCGTGATTATAGCGAGCCGTGAAAGCCTCTTGAGCATTGTCATATTCGATGGCGGAACCCTCGTCTTTGACTGGTGCTGCGGAGAAGCCTGATAGCTTAGTTTCCTCTTCAAAAGAACGGTCAGATGTCTCTGATTCAAAGATCTCTGCGTGCTCCTCACCGTACTTAGCATATTCTAAACCGAATAATGCGTTCAAGCCAGGAAGCAGTTCTTTAAGGAGTTGTGCGCGTGAAATAGCCATTATTTATCTCCTTTATAGGCCAACTGGGTTACGATAAGCATGTCCACCAATGAACACGTTACTACCATTATCAGTATGGGTGCTGAAGATAACAAGCAATTCTTGGAAGGTATCGCTTCCAGTTGCTGTACTATCAACTACATCAATAATATGAAGTGGTAGTGTTGAAGTGGTATTAATGCTGTTGTTAGCAGCTAACTTCGAACGCCCATTAATAGTAGTTAGTGTATTACTAATGATTGAAGTTTTATTACCAATAACAGTTCTTCCCAATGTTGCCATTGTTGTCCCTGAAGAGCAAATAGCTACTTTCATTATTAAGTCAGGGTCATCAGCGACAAACGCCTCAATATCACTAGCAACAGTGCTAGCAGGATACTGATTGTTGAATGTTAGCTGGCTAGTGTTCGGGTCAGTATAACTACAACCCATAAAAACACCTAGTGTACCAGTAGCTGGGAAAGCTGTTGTACTCCCGTCACGCTCAATGGTTCCGTCGTTTACACGTTTTACTAAATCGCCTTTTCCGATAGCTGTACCGTAGTTGCTAGCTATCTTCATTTTCCGAGTAGCGCCTGTGTAAGGACGACCACCAATCAGGCCAACGGGAACAAGCCCATAAGGGGCATCTATAGTTGGATAAGCCATATCCAATTCTCCTTTGATCTAAATTAATTGCCTTTACCAAAAGTGACCTTAGATTTCCTGTCGTGAAACAAGGGCATCCTAGGGTCGTTCTCTCGCATGAGGTTGTTGTCTACCGAATGTATCTGGCTGTCTGTCTGCTGCTTATAATATGAGTTGCGTTCATCAACCAATTCGACAGGAGCTTTACATAACATCAAACCACCTATTATAACGTTTTCTGCAAATCTTTCGTTTTCTACAGATACCATTGTAATTTCTGGGTGGTCAGAGGCTTTTACAGGCTCCCAACCTTCACGTAATTTTGAGGAAACATTTGTAGCGTCCGTCTGCCCTTGATTGCTCGTTCTTATCCATCGAAATGCGTATCCTGGTTGTGGAGTCGGTGAAGGTAATACTTCAGGACGAGTCCATGCCTTTTTACGAACTGTATTCTCACGGGTAGTCATCTCACGATCTATGCGATTTTCAACCATTTTCTTTCCTCATATCTATTGCAACCTGTTTGGCGTATTGTTCTGGAGTTAGTCCCAACCTTTTAGCAAGAGTGACTTGTGTTTGCGATAATACCACCTTTTTGGGTGACGTGCTCCGCGTAGCGGGTGCAACCACATTGGATCTTCTCTTAGGCTTTTCTGCCTCCGTTTCTGCAACTTCTCCCTCAAATTGATCGGGGAAGAATTGCCGCATACGAGTATTTAATGCCTCGTAGTATTCATCACTCTGCAAGTCTACACCTTGCCTAGCCAATCTATCATGTGTGACCATTGCCATAGCTGTCATTTCTCTACCTGTCTCATCAGTCGATCCGTACCAAGGGTTTTTATCTGCCCATTCTAATGCTTTTGGATCTACTGCAGGTTCTTCTACAGCGGTCTCTTTAGGTAATGCTACAGGCGTTTCATCTTCCTGTAAAGGTCGAATTTTATAATTATTTAACTTATCAGTTTTAATCTTAGCAGCCGTTAAGCTTTCTTGTGCTGTAAGAAGTAAATCTGAATCTCCAGCTTCATACGCTTGTTTATATGCTTTCTTAGCAGCATCGAGCTCAACCGATGCGCCCTTCTTAGCTTGTTCAAGCATTGCTGTTTGGTTTTTGTTAACATTACCTTTTAGTTTTTTGTTTTCATCAACAAGAGATTGCGCAAGAGTTTCTAATTCTTGTTTCTCTCTAAACGCTGCTTCTTTAGCGCGTCTCTCGTCGTGGTAACCTTTACTAAAATGTTGGATTCTTTTACGAACTTTTTCAGAGTAATCTTCTAACTCCTCTTCAGTAACATCTTCTGGTGGTTCAGAAGCTTTACGATTCCTATCCGCTTTAGGAGTATCATCAACAACTTCAATCTCTACTTCTTTTTCAGGAGTAGGTTCAGCTTTAGCTTCTTCTTCCTTTTTTTCAGGTTCTTCTCTAACTAAATCAACTTCTATTGCACTAGAACCTTCTACTTCAATATCTAGGCTTTTTTCTTCCTCGTCAGGGAAGGCGTACTCAACTTTTTGAAATGGCATTTTTTATTTCCTTATGCTCGTGTCACACCACGGGGGTCGTCTACTACAGCTTCGATTGAATCATCGTTCATCAAACGATACTCAACTCCACCAACTTTAAATCTTGTGCCTGTATTTGCACGAAACATTACGTAGTCTCCTGGTTTACACCAAGGTTTATCTCCGAAACGTTCCTTATCTGAATAAGCTTGATCGCCCATATCTAATACAAGTCCTATGATCGACATAACATGCTCTTGGTGCATAGTTGTAGATGTCTTTAATATCTTAGTGTTTTCATAGGTTTCTTCTATTTCAGGCATGGCAACAAGCAAACGGTATCCTACAGGTATAGGTAGTTGTACCTCTAGTTCTTGTTCCGTCATTTCTTCAGGTATTAGTTCTGCTACTTTAGTCATCATCATCATCTTCCATATAGTTGCGCGAGAGGTCTTCTATGTATTGTATGCTGGACTCAAGACCCCGTATCAGTCCAGTAACTTCCTTATACTGAGCAAAGTCTTTTGGACCCCCAGAAGTAAGAAATTCAGTTGCGTTGACTTTTTCAGTCACGATTCGTTCTTTAAGCACGTCGAAGACGGTTTTTGCCATTATTGTTTCCTATTCCTACCATTTTGCATTGTTTTTACAGTCTCAAGATCAATCTTTGCGTTAGATGCTCTTCTATCTGCTGCCATCTTTACACCTGACTTCTGAGCGTCCATCATCATCTCTTGCTCTTCAAGCTCAAGTTTCCGAGTATCTATCATAGCATCGACTTTATCTTTCTGAGTCTTACGCTCTACATCTTGCTGTTTGATCTGTACTTCTTGTTGTTTAATCTGCACCATAGGATCTTGTGCCTGTTGCTGCGCTTGCTGCTGCGCCGCCTGTTTCTGGTGTTCTTGTGCAAGTTGCACACCTGCTTTAGCTACAAGCCGAGCTAAATCTACTTCAACTTCTTCTGGTAGGTTAGCGTTAGGTATTGGTAGATCGACACCCAAACGTTCTTCAATATCCCTACGATACTTAAACCCAAGATGTTCAGCTATGTGTGATTGAAGTGATGCCATAATCTGTTGTGCCTGCGGGTTCTGCCCGATAGTCTGCGCTATCATTGGATCTTGCATAAAGGATGTATGTGTTGCGATATGAGCTTCGTGATCTTGGTAGATAAACGCCTTCATTGGTTTACCTGTCAATGCTGCCATATTCTCACTTACAGGGTCTGCAGGTTTCATATCATCTGTAACGGGTACAAGTTTATCTGCATTTTTAACTCCTAACACTTCTATCATTTGTCTGTGTAATTGAGGTAAGTCATATATTTGTGGTGCTTGTTGTGACATCTGCAAGATAGCTTGGTACTGTACAACACGTTGTGCCATAGTAGAACTGTTAGGGTCACTCACTGGTATCACATCAATCATCATATAATCAGACTGACGTGCGCCTATCTCACCTCGAACGGGTTGGTAGGCATACTCCATTGGAGCATATTCAGACATCAATACTTTTAGAAGTTTAAACTCCTGCTTCATTGCATAATGCACACGGGCCTGTACTGCAGCCATCGGTTTTAGTGTACGCTCTAGTAATGCAAGTGTTGTACCCACAGGAGCGTTAGCAGACATATCTGAGATGTTCATGTCACTAATCGCACCAAGTCTACGACCTTCTTGTGTAATCTTGTCTAGGAGTGCGAGTAAAGTCTGACTTGGTTCTTTGTACGGTAGAGGCATGATGTTATCACGAATACTACCTGACGGTACATCTACATCTTTAAACTCTCCTGGCTCTATCGGTGCATCATCACCCTTGATACGCAGCCCGCGAGACTTCAAACCCCCAGGGAGATTGGAGAGAGTTCCAGCGTCAACAAGCTGTCGTATCAAGGATGTACCCGCCCTAGCATACCCACCAATGATGTGAATAAGCCCCAGCCCATAGAACCCAAATCCAGGTACATATACATAATGTACGAAGTGCTGACGTTTGAGGGACAAGTCGTCATCTGGGTTCCAATTCCTACGTATCGCTAAAATCTGGTTAGAGCCACGCTCCAGTGTTACAACATATGGTTTAGCAATATCATCGTCAGAATCACCACTCTCATCAATAATAAGATCGGCGTGTACTTCATAGACGGTGTAACGATCATCGTCGGTGAGAGAATACCCACCTTCTTCAGCTTTGCGCTCTTCTATATCAGAATGGAACGCTTGCGGTTCTCCTATCTCGACTTCACGGTAAAACCCGTTAGCCTGTAGTTTCTTTAATTCATTTTTAGTTTTACGCATAACATGAGTAACACGTTCTGCGGTTTCTATATGTGACGCACCGTAAGGCACGATAACGTCTTCTGCTGGGATATAGACAGCAACCTGACGGCCCATAGTGGAATCATAGTATACTTTCTTAAACGCAGATCCTGCGAGTCCAAGACTATAGAGTAGTCTCTCATGCTCTGGTCTATACTCGACCATGTTCTCTGTAAGCTCATAATTCATGTCAGCTTTAACACGAACAGCGGCTTCTTCTTTTTCTTTTGTCTCTTCACCTAATATTTTTGTCTTGACAGGTCCAGAGGAAGGAAACGTCTCTGACATTGTTTCTGCTTGAAAACGTATAGCAGCTTCAGCAAGCACTGTAGAATATACACCGCACGCGCCTTCCCAAGGCTCTGTACGACTCTCATATTTAAACCCAAGTACGTCTAACCCCTTGACAAACGTATCTGCCCAATCTTTGCGGCTATCTATATCAGACTCAATGTTACCTGTAATATCTTCAGCAAGCTTATCAAGTATACCTTCATCTAAAGTTTCAGCTAGATTGTCTTCAAACGCGCCGCCTTCCATACCTTCTGCTCCAGGCATAATGGTAATCTCCATACTCCCATCATCTAGTGTAACGCTTTCAGGGTTTACAATTTCAATTTCAAGTTCGGAAGAGTCTTTATCCTCATCCATACCTACGGGGGCTTGGTATAATCCTTTTTCAATAGCCATCAGTAAAATCCACTTCCTCTGCGTTGTTTAAAGTACCGAACCTCGTCAGGCTCGTCATTAGGTAGTCTTATAAATCCACCCTGCCTAAAGCGCATCAACGCCATTACGGTAGAGTCAACAAGGTCATCATGGCTCATAAATGGGAATCCTGCAATCTCTTCTATCACTTCTTCTGCCCAGCGTGTCTCTGGAACCCAACATAATCCTGACGCTACAATGTCCGTCACAGAGTTTAAACGCGCCAATTTGTCACCAGACCCTCTGTGTGGTGTGTACTCCTGTACAGGTAACCCCATACGTCTCATCTCTTGGTAGAGTGCTGTACCCGCACTTTTTTTCTCCACAATGAACGCATCTGGTTCCCATTCACTATATTCTTCCATAGCTAAATCTTTTAACTCTGGGAACTCCATACGCTTTTTTATACTATTTAGCAAAATAATATTATAATTATTTACGTCTTCGTTCAAAAACACCCCCCAAGTTGTCAATGCTGTGAAGTCTGCACGGTTGTGTGTCTCTGCTGCCGCATCTAAAGACATGATAACGTATTCACACGCAGGTGGGCGTTCTTTGTCCCAAACCTGCCACCACTCTCGTTTGACGAGTGCGGCCTCTTCAGCGGTAGGTTGCTGTTGGTATTGTGCGTTCCACTGAAACACAGGCATAGAAGCTTTAGTACGTAGTAACGCGTTAAGGTCAAAGAACTCAGGCCACAGGGGTTTTTGAGTTGATTTTTTAGTTTTACTGTCCACCGTATCTAAAATAGCAGGGAACTCGACAACATCATACTGATCTGACCGTTCGTTTTGTCCCATATCCCGTACAACACGCCCTGTCAGGTCATCCATATGCCAACGTGTTTGTATTATGGCAACTCTACCTCCAGGCATAAGCCGAGTTCGCGCCCCAAAAGTGAACCACTCGTATGCTTTTTCGAACACCTCAAAATTTCCGTTAATGACATCTTGTTCAGAATGGGGATCGTCAATGAGCAGGAGGTCAGCACCCCTACCAGCAATAGAAGACCCAATACCGCACGCATAATATTCACCTCCAGAGTTTGTGTTCCAGCGACCCGCTGACTTTGAGTCCACTGCTAGTTTAACTGTAGGAAATATAGCCGTATATTCATCTGTAGCAATTAAATTCCGTACTTTACGGCCAAAATCTACCGCCAAATCAGTTGTGTGGGACACCATCATCACTTTTTTATTCGGATTCCGCCCCAAAAACCACGCTGGGAAGAAAATAGACACAAGTTGTGATTTTCCGTGTCGTGGTGGTATATTTACACATATACGATCTTTATTTCCACCTTCAATATCCATTAACATGTCTGCAAGTAACCTGTGATGCTTACCAACGATGTAATCAGGCTGCATACGTTTACAAAACTCAATCAAATCATCGTATGAAGCTTGATTTGTCTTACGTGTATTCAATTCCTCGACCATACGGTCAATCTCAGCAATCTCGTCAGGTGTATAATGGTCTAAATTGTCTAGCATTTGCTGAATCTCAACGTCAGAAAAATCTAAAACAGGTTTATTCACTACTCAGACCCAATTCTTTATCTACATCCAACGCTTCCCCGTCAATAACCACGGCTGCATCCACTTCTTCTACAGGATTGGCTAGTTTTGCTAGCTTAGAACGCAATTTTTCACGTAAATCATCTGTAGATTGGTGTGTTATGGTCACCTCAGACTTCTCTGCAAACAACCCTACATCTGAAATCTTACCCAATAGCTCTAATGCACGTATGCGTACACGAGGATCAGGGTTGTCAGTCTCTAACAGTAACTTGTTTGTCACAAGATGGCGTATTTGCATGGAACTTTCCACAATAGACTGTCCAAATTCCTGTATAATACTGTTTGTGAGGAGCAATGATGCAGGTGTTAATGTAGATATTCTGTTGTTCGTGACTTTTTTAGAAGTCTTTTCGGGGTTATTTGCATATGCGTTAACAATCTTAGCAGCCGTATCCTTATCTTCCTTGGTCGGCTCAACGTCTAACCCATGTTCTGCAAGTTCTGCCGCAGTATTAGCTGCTGACTCCATACGATCCTTTAAATCTATGGGGGGTGAAGACTCTGATAGTTTTACATTCAATTCAGGTTCTACTGTTATTGTCATTACTGCAAGCCAATGTTAGCCGTTTTTTACGTTATAGAATAAAAAATTTTTTTATACAAGCCTTTTGGGACTCCTATAGGGGGGTCTTCCTATATAAAGGGGGGTAGGGGTCACCAAACTCAAATTTTTACCCATTATTCGTGGAAAATAGTAATACATAGACGTACATGGAACCAGCTTGACAAAGTGGGTGATGGGGGATGGGTAGGTATCGCCAGATGTAGTTTCGTGTCAATCCGTGTAGTCTCTTGTCATAACGTGTTATATAGTGCTATAAATAGTTATCGGCCAAACGGCTCGACGTTATGGGCTTCCCATAACTTAACAATATATAAGGATATAATATTATGACAAATAACTACATCGCATCGGTAAGAGACGCGCTTGCAACACCACTCAAAGCTTGGAACACTGCGAGCAATGCTGTTGAGAGAAAAGCTTCTCGTTTAAGTGAGATTGCTCTTGAGCATGAGATCAAATCTACCGATACCTACGCGCCAATTATCGGCAAGGATAAAGTTAATCCTAAGTCCACGGCAAGTGTTGAACTATTCGCAATGCTTAAAGAGGTTTTGGTTGAAACGTGTTTGGATAAAAAAGAACAAGTTTTATATCATTTTGATCTTGATGCCTACAGAAAAGAACTAGGTATTAAGGTATCCGAAAAAGGATATGATGTAGACTACCAAAAACAAGCCTTGGGCAAATCCAAAGTTATCAAGAAGATTGGTTCCAAGATGCGAGATTTTCGCGATGTTTTAAGGACTGCTGAAAATGTGGATGAGGATGGCAATAAGAAAAAGACTGTTGCTAAAACTCCGATTGTATCGGCAAGGGATAACATCAAGCGAGTATATAATATACTCAACGATGACACCAAGTTATCCGATGGGGATTATAGAAGCGCGGTTAAAGTTGATCGGGAGGATATGTTAAAAGCTATCCAACTTCTATATACTCAACTCGGTGGGCACGGATTGCTTGAAACACAAGACTAACAGATTGGGGGAGCCGAAAGGTTCCCCTTTTTTTTGTACCTAAAAAAGATACCAGTTGTAGTATAGCGCCGCGTCTGTGTGTACCACATGAGAATACGATACCAGTTGTAGTATAGCGCCGCGTCTTACAACGTGACACGTTATGGGATCCCATAACACTCAGGAAAAATACGATACCAGTTGCGGTGTAGCGGTGTGCCTTAGGATAACACGTTTTGGTATGTATACTCACAATATGACACGTTTGTAATGTTCCATTGTAATGTTCCGTAATTATGGGGTAATGTTCCATAATGTTCCGTAAATATTGACCAAAAGTGTACATTATGTTTTCGTTGTAAAACGTTGTATATGGTTGTACATAATGCAATGTACTGTCACAAAAACCCCCCTATATATATATATATATTATAATGTTCCGTTTTACAAAAATTATGGCTAATCTTGTTGGAACGACCTCTCGCAGATTGCTCTGTTCCGTTTTCAAATCTCTCACTTTAGGTCAGCCTCAATTTCCTCAAAAATGGAACATTGGAACATTACTTTATTTTCAATGACTTACAGACACCCACAACGGAACATTATGGAACATTACATTGCTTACCACCATTCAACACTATTTATAGTAGTATCTCACGCCCTGATACGTTATAGTCTCATTTGACATTGGTTACAAAGTATGATACAGTGTATGTATTGTTAAGTTATATTTTATATCAACGTTATGGGATCCCCATAACACAACCAGAGAGGAACACGTTATGACACATACTAGTAAGACTACTGGC
>Ga0208919_1002166_pt1 | contig 10520 bp, 15 predicted proteins | sample 4_EtaG_FD_184076 | JGI IMG/M metagenome (GOLD analysis project Ga0208919, IMG submission 184076) | Marine viral communities from the Subarctic Pacific Ocean - 4_ETSP_OMZ_AT15127 metaG (SPAdes) (version 3) | ecosystem: Environmental > Aquatic > Marine > Oceanic | place: Pacific Ocean | collected... | reverse complement strand
CATGGTTCGTCACATGGTTTCTCTCTGTTGTCATATGAGAGAAACTCCTCGAATACATGTTCACACTTATCGCATTTGTAATCATAGTTTGGCATAGGTTATCCTTTTTGTATATTATATCAATATAAACTATTTATGTCAATCCAACGCTTCCATAATTCCTGTCCTGTTTCATCAATACCTACAACCTGTAGTTTATAGAACGATGGTCTTTGTGGTTTGTTTTTCAGTTTGACACCCCACTCCTTGAGTGTCTTGTTTGATTTCTTGGAGTTACATTTGGGACATGCAGTGACGAGATTCGTCCATTGTGTTCCTCCACCTTTACACTTAGGGTACACATGATCTATTGTTAACTTCTTAGGATTCTTTGATTTTACACCACAATATTGACATGTCCAATTATCTCTTTTGAATATGTTGTTTCTTGTTGGAGTTGATGAATCTTCTAAATGAGGAACATACACATAACGAATAAGGACGATTGCAGCAGGGAGTTGGTACTCTCCGCGAATCGTCCTAATCGAATATGACTTACTATAATTGAAAGGCTTTTTTGCCTTTCCTGTTTGTATTAACTTGATCGCTTTTTTCCAAGAAATTACTTTGAGAATTTCCTCACTTGAGTTTAACAAGAGGACATTTCTTTGCATCTATTCTTTTCTCCCTAGTTGCAATTCCAACGGCGAAGTGCCTTATTGATTCGTGAATCTGGATCTCTCGAAGTCTCTGCACTTGTGAGTTTAGACTTCATACCTTTCATTCTGCTGCAAAAAGCCTTTCTTCTGCTTGCTCTCTTACCAGTAGGTTTCTTCTCGGTGACTGCTGTTTTGAGTTTGGAACCCGGATTCTCACGACGATATGCATTTACTGCTTTCTGGCTCATACCGTCTGTCTTGTCTTGACGATTTGCTTTCTGCCAATCTTCTCCCAGTTTAATTATCCTGCTACCTCTTTCTATGTTTGCAACCTTTTCTGCTTCACTCTTGCTTTTAAATCTCTTTGCTTTGGTTGGATCATTGACGACACCTTTTATTTTGTCGCCGTCCATATGAGAAACGTACTGACCATCCCGATGCTTCACAATATGTTCATCCAGTTCAACAGATTCATTCGACTTTCTCCAACCACCACCTTTTGATTTGTAGTTCTTAGATGCCCATGCGTTCGCATATGCAGATGGATACACATCAAACTTTCGCTTCGCTGCTGCTATAGATGCTGACCATTTACCGGGATCGGTTGGTACGTTCTTTTCGTTCAAGTGATTTCTAAATGATTTCATAACTTCTTCTATCCTGTTTGACACGTTGATTGGTTTGTTTCCGGTTCCGGGACGATCCGTCTGTGGATCTTGTGCTTTCTTTCTTCTGACTGCATTTGCAATCGCTTTCTTACCACCTTGAGATTTGAGTTTTCTTGCCTTGGTCGCGGACAGGCACTTTGGTTTACCTTCGCCGGGTTTACCTTCGCCACATTTTCCAATGCGTTCGCCTTTTGTGTTGTAGCGATCCCATCCACCTTTACCAACTCCACCCTTACCACCAGCACCGAACCACTTACCAAGTCCTGAATCTTTATAGACTTCAGACATGGACTTTTGTTTACTAATTTCGATTGCTGCAAGTTGTCGTTGTGCTTTGTCTTTGCTGTTGTGAACACCGAGAACCTTTGAACGATTCTTGTCCATTACGACATAATCTGAACCTCGCCGAGCAATGACCTCTGAGATGTATTGTGTAAATGTTCTCATGTAATTATTTATAAATAATATTATTATAGGAGATGTGTATATGAAATCATTCATTAAATATCTTTCAGAAAAAGTAGAGAAGTTAGACATTGGTGGTGGTGAATCTCTTCGAGTCACACACATATCTTCATCAGATCAACTTCGAAAGCATGTCGGTAACACATCAAGTGGCGCAACAAGAACGATCAGTTATTCCAATGGAAAAACACTCGCATGGGATGCATATCATGCGAATCATGCAGAAGTATCTGATGCACTTCATGGAAACAAATACAATCCAGACAAGACACATCATGGACATCATGAGATGGAAGGAAAGAACATGGTATCTCGAACCACATACAACGGTGGAAAGAAAGGTAAACCATTGAATCATTCTCTCTACTCAGACGCAAGACGAATGAAAGTAGGAACGGACGGAAAAGGAAACTCTGTACACCAACCCAAATTGAATTTCCCACATGATCACTCGAACATGTTTCATCATGAATCCAAAGGAGACGAATGACATTTAACTGGGTAGAGATAGCGATGACTGTTCTCACCACAGGCTTATTTTCATTAGTAGGTTTCGTGTGGAGGTTTTCGCATAAGGTAACAAAGTTAGAACAGGACTACGAAAGTATTAAATCTAGACTACGAAGAATGGAAAACGAACACGACAAGGTAATGGATAGAGTATACTCCCTCGCTAAATCAAGACACGAGTTCATAAATAAGTAGACATACACAGGAGCAACGTCACAATGGACAACCCGAACAACACCACATGTTCAGACTGTCAGACACGCGAAGTACAACAACTAAAAAATGATCTACATAAATGTAAAGAGAGTCAGAAATCAAAGGACAGAAAAATTAAAGCACTCGATAAGAAGGTATTCATTCTCATGATCATAGCCGTGGGAATTGGAGCAATCTTTGGAAAGGAAGCACTTGACGCAATTGTAGAATGGATTGATTCGATAACGAATTTCAGTTCAGGAACAAATCATCTCATATCCGATGGAGTTATTACTCCTGCACCGGGTACACTTGCAGTGTTCGCAATCGCGCCATTTTTAGGACCAAGTAGGAAGAGAAAATGAAATCATTCAGAAGACACATCTCCGAAAAGAAACAAAGATCAATGGTAGACAAAGCAGATCGTTTGTCTACCAAAATGAAGATCAAGGACATCAGCACCAATCCAGAGGGTAACAACACAATACACGCACTTGATCGCAAGATCGGCAAAAACAATGTCAACGTGACAGCACACCATCACAAGGGAAGCAACATATCAAAGGTTGATTTCGATGTGGACAGTGAAGGAACCGCACGCACCGGAAAACACACAGCAAAACAAGCAAAGAGAATCATCACTCATGCTGCTGCATTCATCAATCGTCATCATCAGAACATGGGTGGAGGAGATCATAAAATACAATTTGATTCTCATCGAGGATCACATGCACATGCGAACCCGGATGCAAGAACAGCCATCTATCGAAGAGTTGCCAGAGCAGCAGAAAAGCATGGATGGAAAACCGATGAACATGAAGGTGGACACAAGAACACATTCACATTGACGAGAGAACAACGAGAGAGAGTGAAGAGGCGAGTCACCGCTCGCAAGGGAAACTCATACGTTGACATCGGACACTTCAAGTTCGACGATATCAAACCGAGCAAGGGATTCAAATCGCCACATTACTCTCTTTACATACATCAGCACGGTGGAAGTAAAGTACACACTCAGCCATTGACAGACAAGATCGAGAATCATGCAACATGGAAACAAGCAGGAAAGGTCGAAGGATCTGGAAAGCCATATGTGCAAGGACGAATTGATAATATAAAGAAAGAGATTAGTATGGTAGCAATGCCAGTATCAACAACAACAAGTCCCCATGTAATTGATCGAATGAAGAATCAAGTTCATAAACATGCCGCAGAACATTATCCAGAGCATAAGGTAGTAGATCACTCATGAAAAAATTTAAACAATATTTCGCAGAGCAAACAACACTACCCAAAGGTAAGACAGTCATACTCAAAGCAGATGATGACAAGTATGATCGTGGACTTCGTGTGAAGTATAATACAGATGGATCGTATGAAGTACAGTATTGGGTAGAGGAACCGAACAATGTAGCAAAGATTGAGATGCTGATTGATGGTAAGTCTATTAAGAAGGATGCACGCACAGTCAAGATGTTATATCACCCAGAATTGAAGAAGAAAGACGAAGAAGAAAACAGTAAATAAACAATAAAATTGTATACTAAAAAGCCCCATTAGTTTAATCGCTAGTGGGGTTTTTGTGTGATATTGTGGGGTGAAATGGGGGAGAGTGGGAAATGATTTAATATGTGGCTAAATGGGGGGTAAGCGAATGAATTAAGAGCCACTTTGAGGATCTTTTGGGGGATCATTCGGAGAGTATTCAATGATGTCCAGTACGAAACTCATTGGTATCTTCTCAAGTGTTGAGCAATCTTTGTCGCCTATCGTGCTAAGTATCGCTATGTGGTCTTCGCCACGATACACTGCATAGCCAACAGTTCTCATCGTCGGGCAGGGTTGCTTTGCTTCTTTCAGTTGTTTCTTGAGTTCATTCCAACCAACGTCACCGAGTTCTTCAGCATCTTTCCATACTACTTCGACGATATCATAATCGATTGATCTCTTCGCCATTGCATACTCCATGTTCTACATTATATGTATACAAATACCCCCGACTTCCACAAGGGAAACCGGGGGCTTCATGAGTTTCATTTGGTTCAAGCGGCGAAGATGTCCACCATTTTGTTGGAGATCACTCGACTAGTCTTCTTACGATTCCCACCCTTGATGAATGCGTTCTTGATTCGAGTGTAACTAGCGTCATCACCGAGGGATTCGAGGGCGTCAGTCTCAACCTTGAGGTCACCTTGAACGAGGAAGAGTTCATCGTAGGCACTGTCGAGAGTGATATAGTTCTCAGTCTTATACTGCTTAGCCAGTGCTTCGAATTCGCTTTCCTCAAATTCCCATCGAAGATGCTTGATATTCTTGGAATCGTGAAGACGAATACCGACGAGATTGGAACCAGTTCGATCCCGGAGCATATTCAGGAGAGCATCCGTCTCGGCGGAACCCCTTCGTCCGTTCCGAGTGATGGCGTAGGACTTCTTGGTCTTCTTATCAGTAACGTGGGCTTTGGTTCCGTATCCACGCTGGATCATTCCGTGTCCCTCACCATCGGTCAGGAAGACAGTCGAAACGATCTGAACACCGTGGCGATTCTGGAATTCAGGAACCTGCTGCATGGCACACAGAACCGCTTCGTTCAGTGGAGTCGATCCGAGTCCGAGGCACCGAGGAGTTCGGTAGGAGTAGGAACTTTGACCCTCGACGGTCGCCCAGAGATTCTGAACACCAGTGGCGTATTCACGCTTGTTCATTCGACTGGAAAGCCAGTTGTAGAGTTGGAAGTCGTGAGCAGTACAATCCGTATCGCAATCGCGGGTGAATTGTGGTTCCTGTCCCTCTCGCCACTTCGATGCTTCATCGGAGTAGTAATCTTCGAAGGGGCAATGCATCTGGCTGGAGAAGGCGTAGACTTCGAATGGAATGTTAACCTTGCGGCAGAATTCCACCAGCACCAGCAGTTGTTCCATCGTTTCCTGAAGAATGTTGCACATCGAACCGCTCCAGTCGAGATACATCACGATTCCGTGATTCTTACCGTCGGCGATGGTTTCATTCTTGAGGAAGATATCCTCGCTCCAGCGATAATTGATCATCGAAACGGGATCGAGAATTCCAGTCTTCGCAACCGAAGTCCGCTTGTCGGCATCAGCCGCTTGCTTCATCTGGAATTGTTGAACCATTCCGTTCACGATACCCTTGATCGAGTTCAGATACTTCTTACTGGAAACAAGAGCCCCAGCAGTATCGAAACCGTCGAAGAGTTCAGCGATGGCGGTATGATCCACGACGATGCGATCAAGATTCGCAGTGGGAAGAGTCGAGTAAGAATACTCTTCCGAATCGGTGTCCCGCATTTCGGAAACGCCATTCTCGAAAGCGTTCTGGGTCGAACCCGCAGCAGCAGGGTCGTTCGAATAACTGTCGTAGTCCAGATCACCGTTCGATCCAGTCTGGTCCGAATCGCCATCGGTGGAATCCGCAGATTCACCGTCGTCGGTGTCATCGGACATGCTCTGGCCGGAATCTTCGCGGGAATCGTCCGAATCGGAACCAGTACCAGCGGCAGACTGGTCACCATCCTCATCAGATTCGTTTCCAGCACCACCAGAAGCGGATTCGTCATCGCCTTCGCCGTCTTCACCCGCTGGTGAAGGCATTTCAGCACCCTCACCGGATTCGTTCTCATCACCCGCTTCTGGGGTCGAATCTTCCTGCTGGTCATCCTGCTGGTCCTGCTCCATCTGGAACAGTTCATGGGCAAGGGCGACGACCTCTTCGAAGGTCTTCGTTTCAGCCATACGAGTAACGTACTGCTTCTCATCATCGGAGAAGGGTACATCGATCAGACCGAAGAGACCCAACTTGAATTCGAGATTCAAGCGGTCGATCAGGGCAAGACCGGACAGATCCTTACCCTTGACTTCGAAGAGGTCACGCTCATGGAGAGATGCATAAGCCGAAGCGAAGTCCCGACGAAGCCCGGGAAACTGGGCTTTGATCAGGCGCTCGATACGAGCATCTTCAACGACATTGACGAACATGTGGCGCATACGGGACAATGGTCCGTCACCGACAGCGGTCTTCCAACCGTCTGCTGGCGTATGCAGGGCATGAGACACTTCGTGCCCGACGAGCATGTCGTACAGGGCGTTATCCATGTCTTCCCATACGGGCAACGTCAATACGCGATTCAACGTATCGAATGAAGCAGTATCAGCCGAAGCGGAATGCTGCACGGTGATATCCTCAGCCGCCATGCAGCGGGCGAGGATGTCTTTTGAGGTTGTTTTAACGGTACTCATGAGCGTATATTGTAACAGAAATCACCCTCCAAATGGGGGTTAGGATAGGATTCTGAGGACTTTATTTCACTTTGTTGTAAGTCCCTGTGGCACAAGGGGTTATCGGAATACCCCCTATGGAGGGGGTGTGGATACTATCAACTTTCGCCTAAACCCCTGTGCCACAATGGCTTACAACAATCTGCCCAAAAAGCAGAAATATCACCCATTTTCACCCCAGAACCCCCATCTCAGGCGAAATTCTGGTACAATATACACTCATGAGTCGGGAAGAGCCCGATTCGACTAGGAGACCCCATGCCGTTGAAACCCCGTCAAACTGATTTGCTCCGCGCCCTGCTCGCCGCTGGTGCGACCTCTCCTGTCTCCCGACAGGACCTCGTCGCCGCCTGTGAAGCGTCTGGTGCGTATGCTTGTCCACCATCGTGGATCACGCAAGATTCGACCCGTAAAGCGGGTCGCGGAATGTACGATCTTCCCGAATTGCTGGAAGTCTCTGGTGATGTGCCTGCCGTAGCCCCTGCTGCGGATTGTGTGCCCGCTCCTGCTGCTCAGCCAGCAACGGTTTCCGCTGCCCCCGCTCCTGCCCTTGCCAACATGGCGATGGGCATGACGGGTGGTGAGCGGGCGACCCTCGTTCCGAATCGCTTCGATGGATACGTCGCTTGGGGACATTTCTCCGATGTTGAGAAAATCGTCCGTTCCAAGCAGTTCTATCCGATCTACGTTACTGGACTTTCCGGTAACGGTAAGACCCTCATGGTGGAGCAAGTCTGCGCCAAACTGGGTCGGGAATGCTACCGCGTCAACATTACTCGTCAGACCGACGAGGATGACCTGCTCGGTGGTTTCCGTCTCATCAACGGCGAGACCGTCTGGTGCGATGGACCTGTCGTTTCCGCCATGAAGAATGGTGGAGTTCTGCTGCTGGACGAGATCGACCTCGGTTCCGCCAACCTCATGTGCCTCCAGCCCGTGCTGGAAGGTAAGGGTGTCTTCCTCAAGAAGATCGGACAATGGATCACTCCTGCGCCCGGTTTCACCGTGTTCGCCACTGCGAATACGAAAGGGAAGGGTAGCGACGATGGCCGCTTCGTCGGTACGGGTGTTATGAATGAGGCCATGCTGGATCGCTTCCCGGTGACCCTTGAGCAGCCTTATCCGACCCGTGCCACGGAGCGGAAGATCCTGACCAAAGCGGGTTGCACCGATGCGGACTTCACCGACCATCTGACCCAGTGGAGCGAGATCATTCGCAAGTCCTTCTATGAGGGTGCTGTCGATGAGATCGTTTCCACGCGCCGTCTGGTGGACATCGTTTCCGCTTGGAAGATCTTCGGCGATAAGTCGAAAGCCATCGCCATGTGCCTCGCTCGGTTCGACGATGACACTAAGGAAGGTTTCCTCTCCCTCTACGGTAAGGTTGACGCCGATGCCGAGATGGAGGAAGCCGCCGAGGACGCTGAAAATCCTGAAGGCGTCGATACCAAATGCCCCTTCTGATGGAGATTCCCATGCACGACGATTTCGAGACCCAGATCACCTGTGAGGAATTCTATGGAGAGGAGTACGAATGAACAAACGTGAATTGAAGACATTCCGTGGATCGTACCGACCGTGGCAGATCGGCGAATTCATCACCGAATCCGTGCGTTTGGCCGTTCACTTCGATGAGAAGGAATGGGTCAAGGGCATGGGCGCCAAGTGGAATCCAGATCCCTCCGGTAAGGGTGGCTTCTGGACGATTTCCGTGGACAAACTCGGAGGTCTCTGCTCTCCCGGAACGTACTCCGTCGTGAACATCTTCGAAGCATTCGATGACGATTCTGCTGGAGATCAGACGGTGATGGATTGGCTCAACCGCAATTACATGATCGAATCCCTCCACGGCGACTTTAGCCCCGAGATGGCAACTGCTTACGCGGATAACGCCGATGCCCGGATTCGCGCGCGTCATACCCTCTCTGGCGATGCCAACGACGAAGTGACATTCGACGTTTATGACATGCATGGATCTTCCATCGTTCGCCAGTGGCATCCGACAGGTTCGGGACCGGCAGGGAACACCTTCGAGGTATGGCACTTCGCCGAACGCGCCCGAGAGAACTGGGATACCCTGATCGCCTCTGGATATCTTCCCAAAAAAGAGGAGATTGCCGCTTGACCCCAGCGGGATAGCGGGTATACTATCAACATGGGATTCATGAAGAACTACTTGGTGTGGCTGGAAGAGAATGGCCACGTTTACTGGAACGACCTTTTTGAAACTTACGATTGGAACACCGATCCGATGACGAACCCTGACCTACTCAATAAGTACATGACGACACTCGACCCCGAGTATGATGTCGATCTGGACGCCACTGGCGACTATGGTGTGGTGCTGGACGATGACGACCTCGACGAACCGCCATACGATCCCGACCACGACGGACCTGATTATATCGACCTCTTTGATGCGGACGGTATCACAGCAGACGCTCAAGCCATGCTGCATGAGGAAGACACCAATGGAGACTTTGTATGACTGCATCAATTACAGAATCAATTGATACGATGGTGCGAGTATCAGATGATATCGCCATGATAGACAACAACCGTCATGGCACACAGGAACATCTGGACCTGATCACCAGCGCCACTCTACTCTATACGCTCATCACTGAGATGTACGGACCAGAGTATTTCACCGACGACGAGACCACTTTCATTCACGACTTCGCCCAGCAACTCAACGAGGCCATTCAGGAGATCTATTCATGACATACGACCAACTCACAAAGCGACAGCAGCAGTACATCGATGCCATTCGTACTCACGGACCAACATGTGGTATTGACATCACTAAGGACCAGTACAGCCGTGCTGAACTTCGTCAGGTGTCAATGATCATGAAGGGAAAGAAGTGGATTCCGAACTGGATCACGCATGACCAGAGCCGGAGATCAGGTAGGGGAGTCTTCATGATTCCCGAGGTGGTGGTGGAACCCGCTACCGTACCCACTACCGAACCGGAACTGGCTATCGTATGAGGTAGAGCCGTCGAGTGGCGCACGGCGTCCGTGCTTGGTGCATCGGTTAGCACACACTCGACGGTTCCCTCATACCCCCCCCGTGACATGTCCGAACAGTGCCACAAACTTGGGACTCCTACCCGGTTCCATCGGCTAGCAAACTACCCCCCCCCTTTTTTTAAAGCGGGACTCCTAGAAAGACACTCTACCAAGGAAATTTAAAATGTACTAAGAAGAAATTATATAAGATAGAGATTATAAAAGGATATTATAGTCAGTTGGCAGGGAATGACTGCCGCCATTGCGGACTTTCATTCTGACACTAAACGCCAACCAGTGCTTGACATAGTTCTCACTGCTAGACGAACGATGTTAAGGTAGGATGGGGGAAACCCTATCACTGCCAATTACAACCCGATTTGACAACGACACCCATCTGAGGTACAATACACACATGACAAATGAAATCACACAGAAACAAGTGAATACCTTTCTAGACGCACTGAGAATCTCTGGCAAGACCAATATGTACGGTGCTGTGCCATACATTCAGAAGCAATTCAACACGAACAAGTATGACGCACAGAGATTCCTCGTGAAGTGGATGGAGACATACAATGAACAAACTAGATAGAGTCAACAAAGGCAAATGGTGGCGCATGGATCATTCCGATGGATGTTGGTGTATGTTTACCGTCACTGTATGTGTTGTGGTTCCCGACTACAAGACTCCTGAGAATGTGAAGATGCGGTTGACGGTACACGGACCACACG